>Ga0310811_10002488_pt1 | contig 23086 bp, 15 predicted proteins | sample YCmetagenome_FD_207642 | JGI IMG/M metagenome (GOLD analysis project Ga0310811, IMG submission 207642) | Soil microbial communities from experimental microcosm in Duke University, North Carolina, United States - YC | ecosystem: Engineered > Artificial ecosystem > Soil microcosm > Unclassified ...
CAAAATACTAGAATACCTGGTTGTTACTGTAAAATACTTGAGTCAAAAACTATCCATATGAGTCACCATTTTGTGAGCCTTGTATCTCCACCATATCTCCACCGATTCCCACAGTGTAGGGCTCAAATGAAAGCCCTGAAGCCATACTACAATGTGGTATAAGTATGTCCTTGAGGCATTTGTTCATTCCTACACAATATCATAGATAGTGAAAAATGTCAAAACATGTGGACAGTTTTTTGAGCCACTGTACTACATGTAGAAAGCCGAGTTCTAGAAGCTGGTATTCTCTTGGCCACTTAATTCTGTGTTTGATGGAAGCCAGTATATTTATGAATGACATCATACAAAGATATACTAGATTGGGTAAGCAGGCATAGTGCAGACTAGGGGATGTTGGGTATAGTGAGGTCCGGTAATAAAAGCTTGGGTGATACATTGATGGATGTGAGAGTAGTAAGTTTGTCAAGAGCTTGTGCTGAGAGATAAGGTGCCCACAGCATACCAAAATGCTCTCCCAGCCTGTAATGGAGATCTGCCTGCCAGCCAGCATATGCCTGCAAACCTTCAGTTTCCACAGCACACTCTCTAACATGCTGATTTCCCTGTCCATCCCACCACACTGCCTGCCAGGTAAAAAAACTGAAGCACTCTGTGCATCTCTTCCCTCAGCAACTCTACCTCTTCTATCCACCACAGCGCTCTTGCACAACTCTTGCCCCACTCAATGTATACACCTTGCAGCATATCAGTGAAAATAGGACAGAATGAAAAAAAAAATACTGACCATCAGTATCCCCTTCATCACTGAGATTGATGCCCTCCATCATCCAGATCCATGAAGCTTGACATCTCCCTTCACCAGTAGTGAAAGGATCTACAAGGGGCTTAATATCATTGTCCGCCAGTTCCTATAACCTACCCTGCCAATCCTTATTCTTCAGAACTGTAGCTAGAGCCTTGAGTGCCACCCATGCTGATCTGTATTGCTTTACACATGCAGTACATCTTCCATGGATGTGAGCGAGAGCATTCTGTGCTCATGTGTTTGAACCTTGCCTGTGGATTCATTCTCTCTTGAACATAAGTAGAAAGCAATGTATCCATAAGCACTGGTGAATTTCTTCAAGGGCATCATAGGCCTGAGCATAGCATAATTCCCACATGTCATTTTGCAGGTGTTAGTGACTAGACTTAGGTGCTTTCTTACTTGGATAATCTTGCGAGGCCTAGAGTACAGGTACTGGTCGCAAGTCACAGTCCAACCACTTGGGATAAGCAGGTTGATGAGTTAAAGCATGGGTGCTGTCTTGCAGCCGGTGATAACTATAGCCTGAGTTGTAAGGGGTAATGATGAAGGCTTCTGAAGATCTAAGACGCAATGACCAAGGGTCAAAGCAAAGTCAATGATCACAAGTATAAGCTGATTAGGCTTAAGAAAGAGGTTGTGGACTAGGTAACCAGGAAGAACCAAGTAGATTCAAGTTAAAGAATACAACTGTAGTATGTAGGGTTTATATAGGTGAGGAAAATGAGCACAGACTAGGCTGTAAGTGGTAGTACAAGAAATAGGTAAGTAAGAGGAGACTGGGTCAGAAACTGGTAGTAAGGTAAGGGCAAAGGGGAGACTGAGTTACAGACCAAAGCTATGGTAAGAGTAACAGGGGACTGAGTCACCAACTGAGGGTGCGGTAAGGGTAAGGGGTGATGACATCATGGACTGATAGTAAGGTATGGGGTTCAGGATATAATAGGATGAGTACTAGTGTAAGGAATCATATTTCTGTAGGCATGGAAAGGGCCTATTTACACGAGCTGTTCATTGATTATTTGCACTATGGAGTTGCATGACACTTCCCTGCATAGCATGCCAAAGGTGCACGCTGTAAGGAATAATGCCTCTCATCATGTGATATGGCGCTTTTCACTAGGGAATACATGGCACGAACTTGCAGCACCACTCTGGGTGCTATCTGCAGCTATTCCTATATGAGGCGCAGCTTTCCCGCGCTTGAAGCGCCCTATAGCGCCAGCCATCCAGAAGCATCCATCCACTGTCCACCAAGCTCTCTAAGTGCGTATATTCCTATTTCCTTTATTTGCATATCGTTCCACTTTTATTTTTATCATGGACCCTTACTTTACATACCTTACTCGGTAGCACTTCAGCTCCGCATGACAGCGCTTAGGCGCCATATATAAGCGCCAGCAGTACTTACTATTGGGGGACTTCTCAGTTGACAGAACTTTGCACCCACTATTTACCTAGCAGAATATAGTTGAAATCCATTCGTTTTACACTCTCTCATTTTGCGCATATACGCGCGCACTTTCCTGCGCTTCGCGCAGCTCACGCGCGCATTCCCGTGCCTTTATGCCTAGCGCGCACCTGCGCTTTCTCGCGCTTCATATTGGCCAACCAGTAGTGCCTTCAGCGCATACAACTAGATCCCTGCTGCACTTGCTTCCCCTTTAGGGTCGAACGCACTTGTCATCTCAGGTATAGCAGACTAGGCAACGCGTGACCTACAACAATTATAGATACAGTCAGGAGCTTTGTTTGCGCCTCGCTGTGTTGTAGTTTCTACAACGCTTTCCTGCACTTTCCTGCACTGGTGCATTTCCTGTGCCTGCACTCTATCGCCTATCATCCAGGAGGACCGATCCATGTCTGAACACCCCTCTAGTATGTCATATTCTATGCTGCACAAGTGTAACAAGGACTGCAGCACTATTACATGTCATTACATACTATCGCACATGTTATCCCTATCCCTTCTGCATCCAATGAGATTTTACTTAGTATAAAGCCTGATGGTAGTACTATTACTCCTCATTACTCCCCTTTACTGTACTTCCCTAGCATTTGGGTTTTACTTTAGAGTAGTAGTCACCATTAGGGCACGTGCTCTGTGGTTATTGCATTTTGGCTTAGATTAGATTGCCTAATCAAGCCTTGCTTTTTGTCTGCTCTGCTTTTGCTCTCACTTTACATTGTGCTTGCTTTCACTCATGCCATTTCATGCTCATTACAAATCCCTACACTGCTCCCTTGCCTTCCACATCACTTGCATGCCTTCATGCACCCACGTGCACTATAGGTGCATGCCTTCCTGTGCTTCGCTTACCTTAGTGCACACTTCCCATACTCCACTTACTATGCATTCTCATTGCACACTTCATGCCTCTCCATATCCTTGCGCATGCCTCCTGTCTACTTGAGTTATCTCTATTTCTGGTTCTGTGTGTGGTAGCAGTCCCCTTTAGGGTTGAACACGTCTGTCTCAGGCATAGCAGCCTAGGCACAGTGAGACCCAACATACTGCCTCACCAGCAGTGTTGTTGATCCAAGTGAGCAGGAAATCGATCAAAGGGAATATAACCAGAAAAGGTAAGGTGAAAGTACGACCAGCCAAAAGAGATGGTGCATGTGTATGCATGCATAGTCCTCAGGATAGAGGTAGAATGCAAGGATGAGAAGGAAAATGAATAGGGGCCATGGATGTTTTTGTAACAGCAGGTGCATGTTGCATGGTTTGCCTCTCAGCTGCGAAGGGAGCCAGAGCTTCATGCACTCAGCATTCTCCTGAACATTGTGTGCTGCCTGATTGATAAGATCTTGAACCACAGGTAGGTACAGGACTTGAGCACATCTCCATGTATTGATTTTATGGTAGAGTGAGTTCCATAATCGTATAATGCTGGCCTTTTGCATATCAGTCACATGGGAACCTAAGGACTCAACAGTAGTGCTCAGACAACACCTTACAGAATCCATTATTGGTGAGAAGTCATCAAGTTGGATATTAGTGAATAGCATTCCATGTAAAAAAACAAAGAGTTCAGGTCCCTTAACACAATCATGACAATACAAGGGAGACTACTTACTGTTCTTCTTCAAGGTCTATGCCTGAGGCAATGAGAACACTAGGGGAGATTTGCGGATGTAAAGAGGGATCAATGCCTCACTGAAGTTCCTCAACCTCCAGTTCAGCAAGCTCGAACTGTGCGCCTGCCTGTGTAATGGCTGAATGATTGTTAGTTGAATATCCACACAATTATGTACCATACTCACACATAGCTTTAGCCTCCAGTGGATTAGGAATAGTTGTGTCATTGGGCTTACCTTCCCGCTTCCATCTCTGCCAACCATGTAGAATAATGGTCCAGAGTGATAACAGTGTCAAAGTCTTCAAATGCCATCTTGTGTTCGGCTTTCTCAGTGAGAGCATCCTTCATCTTGAGGAGGAGAGAGGTGCCTAAACCAACAGTTTTCTTCTAGTTCCAATCTCTGAAATGGTTGTCAAGCATATCACAATGGCAGCCAGGACCCATTGCCTTTGTACTCGAAGCCATGGGGTTAATGTTTGACAACCCTCTCTCTGGGGCCTCACCATCCGTGTGGCCAACAAAACATGTGAAATTGAAAGAGAAAAGGGTCTGACACTTTGTGATGTGCACAGGGAGGTGAAACTTTGGTACAAAGAAGCAAATAGTTTTTATGAAGTGGTCCAAACTGTAGGCTTGAGGAAAGGACTTCATCCACGTCCAGAGCTTTTTGTGCCATTGGCATACAATATCATATGACACATTTAACATTTGGAGTTGTGTACCACATAAGGTTAAAAAAAACAAGGAGTCCATGTTGATATATCTGCTGAGTGTGTGATGAGATGTGACATGGAATAAGTACATAGAAAAAACAACACACTTCTTGCCTTTTGCAAATCTCCAACTCCATTTGGCCATTTCATGTTATGATGAGCACAGTTGACTGTGCCCATGCCTGTGGCTGCAAGCCCTTGAGACAGCTTTGTATCAGCCATATTGATAGCATTGTGACTTGAACATGTGCTTTTCTGCAGGACAGTGTGAGTAAATTCAGGATCAAGCAGGTCACATACCTCCTGCTCATCTCTGAGGTGTTGGCACAGAAAGGCCTTGTATTTTCTCTCCTCCACAAAATATGCCCAGCCTTCTGAAAGGCTGGGGTCTACTACATCACTTGATACATTGCATCTCTTCAACCAAAAGTTCACATCAATTGTGATAAATATTGAGTATCTACCTAAGGATGTCAGCCTTAAATCAAAACCATCATATTATCACTACACACCACTTTGCTTTTGCAGCATTTTCCCAACCAATAGGCAGATTCTTACCAGGCTGTGGACATGCTGGACAAAGAACCATGCACTCACCCTCTGATGTACCACATGAAGGCTTCATAATGATCCTAAGGGTAATAATAAGATACTTGGAAGTAGTAGGCAAATATAGATGTACCTTTTGTTTCATCATCCCTGTGTTATCCATGAGATGCATGAGCAAGTGATAGAACTCATATGCAGAAGCCTTTGATTCAAATGACACTATCTGATAGTGGTACAAAAGCCAAAATGTCACAGCTGTCCTTGGATCTGTTGATGTCACAGGGAAACACCCATGGTGAAGCAGTTGTTTGACATGTGTTTGAGACATTTCACAACCGCAAAAGTCCAATGCAATTTCATGTATTCCATCTGTGTCTATCAGCACAAAGTCATTGTTAAATGCCTGCTGCAGGAGGATGCAACATTGATCAATGGGATGCCCAAGCTGAGTGTGATGTCCCAATTTCTTCAATGAGGTAACTTGCTGTTCCACTCCTGCACATGGATTAATATATTTGCATTCTGTCAATAAATCATGTATCTGTATGTGATGAGTGGGAGACTGGACATGATTTCTCAGTGTGCACATAGCACAGTATAGCTGCATGTCATTATAATCCTGACATCAGAACTGTCCAGGATCAGAGCCACAGCTACCTGCACATACATCTCCAGGATTGTTGCCACATCTGTTTAATTGAATGATCTCCAAAAGATATATGTTGCATTCACCTAACCAAATGAGCAAAGGATTATCTTGAATAGACAATAAATAGGAATTATACCATGAGAGTCAGTAAGGACTTACACCAGCTGTGTGCTTGTGCTTTGGGTGTAAAGTTTCATCTTCTATGGTCATAGAAGGATAGCCAAAAGGTGTGAAATCAAACTCAGTCCCATCCTCAAGTAGCACAGTTGGAGAAAGCTGGGATGGATGAATGAGAAGATGCTGACTGGACACCTGCATGTTCCCATCTCAAAGACCTGCAAATCTGAAAGATATGTGTGCCATCTCCTGAGACCTCAATGCAGACAGGGCTTCATATGAGTTCAGCTTGGGTCATTGCCATTTCTGATTGTTAACCTGTTGAAAGGTCAAGCTAGATTCCATTTGACTATTGCTAGGTATTAATAAGCCTCTAGGTAACATCTCTGAAATGATGTGTGAGACAACTTTGAGCCAACATAGCACACAAGGAGTGAATCACAGAAAACACATGGACTTGGCATCTTGCCAGAAATAGTAATACTTATCATTTCTTCTGACAAAGTTGCATTGATTGGCACAATTTGTGACTCTCCTGTAGCATACAAAATATAACAATATGATTCTTGCCTCAAATAGATATATAAGCCATTTGAATACCAATATTGAAAACTAAACTACAACTTTTCACCTCATTCACAAGGTGCATGCACAGGCCTGTATCCCATCAACACCATTGTTAACCAATTACAGGTTCAGATGGAGAAACACCAGGCCAAAGCCAATTTCCTATGCACAAAAATTCCTGAATATAGGAGGCTTAAGCCAGGATTTGAGGAGACTGACCTATTCATTGACGACATACTTGAGGAGTATGATGAGAGATGGCCACTGGTTGAGTTTCTCTGGCCCGATTTCAATGTTAAAAAAGATACCCCCCTCTCATATGAAAAGAGCATAGAACTCTGTAAAGCACTTGTGAAGCATCATGTAGTGAGTACTCCAGCACAACTTCGGATATTAACTTACTGATATAACCCAATGGTAGAATATCAAGTGCTTCTTGCTGTGGGAAATGCAAAAGATTGTCAAGCAAGAGCTGTGCAAGACTGGTGTTGAGCCCACTGACTATTGGACCTATTAGGGGGTGGGATGTGCATCTGATTGGACTTACTAGAGTGTACAATATTGAGTACACAAATGCAATGATGTCGCATGTAGGATGATATTACTATATAGCATCTGTTTGTTTTTGTTTGTCATGTCTTAAACACTTGACCAGATGACACAGTTGACATCTAAGATTCTCCAGTCTTGAGATTCTCCATTCCTCAGAAAGCACAGTTGGCATGCATAAAAGGCGAGTCTTCAACAGCTTGCATCTTATATATACTTGACTTGTATAGTACTCTCTTCAAGCAAATATCAATCAACTACTTCAGATGACCACCAAGTTGTTAGCTTATGTGAAGGCTCCTGCTGGAAATAAGGACACATTAGGCAAGTCTATGTTTATGATTCCATCTTGTAGTGCTAACTAGATGTCAATTAGAGGCTCTTGTGATGTTCATATTAATGCTCAATTTGTCCTCTGCCAACTGTGCTAGACTGGCCTCAAACCTTCTTTTCGACAGTGCCAATAAAGATCTTACTTTGGACACTGCAGATACACAAACAGCCAAGGTGTCTTCAGTCACTGGTGAGTCTCTCACTGAAAACTCTGCCCTCACCATCTATAAAGATCTTACTTCAGACACTGCAGATTCACAGACAGCCATGGTGTCTTCAGTCCAAGTCACTAGTGAATCTCTCACCAAAAACTCCACCCTCACTGCCTCTACTGCCAAAGCAAACTCTATCCCTACTGTCATTGCAGATGGTGTGGACAATAGTGCTGAGATAGATGCTGCTCTGGCTACTAGTAGTAATCTCAATGTGTACAAGGGCACATACTTCAATGTCCCTGCGAATCCTAAAGCTGGTGTGACAATTAAGTTTTCCTTGGGCTGATATTAGCTTTACTTACTTACCTTTACATTCATTACATTTGTGGCTTATATAAGCATGTTTCCCTTTCACCAGTACCAGTCTGAAGTTTGATGAGTTTTCACTACCTCTAAGCCTGAGCCTAGATCAGAAACCCTTTAGGGTCAAACACTGTCTTCTAGGACATAGCAGCTAGGCAGGGTATTGACTCACATATTGGTTAGGGAGTGTTCTTACTACCTAGCCAAGTTTGTACATCACACCAGAGTTACTCTCTACTACATCACCAAGGGCCAAACACTTGGAGTATTCTCTGGATGGTAAGTTTGTTCTTTCAAGTGCCTTATTTAATAATCTTGTGATTTACTATTGGACAGGAACAGGACTGGCCCTTGTGTCTCCAGTGTGCATTGTGCCTTGTATGCTAAGGCAGACTCTCTGGAGGAAGGCATTGCAATTGTCAAGTCTGTGATTGAGGATGGCACTGCTGTTAGGGTGTGATGGTATATGGTTCATGTATCTATATCGCTTCTATGAATGTCTTGTATGAATGTCGATAATGTACTCTATTTGCCAAATGAACTTGTTCTCATACAAAGCATCGTTGAGTGCATTTTGCCCTTGATCCATCAAACAAATGATTTCCTCTTCAGCTGCCACCCACAACTGTATCCTGCAAATAAGTCGAAGGCATTCAGATTGGACCTTGCCTGAGCATGGACCATTGAGATCTGTCAGAGTCTACAAGCACCTTGGCATCCCTGGCTAATGCTCATGCTTCTGTTAATTCTCCCTCCAAATAAGGTCTGACTCTGTCCCACTCTATGCTATCTACCTCCTGGAGTACTGCAATAATACAGTCTTGACACCCTGTATTAATGCAGCAACCTGCATATGTACTAGCCCACAATGAATCTAGCATCTCATAGGCATTTAGTGTAGCCTGTACAGTGCATAATGACATGAGTACATCCAAGTGGTGGCTCTCTTTGAGCTTATCTCACTGGCCCCCTGCTTTTCTGCCATCTCTGTCAAGACTTCCTTCATTCATGTCCTGAATGGCTTGTGGGATGTTAGTTAATGCACAATAGCATTGTAGCAGGCAAACATGGATTTATAGATATAGCACTCACTGAAGATAGTGATGGTCTTTTGACTGCTTGCATGCATTCTGCTGCTCTAGTGAAGTCTTGCATTTGTGTCCCATAAGTGTGTAAGTGAGACAATTACAGCTTACAGCCACTTCAGGTCAACTTGAATTTGGTGACTATAGATATTAAACTTCAGGACATTTTCAAGCTTGTAAGTTGTCTCTCAATTACTATATATTGACACTTATATAAATATCAGGTTCAAGCAGGGTAGCTTTCAGACTGCTCCTCTTGCTGTTCTAAAGCAGAATGATGTTTGTGTGCTGGATAAAGTAAGTTGTCTCTCAATTATTATACACTAACACTTATATAAATCTCAGGTTCAAGCAGGGTAGCTTTCAGACTGCTGCTTTTGCTGTTCTAAAGCAGAACAATGTTCATGTGCTAGATATATCTAAGTGGTGATTGATGACTTCATGTGAATCCTTGCTCATTTAGGTTTTGATTTTTGGGATCTATTCCATTGCACTTCTCAGGGCTTCTCAGGACATTGTGCTTCTCAGGTGTGATGGGTTACTAATTGTTGTGGTTGTACAGATCCTCAAACATGATGGTGCTCATGCTTACACTTGTTGTTGTGTACTGATCCTTTGTAGAAGTGCCTTCACAAAAGTCTTAATCTACCCTTTTGTCCACAGGGTGAGTTTGCTATCATTACTTGCACTATGTCTATGTCATAAACTCAAGTATTAATGTGCAGCCAGTGCAACATGCTTAAGACATTTCTGTCTAGGTTCACACTTGTTTGTTCCAGCTCATTGGAGAAGCAAGAAGCTTTTTTATCTTTTTCCAGTGGTTTGCAACTTGGCCTGAATGCATAGTTCAATTTCCCAATATACCTGATGATCAAGAGTTATCTGGCTTACAACAGTCATTGCTCAATCTTACCATTCAATGCTATCAACATGTATGTTATTTATTCTTGCTCATTGACTTGTATTTATTTCTGTGATGACACAGCACATCAGAACCTTTATTCACATGAATGTACTATACAGAGAGATGCGCTCAGAAAAGCCTACATTGAAGGACTTTTTTAATGTCAAGAAGCAGACTTGAAGGTTTGATCTGTTTCCCAGTCTGTTTCAGTAACGATGCTAACCAGAGTAGGCAGCATTAATGAAGCATAACCAGAAGGGAGAACATACATATATATATATATATCAGCTGATTTTCTTGTGCATCTTGTCCATGTACATATTGTCTAGAACTCAAGGCGGTGCATAACTGTTATACATAAATTGTCTTGAACAGACAAAGATGTTCTGGGATCAATTAAAATCTACAATCTGAGATATGCCAGCTGGTATTTTGGTCTATCTGCATTGTCACATGTGATGTGGCCAATCTAGGTTGAGATATAAGCACTGTCATTGAGAAGGGAGAATTTTACTGACTTTGTGTGTGACACCAACACAATCAAGCACCTTGAATAATGCACCACCTAGGTGTTGGCCATTATGGGCATTATTGAGCCAAGTGAAGCCAAGTAATGTGTTACTAGGTACCCATTGCATTGGATCATTTTCTTCAATCCAGTGGCCAGTGACAGCAAAATAACCATCTGAGTTATCAGCCTGCCACATGTTACATGTAATATTGATTGCACCACTGATGGATTGGCTCTAAAATCATGTCAGATACAAGCAGATACTGTGAAGCATGGTAAATACATTCAGTTTCTTCTTGAGTTTGGTCAAATGGTTCTTGAAAACACATATGATTTCAGCACGTGTGGCCTTTTGGCCTGGAATCTTGACTCCCTGTGTGGCAAACAAGGTGACATCTATCATTTCTTTGAACTTAGGGTGCTCAAGAGCCTGTATGGGCTAAATTCCATTAGTTTACAGCCAACAATATCAATATGAATGAGTCTTACCTGATCTGTGGTGACAAGCCACTCAATCGCAGCTTTTCTAAAATTGTGTGGGTGTAAGGGATGGTGCACTCTGACAATTTGTGCTCGGTCAAGTGTGCATCAATCTGTTGCTGTGCTTATGCAGCTTTCTTTTTCTTAGCTGTGAGGTCACCCAGCAGTTTAGATGTGAAGGTGTTGGCCTTGGGCCATGTTTGGTATTTTCCTGTGAATTTGGCTTCTGCATGATGGTGGAGGGTTGACGTCTCGTTCACAATGGTACATTGAGCCCTAGTAGTAGCAAATATGTAGTGTTAGTGATGTAAAGAAATATGCAAATGATATGACAATGTATGGACAAACTTTGCACTTTCGATGTTTTTTGACCCTGCCATTGGCATGAGTGCACTCAAATGGTTGACCAAAGAATTGGTCAATGTCATGAGTTCTATCCTTGTGTGTGGGAGAGGTAGATTCATCAATGATGGGCTGAATATCAATGTCTGCAAGAATACCATCTTCATCAACATCTTCTTGAGCTTGAGCGACTTTCTTGTGACAGACTCATTTGCTTGATGATGCTAGGTTAGGAAGGTACATTATCAAGCAGATAGACTTACACTTTGGATTCATCCATGCATCTTCATGCTTGTCATCACCAGATATCTCATCTTCATTGATTTATTCAACACATGCCCTTTTGCTGGTGGTTTCAGGCAATTTGGTTGGGAAATACAGTATCAAGGATGAAGACTTCTTCCAGAACCTCAAAGAATCTGAGGCCAGTAGCTCAGATGATGAGCATAGCCAACTGGGAGATGAGGAGAGTGAGTAACTAAGACCATCACTGCTCTTGCAAAAGAAACTTACTTCATCTGTGATGTAGAATCTGAATCAGAGGATAGTGCTGAAGATAATGAGAAACCTGAAACTGATGAAGACATCATTGACATGCCTCTCCATGTGCCAGTCAATGGTGTCCTTGACACTTTGACTATGACGTCCAATATATCCTGGGATGCCTTCTATTGCAAGATTGAAGGGGCCATGGAGATCTCCCTAGAGGATCTCAGTATTGCCTACAAGTTTTCAACTGATGTGAAGATGGATTCTCTGTGTAAACTCAACTCAGCTCACAACCTGCTCCAGTTGTTTGGGGATGCAAGGCAAGCCTCACTAATCTCAACATGGAGCTCATCTAGATACATATCACAGCTGCAGGACAAATGCCCATGTATATACTTTTGTTATGTTAGAATTTGTGCAGAAAGAGATTGAATATGGACGCACCTCAATATCTTTTAAGTCCATCATTCAAGTTCTACCACTATTACCACTCTTTATACAGTGTCCCAGTCAAATTATAGCATTGCACAATCCTGTCTATTGTTGATTTGCTTGCACCAGTGTATGCCATGATTTCAGATGTGTCAAGGAGCAGTAGCATTCAGATGATAATTTCACATAGTTCTTGCAATGATTTGTGACCTTTCATAGTGGGGTAAGGGAGATGTTTGACTGGAGAAAAAAGTGTTGTTATAGACTGTTGGCTCTGAGAGCAGGTGACCACCAACTTCACTGAATTGCTTAGTTTTTTCACTGGCCATGTGCATTTGATTTTTCTGATCAGTTTTGTTGCTCAGACCATGTCAATAGCTTGCTTCGTTATTGAGATAAAAATCGATCTTTGTAGCACTACTTTTTGAAAATAAATGCACTTTTATTTTTGAAATACTGCTGGCCTCTACCATTATGCAAACTGCTGTAACAATACTCAATGCCCAGAGATCTGACACTGGCTCCTCAAGCTCCCACTTCACCACATTGCCTTGAATGAGTGAGAGAGTATATTTGGCAAGCTACACAATACATACCTTTCATTTTTGATGTCTGGTTTGTATTCTGTGTCAGAGAGAATCTCAATGGACAATGATGTAAAAGTACTAAACAAACATTACACCTATATGACGGATGAAAAAATTAAAAGAAGATCAAAGGGTAGATTTTTACTGGACAGATGAAATACTTAGCCTTACAAGGATACTGTCGAACACTTTGAGAAACTTGAAATACAAGAAATCGATCTAAACTGCCAGAAGGTTGTGCTATATATTGCACAAGCTCACAGTGCTTTTGATTATGAGTGAAAACTCATCACTCATACAACTGATGATCTTGTGAAGTACCTAATTGTCGTGTATTGTGCACTCAATTTTATGTATTGCACAATCTATGAAATTACACTTTGGAGTGTCATAGAAATGTGATATGAGTGGTCATCCCCTTATCTCATGGCAATTCTCTTTAGTGCTTTGAAAATACATTGTGGTCTGATGCTTTGCTTAGTTTGTTTACAGTAGTGGGATATGTTCCTCCAAGCACATAGAGTCCTATCTATGATCGTGTCTAAGTCCAAAGTATAGAGGTGCAGTAATACAATGAACTTTGCTGCTTGACTCATCTGACAGAGAGACATATTTGTAGCTCCTTGGCCTTTCTGTGACAGAATTTCACTAAACATATCATAGAGATTTCATTGTGATGATGGACATCTTTCAATTGATACAAATGCCTTACAACATCCCACATGACAACTACATCCTCCACTTCTGTGATTGCCAATTATGCTGCCTTCTCAAGGTGTCGGTTTCTTCATACATCATTGGTGTACAGCTGAGAAAGCTCATGAAATAATCCAGATATATCATGTTCCTGGTTTCACTTGTCAAGAATTTGTTGGTCTTCAAACAGTGAATTGTCTTTAACGTTTCTGAGTGGTTATATTGCACTTGTATAAAGGTGGCCTGGCTTGCATGCCTTGTGCTCATTCTAAGGCAATTTTTGTCACTATTTGACAACCTGTCACATTGTACCTTGTCCCTCATGAGTGTGTTTCTCCTGATGTGACCATGTGTAGTTATGGAACATATCCTATTCAAAGGTGAGCATGTCTGCTGTATTGCACTTCACATTTGTATGCCTCAAATATAATGTCTTAAGGACCCTGCATTGAGTCAACCCAGTGGTAAGATAACTTTTTTCTCATAAAGAGAGACTACAAACAACAAGCATGCATTTTGCTATGAAGCATGCTGACATACAGACCTTGGGTGGAGGTTCAGAGTTGTGGTGCCAATACTTCCAGTAAGCTCAGTATCTCTGCGGGGATGCATAGTTAGCCAGAATATCATAGGAGTGTTTGTCCTACTATTGGAAAGATCTTGGTGGACACCGATATGTTGCCAGCGGCCATGTAGGCAACCCACCTCACTTACTATGCATGGACATGCATGAATGACTAACTATTGGATGTGCTACAGCTACTAATTGGCTAGACACCTTTTGATGCAATGTATCTATTGCATTAGTTCATCACACTTGAGCTAGGCATTGTTGCTAGCCTCCCTCATTCTTTTGAGACACTGCTCCACCTTCTTCACATCCAACTCTAAGCATTGCCTTCTCTCCTGTGTCATCTTTCTCTTCTTTCTTGCACTGTCATCCCAGTTGTTTGGCCATTTGCCAAGCAGTGTGATATCGCTTGAGGCATTGGATGATACTTTATGTGATTGCACAGGATCTTCACTTTGGACAACTATTATATGTACCCATTTAGTTTATTAACAATAGGAAATGTTGAAGAAAATAAATGTACGTGTGCTGCACTGCTCCTGGCAGGCAATACAGGCTTCATGTGGCCAGCCCATGCAGTCTTGCTTCATGGACATGCAGTGAGAACAGCCTGGTTTTTTGTGTGCAACTGTGCTCATCTGAACATTGAGCAGTGTCTGTTTTGCTGAACTGTGACATGAGATTAACTAATTGGGCAGTTGAGCAAACTGAGATGGTTACCTTTTAGGAGTGAACAGCACTGCTCACATTATTAACACACATGCCCAGGCAAATGCGTGTGGCATGGAATACCATCAGGTACGCAGGAGTCACAACCTGGGCCTCTCACTGTGCAGCCTGTCGATGACTGCATCTTTGAATATTAAGTGAAGTGACTTAATTGATTGTTGTGATAGAGGGAGGTGAATGATAATCCCAATTGACCTGTGTGAGCAATAAATTATAGTGGGGTGCAAATGTGGATGTAGATGTAGTGTTGAACCCAGATGAAGTGGAATGTCATGCTGTGGTCCAAGATGAATGCTGTGGCCTCTTCACTCAGGGGTCACAATGCCATATTTGATGTATTGTTGCTGGAATGCAAAATTCATCAGGAGTACATAAAATCTTATTGGCTCCTTGTTCTTTCACCATTGTAAGACAATTCTATCAAAGAAGGGCTGACCATAAACCAATGGTGTCGCATTGGATTCATATATATATGGATTTGATTGTGAAGTGAAACATAAATGCTTCTTGGCCTCAGTATATAGGGAGGTTAAAGTGATAAAAGTAACAGTAAGTATGATGTATAGTTATGTGAATGGCTTAATGTATCTACTGTTGTTTGAGGCATATATTTAGATGATTCAATGCATGCACTAATTCTTGACATGCATCCTCCACCCTACGGTGCATGTCCTGCATTTCAGCCAGATGCCGCTCCAGGTCCTTCAACTCTTCTTCTAGTCTCAGTCATATGTTCTTGTCAAGCGGCTTCTTGATCCAGCCAGATGGACACTCATCCAAAGTGATAATGTCATCAGACAATTCAGACTTTGATTCAGACAAGTTAGACAATGAGTCAGACTTGTTGGCAGAGTACAATTCTTGGTCATGTTTCACAACTGAAACAATGTATTAATGAGTGTAGAATATGTAAATAGACAAACAAGAACTGACCATTGCTACACCTATCCTGGCAGGCTATACATGCTTTGCCCACTCTGGAATGACAAATTACACCCTTGCCATTGCAATATGTACAGCCTGGATGTGCCTGGCAAACTGCCCTCATGACACACAAAATATGTGGCCGAGGGCCTACACAGTGTTGTTTAATGTTAGGGTATTGGACATCAGAGGTGCAGCAATGACTTACCTAGCATCAATGAACACAGGTCATAACATCTGGTACATGTTGATTCAGAAGAATATGCATGACATGGTTCATTGTCAGTGACACATGATTCACACCCAGAGGTTAATAGTGTTAATGGGGGGAATGGAATCATGGAATAATGATAGGAATAGATGCCATAATTAACACTGTGCCATGCAGCGAGAGGATGGCCAGTCAACTATCATTCAAATCATTATTTCCCTCAGGCGACATCATGATTAGTCACCAGAACATTCTCCCAAGACTACATTGCCTGTCTTTACATGGAGTTCCAATGAATTGGATTGCTTTATTGGAGCAATTGAGTGCAACTGCAGTGTTTCCATTGCTGCATTACTTGGAATTATTGCTTTTCTGTGCAGGTGGACAGGCCCCCACCAGTTGCAAATTTTCCACGATCCTTACTGCATTCCCAAATCTGTGCAAACTCACTGTGACAAACACATTAGCACTGGGCAGATATCAGCGCTTAAGGCCACTGTTCCCTTGGTAATCACAATGGAGCTAATAGACTGAACAAGTTCCCATGACTGCCATTGCTTGTTGTGTGCTTATGCAGAATTCGGTCTGACATTGGTATTGCACTCCCCCATGTCCTGTCTATGTCTGCTTACCTCCACTGGTGCATCAATTCCCATTGATTATTGTTGCTAAAAGCTATTGGTGCAGGTCTTATTACATGTGTCCTGATGTTGCGCAGCACCAGTTCTCCATTTACCTACAGATACGACACACCACGCTTACATCGCTACAAGTTTCACCTACACATTCTGCATATTCATGCACTACAATATAAGGACCATCAGTAGATAGTTTTTACTTACTTCCCCTTCCTGTGGGCAACTGTCATATAGCGGAGTCACCTAGTAGTTCTCATAGTTTGTGCAATTGTCAAATTCCTTGCTCTCTCTGTGTCCATGTGTGCTACTTGAGTCCCTCAGCTATGTGCTACTACTTAGGTCCTCATTCTTGCAAGGTTGTGCTTATAACCCGATAAATCACGCACCTTGTTGCATCTCGCACCAGTGCATTGCTTGCCAATACCTGCTCCCTTCTATAGTCACATCTTGCAATAGCGCATTGCTTGCCAATACCTACTCCCCTCTATTGTTGCATCTTGTGTCAGCATAATCATCTGCCAAATACCTGCTCCTCCACCGTCTTATCTTGTGCCAGCACTTTACTTGCAGAATTCTTATTCACTGCTGGTCTCAAATCATTCGCCAGCATGCTACTTAACTACAAGTCGCTCCCTGTCATGTTCCTTCACACTCTTAGTTAGCTCAGCACCCTACCAGTCTCAGTCTTACTCAGAGTGCTATCGCTGTCGGGTTGATATAAGGTTGCTATAGGTCATTAAGTCCTTGTGGTTCAGCTTCCCTTGCATATAAGGATAAGTGGAACTAGTCTATTCAGTCTAGCAAAATCTATTCCTTCACATCACATTGAAGATCTTTAGGCTGTTGGACTACAAGATAGGGAGGGTTCAAGAGCCTGTAACCCTTTTACAGCTAAATGAGATTTCTTTGGAATATGGCAGTAGGTATAATGACACTGAGTACACTTATATGGTCAGAACAGAAATAGGTTTCAAACTTGGAAAAAAAAAAAATTCTTCTGGGCTGGTACATATCATAGGGGGTACTATTAGCAATTATATGAGCCTAGAATTAATAAAATTGGTGGTTCAGTTGTAGAGGTATGGTCAAAATACTGACTTTTGACCCCCTCACCATATCTCAATATCATCGACCTTCAATAGCTCTGGGACCCTCACCAATCAATTCCTACACTTGAAAAACTGTAGGACAGGTGTTTACAGTATCAGACTTGTGCCAAAATGAGACATAGTGAGATATAGAAGGTAGGAGAGGGGAGGGGGACCCTGCATAACTCAAGAATGTGATTTGTTCTGGGAAATCTGGCTCAACCATCATGTTCAGAATGTTTAATAGCCCTTGGGAAACATGCCCTTGGAGTTCTGGCAAGTCATGGGAAGTCTGTAATAATCAGTCTTTCTGGGGGGTATCAGAAAAACTGACATATTTCATTTCAGACAGGCTCAGGACACTCTGGGACCATGTTCAATTAATTTATATGCTCAGAAAACACTAGGGACAGTCATTTGTGTTTACATAATAACCAGATATAGCAGATAGTGTGGGGAGGGGGACCTACCATAACTCAAGAATATGATTTTTTCAGGGAAATCTGGCTTGACCATTGTGTTTAGAGAGTTCAAAAACCTCCAGGACAAAAGCTTTTGGAATCTTTGCAAGTCATGGGAAGCCTGTAAAAATCAATCTTTGAGGGGGGGTATCAGGCAAACTCACACATCACAATTCATATTTGTACAAAACACTCAGAAATAATCCTCAGTCAATTTCTATGCTCCAAAATCACTTGGACAAGCCTTTTATATATCACTATATACATAATTGCAAGATATAGATAGTAGGAGGGGGAGGATGACCTACCATATCTCAAGAATGCAATTTTTTCTGGGAAATCTGGCTTGACCATTGTGTTCAGATGGTTCAAAAGCCCCCAGAATGAGAGATTCTAGAGTCCTTGCAAGTCATGTGAAGCCTTTAAAATCAATCTTTGAGGGGGGGTATCAGACAGGGGTAACACTGGTTGCATAAGTATAAGCAGTCAACTTGGATGCAACTAGGCAACTTTAGAACATGACTTTGACACATCAAATGGTTGTTGATACTGAATATATATCTGCTGAATAAATAAATGACCTCAGTTATAAGCCTGAGATATATCCATGCAAGTCAAACATCAATCTTTGAGAGGGTGGTGGGGCAAACTCACACATCACAAGTCAGACTAATATAAAACACTCAAAAATCATTCCCAATAGATTTATAACCTCATAAAACACTAGTAACAGCCTTTAATACATGAATATTTACATAATTGCAAGATTTAGAAGGTATGAGGGGGATGGAGACCTTGTATGTCATGTTTCAAGAATGCAATTTTTTCTGGGAAATCTGACTTGACCATCTTGTTCAGAGGGTTCAAAATCCCTCAGGATGAGATATTCTAGAGTCCTGGAAAGTCATGGGAGACCTATAAAAATCAATCTTTGAGGGGGGGGGGTATCAGGTAAACTCACATATCACAATTCATATTCATTCAAAACACTCAGAAGTCATCTTCAATATATTTATATGATCATTAAATACTGTGAACATCCTTTGCACATCAGGTTTGACATAAAATCATGCCTCTTGGTGGAGTAGGTATGGGAAGGGGGTGCCATAACTTTGAAAAATGATATATTCGAATGAAATGAGCATTGCTATCACATTCAGACAGTTCAATAACCTTCATGTCAAGTTTTATCTGCAGCCAGGCAAGTCAAATGGAGGCTTAAAAATTGATCATTGGGTGAGGTAGCAGACAGGAGTGACACTGCTTGCATAAGCTAAAGCAGTCAACTGTCAACTTAGACACAGTGGGCAACCTTAGAATACATATCAAATTATGATTGCTACTTTATTCAGATATTTTAATAAACTCAGGAGTGAGTCTGAGATGAAGCCATGCAAGTCATGTGAAGGCTGAAAAAATTGCCCTAGGAGTGAGAGTCCAAGCATAATAGGAATAGGAATTTACTGTCAAGATACACACCTATCTTTGACATAATCAGAGTATGACCCACTGTGATGATACTGGTGATCTGGGACATCTATCCATAGAGACATCTTCACCACTGCATGATTATAGCGCCTGACATAGGTCAAGATGGATGTAGTGGTTAAATTTGGGTGCTATTCCCTCTTGTACAGTGGCACACACATAGAAAATCATTCATGATCAAGCTGTAATGATTCTTGATTGCAAAAGATTCTTACATTGATATGTAGTGTCGACCTGATCCATCTATACATAAAGACATCTTCATCACTGCATGATAATCACACCTGACATGAATCAAGATGGATGTAGAGACTCTATTCCCTCTATACAGTGGTACATAAATTGAAGTCTCCAAACCAGCTCTGGAGGGTGCTCAGCCCCTTCCTCCTCTCAGATTTGATATTTAATGCTTGGATCTGTAGAGTGCTCCCCTGCTTCCAGGGTGGAAATCTAGACTGAAGATGGATGTAGGGATTGTATTCCTCCTATATAGTGGTACATAAATCAACATGTTAAGACTAGCCTATCAATCAAGTACCCCTGTGAAAACCTGTGTCAAATATTTTATTTGATCATGATGGATGCCCCCACAGAAGGACAGATTTTTAACCTACTTATCCCCTGCCCATAAGGAAGAATCCACATTCCCAAAGTCCAGTGCTCCCTGCCACTTTTACCATTCATTTCATAATATTCCATGACCCATTACCCATAATTCACCTACTGATAGGACCCCCTTGAGTCATTGTCTGGATTTGTAGGGCACTCATCCTCCTAACTTCTCAAGCTTGATGTTTAGTGCTTGTATTTGCAAGGCACTCATTCTCCCCTTCCCTCAAGCTTGATATTCAAGGTCTGGATCTGAAAGGCATTCATCCACCTCTTTTACTAAACCTTGATATCCAGGTATAGCCATCTCTGCCAGAGCTTGACAGTCATAGTCCAGATCTGTAAGATGCTCATCCTCCCCTTCTCTCAGGTTTGACATTCAATGCCTGTATCTGTAGAGCACTCATTCTCCCCTGCTCTCAGATTTGAAATTTTGACCTAAGATGAATTTAGGAATTCTATTCCCCTTATATAGTGGCACATAAATCAATTTATGTGCCCCTGTATAGGGGGAATAGAATCCGATATATCAAGGCCAGCCTAGCAATCAAGTATCCCTCTGACAATCTGGGTCAAATATCCTACTTGATTATGGTGGATGACCCCACAGGAGGACAGAATTTTCTACTCAGTTGACTCCTGCCCATCAGAAAGAATTTGCATGTCCCAAAGTCTAGTGCTCCCTGCCATTGTTACCACTGTTGCCAATAGCAGGAGTCAGATGTCTCTCTGTCTATTACATCTATTGTGTATGAGGTCTGATGCTTGTGGTCTCTAGAACATTTCTATATTCCAGGAGGGCTAGGAATTTGCATAGATAAGAATTGAAAACAAACTCAACTCCATCTGATATCTTTGTTATTTTCAATGATTGCTCCATCTCCTTCCCATAGCACACCAGTAAGCATTTTATTTATATATATCAGGATAATGTGAGATCATTCTCAATGAATTTGCATAACTATCAAATAGTAGTGATGTCATGTTCTGAAGTCATCTTGAGAAGGATGTCTAAGATTCAGAATAGAAATAAGTTGAAACCTGGCCCTGTCTTGTGTCATTTTTGCTTCAGTGATAAACTCATCAACTCAACATCTGAAACTTGTATGTTCCTTTCTCATAAGTTGCCTTTATACTTCACTTTGATTGATATGTCCAATCACACAATAGGGACGTTCAAAGTTGGGTGCCCACACCCAACACCTATGCCCATGACCCCTTCACCCACGGGACATCACCTAAAATGTAGTTTGCATAATTAGATAATATGAACGTAAATCTAAAAATTTAACAATTAGCTGTCACCTTGTACTCACTGTCACATCAATCAGATCTGCACATATGGCAATAGCGGCGTCACAATTCTGGAGATCGTTTGGACTGACGACTTAGTCTGGCAGCTATTGGTGCAGATTGAGTTATCAGAGAACAGAGTTGTGCTTCTAGGCAAGTGGAAGAAGGGTGAGGTGAGTGAGTTACAGTTGTTATATGATACGAGATATGATGTTTCTGTGCCAGAACACGTCAGGTGATAGCAAAGTGACAGTATATCAGTGCATGGCAGCTTCTGTTTTCCCGCAATTACACAGCCAGAATGCTGTTGCAATGGGAGACTGAGTCAAATGAAAGTACGAGTAGTGAGTGTTGTACTTCTCTCATTATTTTCTACCTTACAAATCTATCATGCAGCTTAATGAAAAAATACAAGGTGCATGCTCGATGTGTCCGGACAACTGGTGAAGGTGTCCAGTCTGATGCAAATGGCAACATATCTGACAATGAATTTTTCGAATGCTATGTCCCTGCTGATGGACCTAATACGACCACAACTCCAAGGGCACAGTGTATTTGGGGTATGTTACTTATGTTTCTCAGAATAATTTTAACATTATGCAGATGAGACTATTGAGCAATTCCAATTCTTTCCTGTCCTCCATCGAATCTTATTGTCTTGTCCAAATGTCACTCCAATAGTTGTAGATAATGAGTTTGTTGAATAGCAAGAATGCAAGATAAGTCACAGTGCAGCTGTGCTGCTGCCTCTTTGAGGGTCACTTCTGGCTGAAACAAAGTATGTGGAACCACAAGCAAGAGATATGAGTGAAGGTATTGCTTGCATGATGTTCGAAAACAGGCCATTGAGTGTGATATGTGTTTTCGGACAGTGTTAAATGTAGTCAGTTATCATTGATTATATAATACATTTGTTCAAGTACAAAATGGGAAGTGGTATATGGGCAAGGGGGGTCATGGGTGTAGGTGTTGGGTGTGGGTGCCCAACTTTGAACGTCTGTTAAGGTCGTACTCAAGGGTAATGGATCTGAAGGGCTTCGGCCTCAGCTCATACGCTGTGCCCCTTTCCCAAGTATAGCCCCGTATTTCAGAATGCTATACATATTGTATCCGAAGATCCGGATGGCTATTGTAGCGTATCCGAAGGTCCGGACGACTATTGTATGGTATCCGGCTATAGAGGAGAGTAATGTATTCCTATCCGAAGACAAGGAATAGTATTGTATGATATCCAAAGGTAAGGATTAGTATCGTATTCCTATCCGAAGATAAGGAATAGTATCATATTCCTATCCGAAGATAAGGAATAGTATCGTATACTTATCCAGATGGCGTCCAGATATCGGACGGGAGTATAAGGACTAGTCTAGACAAGTCTAGGACTAGAAACTAACAGAGTATGGACTATCCATAGATAGAGGCGGATGCGTATAGACTATCGGGTACAATCCTTAAGTCTCGGAGGGTGACAAGAGTTGATAAGACTCGAGTCCGGATAACAGAATGAGGACAATCTAAGATGATATTCGAACTGTGGTGCTATAGGACATATACAAGAGTTTATATACGATAGAACTACGTGAGAGGCTATGCACAAAGTATCGCAATGTATAAGCAACGCTTATTAGAAGTCAAACATAAGCCAGAAGTTAATCACAAGTG
>Ga0310811_10002489_pt1 | contig 23085 bp, 5 predicted proteins | sample YCmetagenome_FD_207642 | JGI IMG/M metagenome (GOLD analysis project Ga0310811, IMG submission 207642) | Soil microbial communities from experimental microcosm in Duke University, North Carolina, United States - YC | ecosystem: Engineered > Artificial ecosystem > Soil microcosm > Unclassified ...
AGCCCCAGTCTCCGTACCCGTACGCAGACCCCGGCGCCGCGCCGCAGCCCAGGACCACGAACGGGCTCTCCATCGCCGGCTTCATCCTGGCGTTCTTCGTCGCCCCGATCGGGTTCATCCTCAGCATCATCGGCCTTGTCACGGCGGGCAGGCGCGGCCAGAAGGGCAAGGGTCTGGCGATCGCGGGCATCATCATCTCGCTGCTCGCCATGGTGGCCGGCGTCGCCCTGGTCGTCACCGTCTTCAAGAACGCCGCCACCATCCTCGACCCGGGCTGCACCGAGGGTAAGGCCGTGATCCTGAGTGAGGACGCCACCAACCTCTCCTCGGACCCGGAGACGCTGAAGAAGCAACTCGGGACCACCGTCGACAAGCTCAACGCGGCCGCCGCCAAGGCGAACAGCGACGACGTCCGCAAGTCCCTGACGGCACTGGCGTCGGACTACGACTCGCTCGTGAAGGCGCTCGAGAACAAGGAGGCGCCGCCCGCGGACCTCCAGACCAGGGTCACCCAGCACGGCAACGACCTCGATGCCCTGTGCACCATCGGCGGCGCGCAGCAGTAAGCGGTTCGCGGTCGCCGGGGAGGCGGGCGTTCCGCTCGGCCGCGTGCGACGCCACACGGCCGACCGGACGCTCGCGACTCCTCTGAGTAGGACGTCGCCCGCGGAGCCGAGCCCGCGGGCGACGTACGTCGCGACGGCGATCCCCGCCGTAGCCCCGTAGCCCTGAGGATCAGGAGGCCCGGGGGAGGCGGCGGGTGAGCAGGGAGTCGCGGATCTCGCCCGCCCGGACGGCCGTCGTGGACAGCAGGGTCGAGGTGAGGCCGTGGCTGTGCTCGGTTCCGCCCTGGAGGTAGATGCCCGCCGTCACGCCCGGGGTCAGCTCCAGGCGGTGGTCGCGGGCGACGCGGACGGCGTCCTCCTCGTCCCGCAGGCAGAGCTTGGCCGCCTCGCCGAGGAGCGTGCCGATGTCGTGCGGGCGGTAACCCGTCGCGTGCACCAGGACGTCGGAGCTGAGGACCTCGCGCTCGCCGGTCGGCAGGAACTCCACCGTGACGTCCAGCCGGCTGTCCACGGGACGGACGTCCCTGATGCGGGAGACGTTGAGCATGCGCAGGCGCTCGCGCCCCTGGACCTTCTCGCGGTACATCGCCGCGTACAGCGACTCGATGAGGTCCATGTCGACCACCGAGTAGTTGGTGCCGCGGTGATAGTCGATGAGTGACTGCTTCACGCCGGGCGGGGAGTTGAAGTACACGTCGACCGCTTCCGGGTCGAAGATCCTGTTGGCGAACGGGCTGTCGTCGGCGGGGGTGTAACCGTACTTGGCGAAGACCGCGCAGACCTCGGCCTCCGGGAAGGTGCGGTGCAGGTAGTCGACCGCCTCGGCGGCGCTCTGCCCGGCGCCGAGGACGATGGCCCGGCGGACGGGAGCCCCGGTGCCGGCCAGTTCGGCGACGCGCGGGATCAGTTCGCTGTTGTGCCAGACCCGTTCGGACAGGACGGTGCCCGGCGGCAGGTGGGGTTCGAGACCGATGGCCACGGAGATGTTGCGGGCCCGCCGGACGACCGTGCCCCCGGGGGCGGACAGGTCGCGGCTGACGACGTCGAACCAGCGGATCTCGCCGTCCTCGGTCGTCACCGGTTCCACGGCCACCACCTCCGAGGAGTACCCGACCAGGTGCCCCACCCGGGCGGCGGCCCACTCGAAGTAGTCGTGGAACTCGACGCGCAGCGGGAAAAGGGTCTTCTGGTTGAGGAAGTCCACGAGCCTGTCCTGTTCTCGCAGATAGGACAGGAAGCTGTAGTCACTCGTCGGGTCGCGCATGGTGACCAGGTCCTTCAGGAAGGACACCTGCATCGTGGCGTCGTCGATGAGCATCCCCCGGTGCCAGCCGAAGCGCGGCTGCTTCTCCAGGAACCCGGCACGTATGCGCTCACCTGCGGGCAGTCCTGCGTTGTGCTCCTCCACGGCTATCGCGAGCGCCAGATTCGACGGCCCGAAGCCGACCCCCAGGACGTCATAGATGGTGTCCGGACCACTCTGCAGTGTCTTCACCGCGGCATCGCCTCCCTCAGCGGGCCACATGCTAGATAAGGTTAGCCTTACCTTGCAAGAACGGGTTTTGACGGAGAGGATTCACACCATGCGGGTCGCCATGTTCGGCTACCAGACCTGGGGCCATCGCACGCTGCAGGCACTGCTGGACTCCGACCACGAGGTGGTGCTCGTCGTCACCCACCCCAAGAGCGACCACGCGTACGAGAAGATCTGGGACGACTCGGTCGCGGAACTCGCCGACAAGCACGGCGTCCCGGTGCTGCTGCGCAACCGGCCCGACGACGGGGACCTGCTCGCCGCGATCCGGGACGCGGCGCCGGACATCATCGTGGCCAACAACTGGCGGACCTGGCTGCCTCCCGAGGTCTTCGATCTCCCGCCGCACGGCACGCTCAACGTGCACGACTCGCTGCTGCCGGCCTACGCCGGCTTCTCCCCGCTCATCTGGGCGCTCATCAACGGGGAGGCCGAGGTCGGCGTCACCGCCCACCGCATGAACGCCGAGTTGGACGCCGGCGACATCCTGCTGCAACGGGCCGTGCCCGTGGGGCCGGCGGACACCGCGACCGACCTCTTCCACCGTACGGTCGACCTGATCGGCCCGATCGTGCGTGACGGGCTCGACCTCATCGCGTCGGGGCGTGCCGAGTGGATCCCGCAGAATCGCGCCGACGCGAGCTTCTTCCACAAGCGGTCACTCGAGGACAGCCGGATCGACTGGACCTGGCCGGCGGAGGACCTGGAGCGCCTGGTGCGCGCGCAGTCCGACCCGTACCCCAACGCGTTCACCTACCACCGCGGCGAGCGGATCCGGATCGTGTCGGCGGCGGTGTCCGAGGCCCGGTACGGAGGGACGCCGGGGCGCGTCTTCATCCGCGAAGACGACGGCGTGGTCATCGTCGCCGGCGCCGACGCCAGGAACGGCAGGAGGAGGGGACTGGCCATCAGGCGGCTGCGCACCGACGACGGCACGGAGCACGCGGCCGCCGACTACTTCACGACCATGGGCGGCTATCTCACCGCCCGGCCCTGACCTCCGCGCCGCCGTCCGCCGTCTCCTGGGCCGCGCCGTCGTGGTGGCGGCCCATCGGGATGACCAGGGGCGTGCCGCTGACCGGATCCCTCATCACCTGACAGCGCAGGTCGAAGACCTCCTCGACCGACTGGGCGGTGATGACGTCGGCGGGCGCGCCCTCCGCCACGATCCGGCCCGACTTCATGGCGACGACGTGATCGGCGTAACGACAGGCCTGGTTGAGGTCGTGCAGGACCATCACGACCGTGCGGTTCTCGCGCCGGTTGAGGTCGGCGACGAGGTCCAGGACGTCGATCTGGTGGGCCAGGTCCAGGTAGGTGGTCGGCTCGTCCAGCAACAGCACCTCGGTGCCCTGAGCCACGGCCATCGCGATCCAGGCGCGCTGACGCTGGCCGCCGGACAACTCGTCGACCAGACGGTCGGCGAGGCCGGTCAGTCCTGTTGCGGCCAGCGCGCCGGCGACGGCGCGCTCGTCGGCCTCCGACCACTGCCGCCACCACGTCTGGTGGGGAGACCGGCCGCGGCTGACGAGGTCGATGACGGTCAGGCCCTCCGGGGCCACAGGAGACTGCGGCAGGATGCCGAGGCGCTGGGCCAGCTCCCTCGTCGGCACGGACTGCAGCGCCCGCCCGTCGAGCCGTACGGCACCGCCGCGGGGCGTGAGCAGCCGGGCCAGTGCCCGCAGCAGCGTCGACTTGCCGCAGGCGTTGGCGCCGACGATGGCGGTCACCCGGCCGGGCGGGACCGCCAGATCGAGGTCGTCGACGATCAGCCGGTCGTCGTACGCCAGACGCAGCCCGCTCGCCCGCAGGTCCGGGCTTGTGGTCGACATCCGTTCAGCCTCCTGAGCCCGCGCGGTTCGCGCGGATGAGTAGCCAGAGCAGGACCGGCGCGCCGAGGACGCCGGTGACGATTCCGACCGGCAGTTCCGTGCCGGGGATGAGTGTTCGCGCGATGAGGTCGGCGGACAGGACGACGAGCGCCCCGGTCAGCCCGGACGCCACCAGCGGCGGCCACGCCGTACCGGCCAGGCGCTGTGCGATCTGCGGCGCCGCCAGTGCGACGAACGCGACCGGGCCCGCCGCGGCGGTGGCGAAGGCGATCAGTCCGACGCCGACGAGCAGCAGTGCGAGCCGGACCCTTTGCACCGGAGTCCCGAGGCCCGTGGCCAGGTCGTCGCCGAGTTGGAGCGTCCGCATCCAGCGGCCGAGCAGCAGCGCGGCCGGCACCAGGGCGGCCATGGTGACGGCCAGCGGGCCCACCTGGGCCCAGTCGCGGCCGTTGAGGTTGCCGACGAGCCAGCCCAGTGCGGCCTGCGCCTGGAACCGCCCGCCGCGCGCCATGAGGAAGTCGGTCGCGCTCGTGCACATCCACGCGACCCCGATGCCGACCAGGACGATCCGGTAGCCGGTGGTCCCGCGGCGCCAGGCCAGCAGGTAGACCAGCAGGGCGGTGGCGAGGGCCCCGAGCAGGCCCAGCGCCTGGGTGCTGAGACCGCCGTCCCAGCCGAGGACGATGCCGGCCACCACCGCGGTCCCCGCGCCCTCGATGATGCCGATCATGTCCGGGCTGGCCAGCGGGTTGCGGGTCATGGTCTGGAACAGCGCGCCGGACAGGGCGAACGCGACGCCCGCCAGCAGGCCGACCATGGCGCGCGGCAACCGTAACTCTCTGACGACCAGCAGCGTCCCGGGATCCCCCGAGCCGGCGAGCGCCTTCATCACGTCGGCCAGGTCGACCGGGTAGTCGCCGATGGCGACGCCCCAGCAGAAGACCAGGAAGGCGCCGACGGCGAGGGTCACGCAGACCGCGACGAGCCGGGGCCGCAGCACACCGGAGACGGGTGGTACGGCCAGCCGGAATGTGTGCCGCGAGGAGCCCGTGAGCACAGATGGGGACGGGGTCACGCTCACACCTCCGCGAGCCGTCGGCGGCGCACCAGGGCGATGAAGAACGGCGCGCCGATGAACGCGACGAGGACCCCTGCCTGGATCTCGCTCGGCCGGACGACGAGGCGTCCGATGACGTCCGCCGTGAGGACCAGACAGGGTGCGAGCACCGCCGACAGCGGCAGCAGCCACCGATGGTCGGGGCCGATGCCGGCCTGCTGGGCAAGGACCCGCGCGACATGCGGGACCACCAGTCCGACGAACACGACGGGCCCGATGGCCACCACCGCGCCTCCCGTCAGCAAGGTGACCGCGGCCACCCCCTGCAGCCGCACCAGGCCGAGCCGCCGGCCGAGCGAGGCCGCCACGTCGTCGCCGAGCGCGAGGCTGTTGAGCGCGGGCGCGCTCGACAACGCCAGAACGGCGCCCACGATGAGGAAGGGCAGGACCTGAAGCACCACGCCGCCGTCCCTGTCGGCGAGCGATCCAGCGTTCCAGAACCGGTAGCGGTTGAGCGCGTCGGGATCGGTCAACGCGATCGCGCTGGTGAGCGAGGTGACCAACGAGGTGACGGCGACTCCGGCCAGCGCCAGCTTCACCGGTGTCTGCCCCGAACGGCCCAGGCCGCCGAGCAGGTAGACGAGCACGCTCGCCACGAGCGCTCCCGCGAAGGCGAACCAGATGTAACCCAACACCGACCCGACGCCCAGGACCGCCACCGACAAGACGATCGCGAACGAGGCGCCCGCGCTGACTCCGAGCACCCCGGGGTCGGCGAGCGGATTGCGGGTGAGTGCCTGCATGAGCGCGCCGGACAGGCCGAGCGCCGCACCGGCCGCGAGACCGAGGGCCGTGCGGGGGATCCGCACCGACCAGATGACGTTCTCCACGCGCGTGCTTTCGGGGTGGCCGAACAGCGCGCGGACGACCTGGTCGAGCGGGATGTTCAGCGCGCCGAGTGCTATCGACAGCAGGCAGAGCACCACGAGGAGGGCGGCGAGCACCGCCGCGAGGAAGACGGGGCGGAGCCCCTTGTCCCGCGTCACCGGGCTCTCTCCAACGACTCAGCATCCTTAGGTTAGGCAGGCCTTAACTGTAGCCCGGGACGGTCTTGTGTAGTTAGGTAACCCTTACCTTAGTATGTCGGGCGGCCGCGGCTCACCGTGTCCCGTTCCGTTCAGATTGGGAGGCTTGGTCACCTGTGTCCGGTAGAGCAGATGTCACTGAGGCAGCGACGGCGTATTGGCACAGGCGGCTCGCGCCGCTCCCGCAGGAAACGACTCTTCCGGCTGACTTTCCGTACCGGCCGCAGGAGTCCGGGGACCGGGAGACGCGTGAACTGGCACTCGACGCCGGCGTGGACGTCGCGGAACCGGCGCTGCTCGCGGCGTACGTCGCGTTGCTCCACCGGTACGGCGGCGCGGACGACGTCACCGTCGGGTACGACGGGCTGCCACTGCGGATCGCTGTGAGCGGTGGCACGAGCTTCGGCGAGCTCGTGCGGAGGGTGGACGCCGCGGTCGCGGAGGCGCGGGCACATCGGGTGCCGCTTTCCGCGCTGGTCGACGCGCTGCGGCCCGAGCCCACACGAGGCGGCGGGTTCTTCTTCAACACAGGGTTCACCACGGGCTCCGACGCGCGCTTCGACGCAGCGTTCACCACGGGTTCCGACCCCCGCTTCAGCGCGGGCTCCGATGCGGGCTCCGGCGCCGGTTTCGGCGCGGGACTGGTCGCGGAGGTGAGCGCGGGGACGCTGGATCTGGTCATGCACGTCGCGGGGGGAAGGGCGCGGGTGTCCTACCGCCCGGACCTCTTCCGGGCCGCGACCGCCGAACGGCTCCTCGGCCACTACGCGACCCTGCTGTCCGACGGCCTGGCCCGGGTGGACGCGCCCATCGGCGCGCTGGAGACGCTGACCGGCGAGGAACGGCACCGGATCCTCGTCGAGTGGAACGCGACCGGCCATGGTGTGCCGTCGCTCACCTGGCCCGAGCTGTTCGCCGAGCAGGTCAGGACGCGGCCGGACGCCGTCGCGCTGGTCTTCGAGGACACGCGTCTCACCTACGCGGAGCTGGACGAGCGCGCCAACCGGCTGGCGCACGCGCTGATCGCCCGCGGCGCGGGGCCCGAGCGTGTCGTGGCCCTCGCCCTGCCGCGCTCGGCCGAGCTGATCGTCGCCGAGGTGGCGGTGCTGAAGTCCGGCGCCGCCTACCTGCCGGTGGACACCGACTACCCGGCCGACCGCATCGGCTACATGCTGGCCGACGCCGCGCCCGCCTGCCTCGTGGCCGTCGCGGAGACCGCGGCCGACGTCCCTGTCCGTGACGGCATGGAGGTGCTGGTCCTCGACGCGCCGCAGACCGTGCGAGAGCTGGCGGGACGCCCGCGCCACGATCCCACCGCGGCCGACCGCGGGCCGCTGTCGGTCCTCAACCCGGCCTACGTGATCTACACCTCCGGCTCGACCGGCCGCCCCAAGGGCGTGGTCCTGTCGCACACCGGCGTCGCCAAGCTCGTCGCGACCCAGAGTGAGCGTTTCGGCGTGGGGCCCGACAGCCGGGTTCTGCAGTTCGCCTCGCCGAGCTTCGACGTGGCCTTCTGGGACCTGTGCCTCGGCCTGCTGTCCGGAGGCCGGCTCGTCGTGGTCCCGGCCGAGCGCCGCGTGCCCGGCGCGCCGCTGGCCGACTACGCGAACGCCAACGGCGTCACGTTCATGATCCTTCCTCCGGCGCTGCTCGCCGCCATGCCGGACGACGTCGAGCTGCCGCCGTCCGCCACGTTGCTCGCGGGCACGGAACGTGTCTCTCCCGAACTGGTCGGCCGCTACGCGCGCGGCCGCATGATGTTCAACGCGTACGGGCCGACCGAGGCGACCACCAACTCCACGCTGGGATTGTGCGACCCGGACATCCCGGCGGGCTCCATCGTGCCGATCGGCGGTCCCGACCCGGGGACCCGCGCCTACGTCCTCGACGCGCGGCTCAGGCCCGTGCCTGCGGGAGTCCCCGGTGAGCTCTATCTCGGCGGCGCCGGGCTCGCGCGCGGGTACCTCGGCCGGCCTGACCTGACCGCCGAGCGGTTCGTCGCCGACCCCTTCGGGCCGCCGGGGGAGAGGCTGTACCGTACGGGCGACCTGGTGCGCTGGACGGCCGACGGACGGCTGGAGTTCCTCGGCCGCGCCGACTCGCAGGTGAAGATCCGCGGCTTCCGCATCGAACCCGGCGAGATCGAGTCGGTGTTGCGGAGGCATGCCGCCGTCGACCAGGCCGCGGTCGTGGTCCGTGAGGACAGGCCGGGGGACCGGCGGCTCGCGGCGTACGTCGTGCCGTCCCTGGACGCGGCGGCCGCGGACGAGACCGAGCGGGTCGAGAAGTGGAAGGACCTGCACGAGCTGCTCTACGCCGCCGCCGGGTCGGACGGCCTCCGCGAGAACTTCGCGGGCTGGAACAGCATGTACGACGGCCTCCCCATCCCGGTGGAGGAGATGCGGGAATGGCGCGACGCCACGGTCGGCCGCATCGGGGAACTGCGGCCGCGCAGGGTTCTGGAGATCGGCGTCGGCAGCGGGCTCATCCTGTCCCGCGTCGCCCCCGGCTGCGAGGCCTACTGGGGCACCGATCTGTCCGAGGAGGCGGTGCGCGCCCTCCGCGCCCAGGTCGACGCCGTCCCCGGTCTCGCGGAGCGGGTGGAGTTGCGGACCCGGCCCGCGCACGACATCGAGGGCCTGCCCCGGGGCTTCTTCGACACCGTCGTCGTGAACTCGGTCGCGCAGTACTTCCCCGGCGCCGACTACCTCACGGACGTGCTGGGCAAGGCCGCGACGCTGCTGGCCCCCGGCGGCCGGATCTTCGTCGGCGACGTGCGGAACCTGCGCCTGCTGCGCTGCCTGCGCGCGGCCGTAGAGACCAGGCGCGGGACCGACCCCGAGGACAAGCAGGCCCTGCGCGCCGCCGTCGACAGGTCCGTGACGTGGGAGGGCGAACTCCTGCTCGACCCCGGCTACTTCGCGGCGCTGGACGGGTTCGAGGCCGACATCCGCGTCAAGCGCGGCGCCCACCACAACGAGCTCACCCGCTACCGGTACGACGTCGTCTTGCGGAAGCGGGCGGACCTCGCGGACCTGGGCACGGCAGGGCCGTCCGGCGATGAGGAGGTCCGCTGGGCGGACCTCGGCGGCATGGAGGCGCTCGGCGCGCTCCTGGCCGATCGTGCGCTCCTGGCCGATCGTGCCTTGTCGGCCGATGGCACCCTGCCGGCCGATGGCACCCTGTCGGCCGATCGCGCGCGCACCGCCGGAGCGGCCGTCAGGCTCCGGGTCAGCGGCATGCCCAACGCCCGGCTGGCCGGGGACCTCGCGACCCTGGGCGCCCTCGGCGACGGCAGCCGCCCGGCCGCGCTCGCGGACGGCGCCGACCCCGAGGCTCTGCACGTCCTCGCCGCCCGGTACGGCCACCGTGTGGCGGTCACCTGGAACGGCGACGCCGACGACGGCGCCCTCGACGCCGTCTTCGTCACCGGCGACGCCCCCTTCGGGCGGCTCTACCGCGGCGGCGTCTCGCCCGACTTCCCGCGTGATCTCCCCGGCGGGTTTCCGCACGCCAACACACCCGCGCCGTTCCGCGACGTCGCGGCACTGATGCGGACCCTGCGCGCGCACGCCGCCGAATGGCTGCCCGACTACATGGTCCCCTCGGCCTTCGTCCCGCTGGACCGCCTTCCGGTCACGCCGAGCGGCAAGCTCGACGGCGCGGCGCTCCCGGTGCCCGACCACGCGTCGCTCAGCTTCGGCCGCGCTCCCCGCGACCCCCGCGAAGAGTTGTTGTGCTCCCTGTACGCCGAGGTGCTCGGACTGCGGTCCGTCTCGATCGACGACGACTTCTTCGCGCTCGGCGGCGACAGCATCGTCGCCATCCGGCTGCTCGGCCGCGCCCGCCAGGCCGGTTTGCGGCTCACGCCCAGGGACGTCTTCCGCCATCGCACGGTCGCGGCTCTGGCCGAGACCGTCGCCACGCTGCCCGATCAGGCGCTCCGCGCCGCCGCCGGCTCCGGTGAGGGCGATGACGGAGCCGGTTCCGAGGCCGCCCCGCTGGTACGGCTCGGCGACGCCGACCTCGCGGAACTCCAGAGCGAGCACCCGGTCACGGTCGAGGAGGTGCTTCCGCTCGGGCCCCTGCAGGAGGGCTTCTTCTTCCACGCGCTCGTGGACGGCTCCGACCGCGACGCCTACGTCGTGCAGCAGGTGGTCGAGCTGGCCGGCCCGGTCGACGGCGAGGCCCTGCGCCGCGCCGCGCGGCGCCTGCTCGACCGGCACGCCCCGCTGCGCGCCTGCTTCCGCCAACTCCAGGACGGCAGGCCGGTGCAGATCGTCGCGTCGGGCCTCGACCTGCCCTGGCGCGAGGTCGACCTGTCGGCGTACGACCCGGATGCGCGGGAGGAGGAGGCGGATTCCGTCGCGGCCGCCGAGCGCGCCGCCCGGTTCGACCTGGCCAGGCCCCCGCTGCTGCGGTTCGCGCTGGTGCGCCTCAGCGGGGAGCGCAGCCGCCTCGTGCTGACCTTCCACCACATCGTGGCCGACGGCTGGTCGCTGCCGGTGCTGCACCGCGAGCTGATGGCCCTCTACGGCGACGATTCCGAGGTTCTGCCCGAGCCGGCCCCCTACCGCGATTACCTCCGCCGTCTGGGCGCCGCGGACCGCGACGCCGCCCGCGACGCGTGGCGTCACGCCCTCGCCGGGCTGGACGAGCCGACCCGCCTGGTCGACACCCCGGCGGACGGCGCCCCGCTCGTGCCGGGACAGGTGCGCGTCGAGCTCCCCGAGCACGTCACCGCCCGGCTCTCGGCCCGGGCGCGGGAGCGCGGCGTGACGCTGGGCACCGCCGTCCAGACCGCCTGGGGACTGCTCCTCGGACGGCTGACCGGCCGTCAGGACGTGGTCTTCGGCACGACGGTCTCCGGCCGCGACGTCCCGCTCGACGGCATCGAGTCGATGGCCGGCCTGTTCATCAACACCCTGCCGACCCGCTTCCAGTGGCGGCCGTCCGACACCCTCGCCGGGCTCATGGGACGGCTCCAGGACGAGCAGGCCCAGCTGCTCGGGCACCAGCATCTCGGGCTCGCGGAGATCCAGCGGATCTCCGGGCTTTCCGGCGGCGGCGAGCTCTTCGACACGCTCCTCGTCTTCGAGAACTACCCGGCGGGCACCGGCCTGACCGACCCCACCGGCACGGTGGAGATCGTCGGCCACGAGTTCCACGACGCCGTCCACTACCCGCTCGCCCTCATCGTGAAGCCGGGCCGGCGGCTCGACCTGCGGCTGAAGCACCACGCGCAGCGCCTGGACGGCCAGGCCGTACGGCGGATCGCGGCCCGTCTCACCAGGATCCTCGTCGCCATGGCCGACGACCCGGCCCTGCTCGCCGCCCGCATCGAGCTGCTCTCGTCCGGCGAGCAGGCGCGCGCCGAGCTCGCGGGGGAGGCCAGGGACGTCCCCGCGACGACGCTGGCCGCCGCCTTCGAGGCGCAGGTGGCCCGCACTCCCCAGGCGACCGCGGTCGTCTACGAAGGCGAGAGCCTCACCTACGAGGAGCTGGACGCCCGCGCGGGGGAACTGGCCCGCGACCTCCGTGCCCGCGGCGCGGGACCGGAGAAGGTCGTCGCGGTCGCCGTCCCCCGCTCGGCCGAGCTGATGGTGGCGTTGCTCGGCGTGCTGAAGTCCGGCGCCGCCTATCTGCCGGTCGACGTCGACTACCCGGCCGACCGCGTCGCGTACATGCTGGCCGACTCGGGGGCGGCGACGGTGGTGACCACGGCCGCGACGGCCCCGCGCCTGCCCCTGACCGATGGGCTCACCGCGCTCGTCCTCGACGCGCCACCCGTTCATGACGGCGACACCGCGGCTCAAGCGGCCGCCCGAGATGAGGCCGCGGGAGGCGGCGACATCGCTGCCCGAGGGGAGGCCCGGGGGCCCGAACGGGGCGCGGGGCCCGACGACCCGGCGTACCTCATCTACACCTCCGGCTCGACCGGGCGGCCCAAGGGCGTGGTCGTCACCCACCGCGCCATCGTCAACCGGCTGGCCTGGACGCAGGGCACCTATGGGTTGCGGGCCGACGACCGCGTGCTGCAGAAGACGCCGTCCAGCTTCGACGTGAGCGTCTGGGAGTTCTTCTGGGCGCTGTGCGAGGGCGCCGCCGTCGTCCTCGCCCGGCCCGACGGGCACCGTGATCCCGCCTACCTGGCGACCCTCATCCGCGAGCAGCGGATCACCACGATGCACTTCGTGCCGTCGATGCTCGAGGCATTCCTCCAGGCCGAGGAGATCACCGGCGACGCCTCCTGGGCCGTCACCCTGCGCCGCGTCTTCAGCAGCGGCGAGGCCCTGGCCGCCGTCGCGGCCACGCGCTGGCACGAGCTGACCGGGGCGCCCCTGCACAACCTGTACGGTCCCTCCGAGGCGGCCGTCGACGTCACCTACCATGCCTGCGACGAGACCGCTGGTGACACCGGCCCCACCGTGCCGATCGGCCGCCCGGTGTGGAACACCACCCTGCGCGTGCTGGACGGGTGCCTTCGCCCGGTGCCCGCCGGGGCGCCCGGTGAGCTCTACCTGGCAGGCGTGCAACTCGCGCGGGGCTATCACGCGAGGCCCGGCCTCACGGCCGAGCGGTTCGTGGCCGACCCGTACGGCCCGCCCGGCGCGCGGATGTACCGCACAGGAGACCTGGTGCGGCGCGACGAGGACGGCGTCGTCACCTATCTGGGCCGCACCGACAGGCAGGTCAAGCTGCGCGGCAACCGCATCGAGCTCGGCGAGATCGAGTCCGCGCTGGTCCGCCTGCCCGCCGTCGCCCAGGCGGCGGTGACCGTCCTCGGCTCCCGGCTCATGGCCTACGTCGTGGCCGCCGCGTCCCCTGAGGCGGGGTCTCCCGCGGCGGGCTCCATGGAGACGGCCTCGTTGCGGGCCGCCCTCACGGGCGCTCTGCCCGCCCCGATGGTGCCCGAGGCGTACGTCGTGCTCGACGCCCTGCCGCTGACGCCCAGCGGCAAGCTGGACCGCGGCGCCCTCCCCGAGCCGGAGGCGGCGCGGGTCCGGTCACGCGGTCCGCGCGACGACCGCGAGCGCACCCTCACCGAGATCTTCGCCGCCGTCCTGAAGCTGGAGGAGGCCGGGGCCGACGACGACTTCTTCCTGCTGGGCGGCGACAGCATCAGCTCGATCGGCGTCTCCAGCAGGGCCCGCCGCGCGGGACTCGACCTGAGCCCCCGCGACGTCTTCGAGCACCGCACGCCCGCGGCGCTCGCCGCCGCATCCGCCCGGTCGGCGTCCCCGGATGCTCAAGGATCCCTCATCAGTGCGGCCTCCGGTGGACGGGGCCCGGTCCTGTCCCTGACCGGCGAGGAGACCCGCCGCGTCCACCGGCTCAGTCCCGGCGCGGTGGAGGCCGTGTGGCCGCTGGCCCCGCTCCAGGAGGGCCTGTTCTTCCACTCGACGTACGACGACGGCGCGCTCGACGTCTACACCGTCCACGAGTCCTTCGACGTCGCCGGCCGGGTCGACGCGGAACGGCTGCGCACCGCGACGCGGGTGCTGCTGGCCCGCAACCCCAGCCTCCGCGCCGGGTTCACCAGCGAAGGACTGCGCCAGCCGGTCCAGTTCATCGTCCGCGATCCGGAGATCCCGCTCGAAGAGGCCGACCTGTCCGGCCTGCCCGCCGCGGAACAGGACGAGCGGCTGCGCGAGCTCATGGACGCCGAGCGGACCCGCAGGTTCGACCTCGCCCGGCCGCTGTTGTTCCGGATGCTGCTCGTCCGGCTCGGCGGCGGACGCGGCGACCGGCTCGTCATCGGCAGGCATTTGCTGCTCTGGGACGGCTGGTCCGCCTGGTTGTTCCTCGACCAGCTCTTCCATCTGTACGAGACGGGGGGCGACGACGCCGGCCTGCCGGATCCCGGGTCGTACCGCGACTACCTGACCTGGCTGGACGGCCAGGACACCGCGGTCGCCACCCGGGCGTGGCGGGAGGCCCTCGCCGGCCTCGACGAGCCCACCCTGCTCGCCGCCGCCGACCAGGGGCTGGAGCCGGTCATCCCGGAGAGCCTCGACGCCGTCCTGACCTCCGGCCTGACCGGACGCCTGCGCGACACCGCCCGCAGGCACGGCCTGACCATGAACACCGTGCTGACGACGGCCTGGGGGCTGACGCTCGCCAGTGCCACCGGCCGCGCCGACGTCGTGTTCGGCACGACCGTCGCGGGACGGCCGAGCGAGGTGCCGCACGTCGAGAACGTCATCGGCATGTTCCTCAACACCGTCCCGGCCCGCATCGCGTACGACCCCGCCGAACGGGTGGCCGACCTGCTGCGGCGCGTGCAGGACGAGCGCCTGGCCCTGATGCCGCATGAGTATCTGGGGCTCGGCGTGCTGCAGGCGGAGACCGGTCACCGGCGGCTGTTCGACACCCTCTTCGTGCTCCGCAACAGCGACACCGAGGAGCGGCTCGCGGAGCTGTCCGAGCGCCACGGCGCCACGGCCGTCGCGAACGTCGACGCCACGCACTATCCGGTCAACCTCGTCGTCACGCCGGGGGAGCGCATCCGGGTCACCCTCGCGCACCGGCCCGACATCGTGGCCGGGCCCCGCGCGCAGGCGCTGCTCGACCGATTCACGCTCCTGCTGGAGCGCCTCGCCGAGGGTCTCGACACGCCCGTCGGCCGCCTCGATCCGCTGCTCCCCGCGGAGCACGCGGCGCTGGAACAGGAGCGCGCCTCCGGGCGCGTGGCCGTATCCGAGGAGACGATCGCCGACCTCCTCGCCGCGCAGGCGGCCCGCACGCCCGAGGCCACCGCGCTCGTCTTCGGCGAGCGGAGCGTCACCTACGCCGAGCTCGACGCGCGCATCGACCGCATGACCCGGCTGCTGCTCGCCCGTGGGGCGGGGCCTGAGCAGGTGGTCGCGCTCGGCCTGCCCCGCTCGATCGACATGGTCGTCGCGCTCTTCGCCGTGCTGCGCGCGGGAGCCGCCTACCTGCCGCTGGAGCTCGACCATCCGGACGACCGTCTCGCGTCCATGCTCGACGACGCCCGCCCGCTGCTGCTGATGTCCACCACGGCCGTCTCCGCACGGTTCGCGGCCGCCGTGCCCGCCGTGCCGCGCGTCCTGCTCGACGACGCGGCCGTGGCGCGGGAGCTGGACGCCTTTCCGGGTGGCCGGATCACCGAGGCCGACCGGCCGCGCTTCAGCCTGGAGCACCCCGCATACGTCATCTACACCTCCGGGTCGACGGGACGTCCGAAGGGCGTCGTCACGCCCCACCGCGGCCTGACCAACATGCAGCTCAACCACCAGAAGGAGATCTTCGCCCCGGCCGTGGCGTCCGCCGGGGGCCGCAGGCTGCGCATCGCGCACACGGTGTCCTTCGCGTTCGACATGTCGTGGGAGGAGTTGCTCTGGCTGGTCGAGGGGCACGAGGTGCACGTCTGCGACGAGGAGTTGCGGCGTGACGCCGAGGCCCTGGTGGCGTACTGCGAGGCCAACCAGATCGACGTCGTCAACGTCACCCCGACCTACGCCCACCTGCTGATCGAGGAGGGGCTGCTGGAGGGGCACCGCCCGCCGCTCGTGCTGCTGGGCGGCGAGGCGGTCTCCGAGACGGTCTGGAGCCGGCTCCGCGACACCGAGGGCACCTACGGCTACAACCTCTACGGCCCGACGGAATACACCATCAACACGCTCGGCGGCGGCACCGGCGACAGCGCCACGCCCACGGTCGGCCGTGCCATCCGCGGCACCCGCGCGCATATCCTCGACGCGTGGTTGCGCCCGGTGCCCGACGGTGTCCCCGGCGAGCTGTACATCGCGGGGATCGGCCTCGCGCGCGGCTATCTGCGCAGGCCCGCCCTGACGGCCGAGCGGTTCGTCGCCGACCCGTACGGCGAGGCGGGCGAGCGCATGTACCACACCGGAGACCTGGTGCGCCGCCGCGCCGACGGCAACCTGGACTTCCTCGGCCGGACCGACGACCAGGTCAAGATCCGCGGCTACCGCGTGGAGCTGGGTGAGATCGAGACCGCGCTCGCCCAGCACCCCCAGGTCGCGCAGGCGGCCGTCATCGCCCGCCCTGACCCGTCCGCGCCCGGCACCCAGCGCCTCGTCGGCTACGTCGTGCCCGCCGAGCCGACCGCCGAAGAACGGTCGGCCGCCGAGCGGGACCGGATCGGGGAATGGCAGGAGATCTACTCCGACGAGTACGAGCAGATCGGCACCGCGGTCTTCACCGAGGACTTCGCGGGCTGGGACAGCAGCTACGACGGCCGCCCCATCCCGGTCGAGCACATGCGGGAGTGGCGCGAGCAGACCGTCGCCCGCATCCAGGAGCTGCGCCCGCGCCGGATCCTCGAGATCGGCGTCGGCTCCGGGCTGCTGCTGTCCCGGCTGGCGCCCGGCGCGGAGGCGTACTGGGCGACGGACTTCGCCGAACCCGTCATCCGCAAGATCGGCGAGGACCTGCGCCGCGATCCCGAACTGGCTGCCAAGGTCGAGCTGAGGTGCCGGCCCGCGCACGTGACGGACGGCCTGCCCACGGGATGGTTCGACACGATCGTCATCAACTCCGTCGTGCAGTACTTCCCAAGCGTCGACCACCTGACCGAGGTAATCCGGGGCGCGATGGAGCTGCTGGCGCCGGGCGGGGCGCTGTTCGTCGGAGACGTGCGGAACCGGCGGCAGGCCCGCGCGTTCCACACCGCCGTCCAGCTGTCCAAGGGCGGCGACTCCGGCGACCGGGGGGAGGCGGCGGATGTCCGCCGCGCCGTCGAGCGGGGGATGCGGCTGGAGAAGGAGCTGCTCGTCGATCCCGACTACTTCGCCTCGCTCGGGTTCGGTGTCGACCTGCGGACCAAGCGCGGGCACCACCACAACGAGCTGACCCGGCACCGCTACGACGCCGTGCTGTACCGCGAGGAGGCCAGGCCGCTCGACCTCGGCGACGCGCCCGTGGCGGCCTGGGCGGACGTGCTCACCGATGCTCATTCCGCCGAGCCGCCTGACGGGCACGCCGGTGGGCTTGCGGACCGTCTCCGCCGGGACCGGCCGGAGACGCTGCGCGTGACCGGCGTCCCCGACGCGCGCGTCGCGGGCGAACTCGCGGCCGTGCGCGCACTGGACGGGGGCCGCGTGGCCCGCGCCGAGGAGGTTCACGGCGACGGAGTGGAGCCCGAGGATCTGCACGCCCTCGGAGCGTCGCTCGGCTACCGCGTCCTGACCACGTGGTCGCGCGAGCCCGGGACGTACGACGCCGTGTTCGTGCGCGACGATGTGCGGCCGGACGCACGGGTCTCGGCCGGGCTGTACGTCCCCGGCGGCGGCACGGCCCCGTACGCCGGCACTCCGGCGACGACGCGCGGGGCGAGCGGGCTGGTGCGCAGGCTGCGCGAGGACCTGGGACGGCGGCTGCCCGACTACATGGTCCCCGCCGCGTTCGTGACGCTCGACCGGCTGCCCATGAACGACAACGGCAAGCTGGACGTCAGGGCCCTGCCCGACGCGGAACCCTCGGTGGCGCTCGGCGGCGGACGGGGGCCGCGGACGCCGGAGGAAGAGGTGCTCTGCCGGCTGTTCGCCGAGGTGCTCGGTCTGCCGGCCGTCGGCGCCGAGGACGGCTTCTTCACCCTCGGTGGGCACTCACTGCTCGCCACCCGGCTCGTCAGCCGGGCCAGGACCGAGTTGGGCGCCGAACTGGCGATCCGCGACCTGTTCGAGGCCCCCACACCCGCCCTGCTCGCCGAGCGCGCGGGGACGGGCAGGCCCGCCCGCCCCGCCGTCGTGCCCGTGCCTGCTCGGCCCGAGCGAATCCCGCTGTCTCCCGCGCAGCGGCGGCTGTGGCTGGCCGAGCGCATCAGCGGCGATGACGCGTACCACTTCCCGCTCGTGTTCCGCCTGAGCGGGAACCTCGACGCCGGCGCGCTGCGGGCGGCCCTCCATGACGTGGCGGCGCGTCACGAGGCGCTGCGCACGGTGTTCGCCGAGGACGACGGCGAGCCGTACCAGCGGATCGGGCCGGCAGACGAGGCGGAGCCCGGCTTCGCCGTGAGCGAGTGCCCGGAGGGCGAGCTGGAGGCCCGGATCCGTGAAGCGGTGGGCCGCCCGTTCGACCTGGGCGCAGAGCCGCCCCTGCGGGCCGAGATCCTCCGGGTCGCGCCGGGCGACCACGTGGTGGCGATCACCTTGCACCACATCACCACCGACGAGTGGTCGGACCGGCCGTTCCTCGCCGACCTGACCACCGCGTACCTGGCCAGGTCCGCGGGCGAGGCGCCGCAGTGGGAGCCGCTGCCGGTGCAGTACGCCGACTACACCCTCTGGCAGCGGCGGTTGCTCGGCGGCCCTGAGGACCCTGAGGACATGGAACAGCAGGGCGACAGCGGTGAGGGCGGGCGGCAGCTGGCCTTCTGGACCGGCGCCCTGGACGGGCTGCCCGAGGAGATCCCGCTTCCGCTCGACCGGCCGCGTCCCGCGGAGCCCACGGGCCGGGGCGGCACCGTCCGTGCCGAGTTGCCCCCCGAGACCGCCCGCGCGCTCCGCGCGTTGTCGGCGCAGACGGGGACCAGCATGTTCATGCTGCTCCAGGCTGCGGTCTCCGCGCTGCTGCACCGCATGGGGGCCGGCGACGACATCCCGATCGGCGCACCGATCGCGGGACGCACCGACAGCGCCCTCGACGACCTCGTCGGCTTCTTCGTGAACACTCTGGTCCTGCGTGCCGACCTGTCCGGCGACCCGACGTACAGGGAGCTGGCCGAGCGGGTCAGAGACGCCGACCTCGCGGCCTTCGAGAACCAGGACCTGCCGTTCGAGCGGGTGGTGGAGGCGCTGGGCCCCGTCCGTGTCCCCGGCCGCAACCCGCTGTTCCAGGTCATGCTCGGCTACCACTACCGCCCTGACGGCGATCCGGAGATGCTCGGCATGCCCACCGAGTGGTGGCCGACGCGGATCGAGACCGCCAAGTTCGACCTCGACTTCACGTTCGTCGACCACGTGAAGGGCGACCGGGTCAGCCTGCTGCTGGAGTACGCCGCCGACCGGGCCGACCAGGCGACGGCCGTCGCGCTGGCCGAGCGCACGGTCGCCCTGCTCGGCGCCGTGGCCGCCGACCCGGACCTGCCGATCAGCCGGACGCCGGTGCTGACGGAAGCCGAGCGGCAGGCGTCACTCGGCCTCTGGAACGACACCGCGCGCCCCCTGGAACGGCGCACGATCCCGGAGTTGTTCGCCGAGGCCGCCCGCGCCGGGGCCGGCCGGACCGCGCTGGTCACCGACGGCGGGCGGATGACCTTCGCGGAGCTGTCGGCCCGGGTCGACGGCGTCGCGCGCCTGCTGGGGCGCCGCGGGGTCACCACGGAGAGCGTGGTGGGCCTCGCCCTGCCCAGGTCGGAGATGGTGCCGGCGATCCTCGGCGTGCTCGCCGCGGGCGCGGCCTATCTTCCGCTCGACCCGGCCCATCCGGCCGAGCGGCTCGGCCACATGCTGACCGACGCCGCGCCGGTGTGCGTGCTGACCACGACGGCACTGGCCGCCGCCCTGCCGTACGGCCACGTGCCGGTGGTGCTCCTGGACGGCCCGTCGGCCGCCGAGGAGATGGAAGCCCGTCCCGGCGACGGTCCGCCCGTTCCCCCGGCCGCGGACGGCGCCGCCTACGTCATCTACACGTCCGGGTCGACTGGCAGGCCGAAGGGCGTGGTCGGCACCCACCGCGGGCTGAGCAACCTGTACGCCTCCCAGGTGGAGGACCTGATCGAACCGGCTCGCCGGGCCGCGGGCCGCGACGTGCTGCGCGCGGTGCACTCGGCCTCGTTCAGCTTCGACGCCTCGTGGGAGCCGATGCTGTGGTTGCTGGCCGGGCATGAGCTGCACGTCGTCGGCGAGGCCACGATGACCGACCCGGCCGCGCTGCAGGCCTATCTGGCCGACGCGCGCGCCGACTTCCTCGACCTCACCCCGACCTATCTCCAGGAGCTGGCCCACCACGGGTTCCTCGACCCCGGCCGCTACCGCCCGGGCGTGATGACGATCGGCGGCGAGGCCATGCCGGCCGCCATGTGGCGCACGTTGTGCGAGCTGCCCGGCGTGACCGTGCACGACATGTACGGCCCGACGGAGTCCGCGGTCGACGCGTACGGCCGGCACAGCGGCGACGCACAGGATGAGGCATGGGCCGCGCCGCTGGCCAACGTCCGCGCCCACGTGCTGGACTCCGCGCTGCGGCCGGTCCCCGCCGGCGTCCCCGGTGAGCTGTACCTTTCCGGGGCCGGACTGGCGCGGGGTTACCTCGGCCGCCCGGCGCTGACGGCGGAGCGGTTCGTGGCCGACCCGTTCGGGGAGGCGTCCGGCGAGCCGGGCGGCCGGATGTACCGCACCGGCGACCTCGCGCGACGCCGCGCCGACGGCACCCTGGAGTTCCTCGGCCGCGCCGACGACCAGGTCAAGCTGCGAGGCTTCCGGATCGAGCCCGGTGAGATCGAGTCGGTCCTGCGCGCCCATCCCGCCGTGGCCCAGGCCACCGTGGTGATCCGCGAGGACACTCCGGGAGCCCACCGGCTGGTGGCCTACGTCGTCCCGGCCGGCGCGGACCCGGCCGGCCCGGGCACGCTCCGAGCCCATGCGGCGGCCACGCTGCCGGAATACATGGTTCCCGCGGCGTTCGTGGAGCTCGCGGCACTGCCCCGGTCGATCGGCGGGAAGCTGGACCGCCGGGCGCTCCCCGCGCCGGACCAGGCGAGCTCCCCGGCAGGGCGCCGGCCCCGTGACGCCCGCGAGGAGATCCTGAGCGAGCTGTTCGCCGCCGTGCTCGGCGCGGAGCGCGTCGGAGTCGACGACGACTTCTTCGCGCTCGGCGGCCACTCCCTGCTGGCGATGCGGCTGGTCAGTCGCGTCCGCACGGCGCTGGGCGCGGAGATCACCCTGCGCACGGTGTTCGAGGCGCCCACAGTGGCCCGGCTCGCGGAACGCGTGCGCGCGGCCGCAGGCCCCTCCACGGCCGGTTCCGCGGATGCGACGGTGGGCGGGATCGTGGGCGCCAGGCCCGTCCCGGCCCCCGCACGCCGCCCGGACCTTGTGCCGCTGTCGTCCGCCCAGCGACGACTCTGGGTGCTGCACCGGCTGGAGGGCCCGAGCGCCACCTACAACATCCCGATGGCGTGGAGGCTGACCGGACGGCTGGACCTGGAGGCCCTGCGCGCCGCGCTCGCCGACCTGGTGAGCCGACACGAGAGCCTGCGAACGGTCTTCCGCGAGCGGGACGGCCTTGCCCACCAGCACATCCTGGACGCCTCGGAGGCCGGAGCCGTCCCCCTGATCCAGGAGGTGACGGACGGAGCGCTCGCGGAGCGGCTGGCCGAGGCGGCAGGCCGGGGCTTCGAGCTCGACCGGGAGCCGCCGCTGCGCGCCCACGTGTTCCGGCTCTCCCCTGACGAGCACGTCCTGCTGCTGGTGGTCCACCACATCGCGGGCGACGAGTGGTCGGACCGTCCCCTGTGGCGGGATCTCACCACCGCCTACCGCGCCCGCCTCCAGGGCGGGGCACCGGAGTGGGCGCCGCTGCCCCTGCAGTACGCCGACTACGCCCTGTGGCACCACGACCTGCTCGGAGACGGCGACGACCCCGAGAGCCCGATGGCCCGGCAGCTCGCCTTCTGGCGGCGGGAGCTGGAGGGCATGCCCGAGGAGCTCGCACTCCCCGCGGACCGGCCCCGCCCGCTGGAGGGGAGCAACCGGGGCGGCGCGGTCGCCGTGCCGTTGAGCCCGGAACTCGAGCGCGGGCTTCGCGGGCTCGCCCGCGACCGGGGCGTCAGCATGTTCATGGTCGCGCAGGCCGCCGTCGCCGCGCTCCTGCACCGGCTGGGCGCGGGGGAGGACATCCCCCTCGGCTCGCCGATCTCCGGGCGTGCAGACGAGAGCCTGGAGGACCTGGTCGGGTTCTTCGTCAACTCGCTGGTCCTCCGTACGGACCTGTCGGGAGCGCCGGCGTTCAGCGAGCTGCTGCGAAGGGTGCGGGACACCGACCTGGCCGCCTACGAGAACCAGGATCTGCCGTTCGAGCGGCTGGTCGAGGCGGTCAACCCGGCCCGCTCCCTGGCCAGGCATCCGCTGTTCCAGGTGATGGTCGTCTACGTCGCCGGAGGGGGAGCGGCTCCCCGTTTCCCTGGGCTCACCGCCGAGCCCGAGCCTCTCGGCCAGGAGACCGCGAAGTTCGACCTCAGCTTCGACTTCGTCGAGCGGGGCGACGGCGGCGGCATCGACGGATGGATCGAGTACAGCGCCGACCTGTTCGACCACGCCACGGCCGAGTCGCTCGCGCGGCGGCTCGTCCGGGTGCTCGAGCAGGTCGTGGCCGACCCGGACCGGCCCGTGAGCCTGCTCGACGTCCTCGAGGACGGCGAGCGGCGGACGGTCGTCGAGGAGTGGAACGACACGGCGCACCCGGTCGAGCCGTCAACTCTGCCGGAGCTGTTCCGGGCCCAGGCCGTCCGGACCCCGGACGCGCTCGCCCTGGTCTTCGAGGGCGAGCGGCTGACCTACGCCGAGCTGGACGAGCGCGTCGAGCGCCTCGCGCGGACCCTCGCGGGCATGGGCGCGGGCCCGGAGAGCACCGTGGCCGTGGCGCTGCCGCGCTCCGCGGACCTGGTGACCGCCCTGCTGGCCGTGCACCGGGCCGGCGCGGCGTACCTGCCGCTGGACGCGGGCTACCCGCCGGAGCGGGTCGCGCTCATGCTCCAGGACGCCCGGCCGGTCTGTGTGATCGAGGGCGGCCTGCCCGACGGCCCGGCCGGCGCCCTGCCGGACCGGTACGACCCCCGCCACCCGGCCTACGTGATCTACACCTCCGGTTCGACCGGCCGCCCGAAGGGTGTGGTGGTGCCGCACGAGGGCATCGTGAACCGGCTTGAGTGGATGCAGGACGCGTACGGACTGACCGCCGGCGACCGGGTGCTGCAGAAGACGCCGTCGAGCTTCGACGTGTCGGTCTGGGAGTTCTTCTGGCCGCTGATCACGGGAGCGACGCTCGTGGTGGCCAGGCCCGAGGGGCACCGGGACCCGGCGTA
>Ga0310811_10002490_pt1 | contig 23078 bp, 19 predicted proteins | sample YCmetagenome_FD_207642 | JGI IMG/M metagenome (GOLD analysis project Ga0310811, IMG submission 207642) | Soil microbial communities from experimental microcosm in Duke University, North Carolina, United States - YC | ecosystem: Engineered > Artificial ecosystem > Soil microcosm > Unclassified ...
CACTGCGCGTGCGGTCGTTCCCGTTCTCGCAGGCCGTGGAAGACTTCATCCACGAGCACGACAAGGTATTCGTGGTCGAGCAGAACCGCGACGGCCAGCTGCGTTCGATGATCATGAACGAGTTCACCCTCGACGCGCGCAAGCTCGTTCCCGTCCTGCACTATGACGGCACGCCGATCACAGCGCGCTTCATTGCGGCCGACATCGCCAAGAAGCTCGGCCAGTTCAAGGTTGTACCGTTCGACAAGGCAGCGTCATGACCTTCATTGCCAAGCCCAAGCTCCATCATCCGTCGCTGGTCAAGAACAAGGCCGGCTTCACCCGGCGCGACTACGAGGGCGCCGTCTCGACGTTGTGCGCCGGCTGCGGCCACGATTCGATCAGCGCCGCCATCATCCAGGCGTGCTACGAGCTCGATATCCTGCCGCACCAGGTGGCCAAGCTTTCCGGCATCGGCTGCTCGTCCAAGGCGCCGACCTATTTCGTCGGCGCAAGCCACGGCTTCAACACCGTGCATGGCCGCATGCCGTCGGTGATGACGGGCGCCAACCTCGCCAACAAGGACCTGATCTACATGGGCGTGTCGGGCGACGGCGATTCCGCCTCGATCGGGCTCGGCCAGTTCGCCCACATCATGCGGCGCGGCGTGAACATGACCTACATCGTCATGAACAACGGCGTGTATGGCCTCACCAAGGGCCAATTCTCCGCCACCGCCGACAAGGGCTCGATCAGCAAGAAGGGCGTTGCCAACTCCGACGCCTCGATCGACATGGTCTCGCTCGCCATCCTGATGGGCGCCACCTTCGTCGGGCGCTCCTTCTCGGGCGACAAGCACCAGCTCGTGCCGCTGATCAAGGCTGCGATGTCGCACAAGGGTGCGGCCTTCCTCGACGTCATCAGCCCCTGCGTGGCCTTCAACAACCACGCCGGCTCGACCAAGAGCTACGAATATGTGCGCGAGCACAACGAGGCCCTGAACCGCCTCGACTTCATCGAGGAGCGCGAGGAGATCACCGCCGACTATGCCCCCGGCACGGCGACGACGGTGCAGCAGCATGACGGCTCGATCCTGCGCCTGCGCAAGCTCGGCGAGGACTACGACCCGTCGGACAAGGTTGCGGCCATGAAGCGCGTGCAGGAAGGCCTGGTGTCAGGCGAGGTCGTGACCGGGCTGCTCTATGTCGATCCGACCCCGACCGACCTGCATGCCAACCTGAACACCGTCGACGCGCCGCTCAACACGCTCCAGACGGCTGATCTCTGCCCGGGGCCGGAGCAGCTGGAACGCATCAACGCCAGCTTGCGCTGATCTTCCGGACCGCGAGCTTCCAGCTCGCTCATGAGCGCCACTGGAGTGGCGCTCATGCTTATTCGGATAGCGAACTCATGAGCGAGCTGGAGGCTCGCGATCCGGAAGTGTCAAAGATCGACACGCTCCTCGGCGACGGTCTTGCGCTCGGCCATGTTGAAGCGGCCGGCATAGATCGGGCGCTCGCCGGTCGAGGGACCTGGGTACTGCACGATCAGGATCTCGCCGCCCGTCTCGGTGCGGAACTCGCCCTCGAAATGCGGGTCGGGATGGAACAGCATCGAGCCCGGTCGGCAGAGGGTCCCGCCGATCGTGAATTCACCCTTCAGCACGTACCAGACCTGCGCGAAGCCGTGATAGTGCTCGGGATGATACGCTCCCGGCTCGAGCCGCAGGATGCCGGCATTGGGTTCGGTCGGCCGCTCGGGCCTGGGATGGAACAGCATCTTGCCGGTCTCGCCCGGCCAGCGGATCGTCTCCCACTCGACATCGTCGACATGCCGGATGACGTAGGGCTGATGGTCCTTGCGCGAGGCTTCGCGCGCGGTCGCGAAGCCGGCATTGGCCTCCGCCGTGTCAGGAACGTGCTTGCTCATCGCTCGGGCTCCTCTGCTGGCATGGAACGGGACAGGTGCCACCAATCGGGTGCGTCCGCCGCCTCGGCGGGCCTCGCCACCGTCATCAGCACCTGCGCTTTGCCGCGGCCGGCATTCTCGGCGCGGTGCGGCTGCTGGGAATCGATCAGGATGCCCTCGCCGGCCTTCAGCCGATGCTCGGCATCGCCCACGAAGAAACGCACTTCGCCCGACAGCACATAGCAGTGCTCCTGCCCGGGATGGGAAACCATCGCCGTCATGCCCTTCTCGCGCGGGAACACAAGATGGAACACCTCCAGCCGATCAAGCGGCGCACCACCGCCGAGATGGCGCCAGAGGTAGCCCGTGCCGGCCACTTCCTGGAGCTTGCCGGCCTCAGCCCTATGGACCGCCACCCGGGTCTTGGCCGGTGCCGGCTCATGGGCGAACAGCTCGTGCAGGCCAAGCCCCAACGCATCTGCAAGCTGGATCAGGTTGGCGATCGACGCTGCCACCTGGCCGCGCTCCAGCTTCGACAGGAAGCCTTCCGAGACATCCGCCTTGGCGACGACGTCGGCCAGCGTCAGGCCGGCGCCGAGGCGCGCCGAGCGCAATCTGCTGCCGATCTCGCGGGTCGTGCGGGCGATCCTGTCCAAGGGTTCCTCCTTGGCACAGGATGTCCCTTGCTTTCCTGTAAGGCAAGATCATTTTCCTTATAGGAAATCCCTTTAGGCCGGCGTCTCGACCAGCGTCCCCACCTGTCCCGGCGCACGCTTCAGCTCGAGCTGGCGCTCGTGCCACTGCTTGAGGGTCGGCCGATGGCCGATCGACACGATGGTGGTGTCGGGCAGCCGTTTCTTCAAAGCGCCGTAGACCATCGCCTCCGCGGCCTCGTCGAGCGAGGCGGTCGCCTCGTCCATGAAAAGCCAGTCCGGCTTGAAGACGATGGCTCGGGCAACCGCGAGCCGCTGCTGCTCACCGCCCGACAGCATGTTGCTCCAGTGCGCCACCTCATCGAGCCGACCGGCAAGATGGCCGAGGCCCGCCGCTTGCAACGCATCCACCAGGTCGGCGTCGGAAGCTTTCGAATGCTCGTCGGGATACCTTACCGCGTCGCGCAAGGTGCCGATCGGAATGTAGGGCTTTTGCGGCAGGAAGAGCACGCGCGCGCCTGCGGGGACGCGCACATGCCCGCTACCGAAGGGCCAGATGCCAGCAAGCGCACGGAACAGCGTGCTCTTGCCCGACCCGCTCGCGCCGCGCACCAGGACGGACGTGCCGCGCGGCAAGGTCAGATTCGTATCCTTCAGCAACGCCTGGCCTGTCGGCAAAGCGAGCGTGAGGTCGCTCAGGCTGACGTCGCGGCCTGCCCCCGGTTCGACGGCGATGGCCGCAGGTGGCTTCGCATCGATCGCGGCCTGTGCCCCCTTGAGGCGGTCCATCACCGCGCGCAGCTCGGCAAGCCCAGTATAGTTGTCGACGAAGAAGGAAAGCGCCCCCTGGACCTGACCGAAGGCCGACGCAATCTGCATCAGGATGCCGAGCGTGATGGCGCCGGCAAAATAGCGCGGCGCGGCAACAACGAGGGGAAAAATGATGGCGATCTGGCCGTACCCGGTTTGATAGAATGCGAGCTGCACCTGAGTGAAAAGGACACGCCAGCCGTTGGCAAAAACATCCGCGAAGCGTGTGTTCAGCACTTCCGCCTCGCGCCGCTCGCCGTTGTAGAGCGCAATCGCTTCGGCGTTCTCGCGCACCCGCACCAACGAGAAGCGGAAATTGGCCTCATATCGCTGCTGCATGAAGTTAAGAGGAATCAGCCTGCGACCCACCAGGTTGGCGAAGAACGAACCAACGACGGCATAGATGACGGCCGCAATTGCCATATATCCCGGGATCACAACGTCCAGGCCAATGAAGGAAAGCGACAGGGGGCCGGACAGGATCCACAGGATGAATATGAACGACAACAGGGTTCCCACCGCCGTCAGGAACCCCAGGAAGAGCTGCATCGTATACTGGCCGAGGTAATTCAGGTCCTCGGCGATGCGCTGGTCAACGTTGTCGATCGAGCGCTGCAACTCGATACGGTAATAGCCACGCCCGTCGAGCCAGTGCGCCATGTAGTGCCGCGTAAGCCATCGGCGCCAACGCAGGCGAAGGTAGGGACTGACGATGGCGCGCGCCACGGCATTGACGATGTAGAGCATCGCAAGCCACGAAAAGAAGATGGCTTCCTGCCAGAACACGGGCTCGTTCTTGTTCTGGATGGCGTCGTAGAAACGTCGGTTCCACTCGTTGAACAGAACCTCGAATCCGACACCGGTGAAGGTCAGTGCGATCGCACCAACCAGCAACGGAACGGCGTAAGGCCACTCCTCGGACTTGAAGTAAGGAATGACGAGCCGCCACCAGTCGCCGAGGAACGAGCCAACTTTGTTCATGCGGGGATCCTTTCGGGCCGCACGGTCGTCTTACATGTGGCCCGGCAGCCAAAGCGCGATGATGGGGAAGACGATCAGAATAACCAGTCGCAGGATATCGGTCGCGATAAAGGGCAATACGCCCTTGAAGATTGACGAAAACGTGACGTCCTGGATCACGCTCTTGATCACAAAGACGTTCATTCCGACCGGCGGATGGATCAGGCCCAGCTCCACGGTCATCACGATGATGACCCCGAACCAGATCGGGTCGAAGCCGAGATGGGTCACCACCGGGAAGATGATGGGCACCGTCAGGATGATCATGGCCATCGCATCCATCAGGCAGCCCAGCACGAGGTACATCAGCATGATGAGGACAAGCACGCCATAGCTGCCGATGCCGAGGCCGGTCAGGAACTCGGTCACCTTCTGCGGCACCTGGGTGATGGTGAGGAAATAGCCGAACAGCAGCGCACCGATCAGCACGGTGAAGACGGCCGCGGCAGTGCGGGTCGCCTGCAGGAGCGATGCCCGGATCTCCTTCCGCCCCAGCCGGCCACGCAGGACGCCGAGCAGGAACGCCCCGCCCGCCCCCACGCCGCCCGCCTCGGTCGGCGTGAAGACGCCGCCGTAGAGGCCGCCGATCACGAACACGAACAGCAGGAGCGGCGCCCAGACGTCGCGCAGGCCGGCCGCCCGCTCCTTCCATGGCGCCTTCGGTGCGATCGGGAGAAAGTCCGGCTTCACGCGGCAGATCGTGGCGATGGTCAGTAGATACATCGACATGGCCAGCAGCCCGGGAAAGATCCCGGCCATGAAGAGCTTGCCGATGTCCTGCTGGGTGATGAGGCCGTAGACCGCGAGCACCGTCGAGGGCGGCAGCATGGCGCCGAGCGTGCCGCCGGCGGCGATCACGCCGGTCGCAAAGCTCTGCGGGTAGCCGTAGCGGCGCATCTCGGGATAGGCGACGGTCGAGAAGGTCGCCGCCGTCGCGACCGACGAGCCAGAGATCGCAGCAAAGCCACCGCAGGACAGGATGGTGGCAAGGCCGAGGCCACCGCGCCGATGGCCGATGAATGTGTTGGCCGCACGGAACAGCTCCCGGCTGACGCCGGAGTGCGACACGAATGCGCCCATCAGCAGGAACATCGGGATGACGCCGAACTGGTAGTCCGTGACGGTGCGCATCGAGGTGAGGCCGACCAGCTTCAGCGCCGGCGCGCCGCCGCTCAGGTAGGCATAGCCACTCACGCCCACCAGCCCCATCGCCATGCCAACCGGCACGCGCAGCAGCATCAGCGCAAACAGGACCACAAAGCCCAGGATGGCGACGGTATCGGCGCTCATTCGACGGCCGACCGGGTGTCGTGGATATCCTCGGGATGGAAGATCAACCGGAACGTCCGGATGGCGATCAGGAGCACGGCCGAGACGTCACCGATCCAGGCGATGGCAAAGAACGGCCAGGTCGGCAGGCGCAGGTCGAAGGTCTGCACGTTGTCGTAGTAGGTCGCGGAAACCTTGTCGAACAAGGTGTAAGTCTGGACCGTCACGACGAACAGAAGGACCAGCGTGGCGAAGATATCGATCACACGCTTCCAGCGCTGATTAGCCTGCGCCCAGACCAGATCCACGGTGATATGCGTGCCACGATACGACGTGGCGGCAATGCCCCAGAAGATCAGGATGCCAAGCAGCATGCGGCCGAAATCGTAGGAATCGGGGATCTGCGCGCTGAAGAAGCGACGCAGCATCACCGAGATGAAGATGTCGGCGGCGACAAGCCCTACGAACACCGCCGCAATCGCCTCGATCGTGTCGATGATGCGATCCATCACGCTACGCTTCACCGATCACCCCCTCCCCTTGCTCCTTGCAAGAACCGGTGTCATCCCGAACGGAGTGAGGGATCTTCATTCGGCGCCTCAAAGGATCCCGGCTTCAGCACTCGAGTTATCGAGCGCGACTCGGAGGACACGAATAGAAGCTTCGCAGTAACTCAAAAGCCAGCCTTGTATTGCGCGACGCTGGCCTCGAGTGCCTTGTAGATCTCGTCGGCATTGCCGCCGGCCTTGGTGACGGCATCGGCCCACTGCTTCTGCAACGGCTGAACGGCGATCTTCCAGGCTTTGACCTGGTCGGGCGTCAGCTCATAGACCTCGTGACCCGCCATGTTCTTCATCTTGTCGCGGCCCGCCGCCTCGAACTCGGTCCAGGGCGACGAGAGCTTCACCGCCCAGTCGGTGGTGCAATGATCGTCGATCACCTTCTTCTGCGCCGGCGAGAGCGAGTCGTACTTCGCCTTGTTCATCGAGTAGGTGAAGGCGCTGGTATAGAGCGGCAGGTCCATGTGGTACTTCGTGACCTTGTCGAGGCCGAACAGAAACACCGAGCCCCACGGGAAGAAGATCGCATCGGCCACGCCGCGCTCCAGCACATCACGCGCTTCTGGCGCCGAGGCCTGCACATTGGTGCCGCCCAGCATGGTCACCATCTGGGCGATCGTGCTCTGCGGCGGACGAATCTTCATGCCCTTGATGTCTTCGGGCGCGACTACCTTCTTGCGGCCGTGGAAAGCGCCAGGGTCATGCATGAAGGCGAAGCAGAAGTGCGTGTCCTTCATCTCCTGCCCGGCATATTTGCGGTACCAGGCGTCGAGCGCCGCCGTCCCCTTCTTGGCGTCGGCAAACATAAAAGGTAGCTGGCCAGCAGCAATCACCGGAAAGCGGCCAGGTTGATAACCGGGATTGACGTAGGTGATATCGGCGATGCCGTCACGCGCCATATCGTAGTGGTCGAACGCCTTGCCGAGCTGCTCGGAGGGAAAGATCGTCACCTTGATCGACCCGTTCGATTCCTTGGCGATGTCTTCGGCCCAGGCCTTGGTCGAGGGCACCAGCGGATGAGCCGGCGGTGCCCAGATCGAGAATCTCAGTTCGACCGGCTTGTCCTGCGCCGCGGCGGGCAAAGCCCAGCCAATCGCGGCAGCTCCCATCAGGCCCAACATAAGTTTCTTCACCGCCGCCTCCTCCAGATTTGTCTTTATGTTTGATTGACGAATTCGTTATCATGTTAACGTTTCTTTGTAAATCCCACCAACCGAAAGCGACATGATTCCGCTGGACAAGGATTCCCTGATCGTCTCAATCACTCCGATCTTCGCCCGAAGGCTCGCCCCGACGGATCAATTTGTCCAATTCCATTGTCAATGAACCGGGGTTGAGCACCATGCGTAATTTGCAACAATCCTTGCCGTTGAAACTTCTGATGGCGCGCGAAGCCGTCATGGACCGGTTCCGGCCCAAGCTGAAAAGGGCCGGGGTGACCGAGCAGCAGTGGCGCGTGCTGCGCGCGCTCTCGGAAACCGATGAGATGGATGCTGGCGAGCTCGCCCAGGCGATCTGTCTCCGCATGCCCAGCCTCTCGCGCATCCTGGCCGATCTCAACGAGCGCCGCCTGGTACAGAAGCATCTCGGCGCCGATCGCCGGCTGCGGATCGTCCGGGCGACTCGTCAGGGTCGGGCGCTCGTCGAACGGCTCTCGCCCCTCTCGGAACAACAATATCGCAGGATCGAAGCGGCGTTGGGCGCCAAGCACTATCGCCGCCTGATGAAGGATCTCGACACGTTGATTGCGCGGCTGTCGGTCGACGAGATAGAAGGGTCGTCGACCGTTCAGGAGCGCGCTGACTCGGCGGCGCGAGGTCAGAACCCCGCCTTGTAGCTTGCGATGCTCGCCTCGAGCGCCTTGTAGATCTCGTCCGCATTTCCGCCGGCCTTGGCAACGGCATCGGCCCACTGCTTCTGCATCGGCTGAGCGGCGGCCTTCCATGCTTTGAGCTGGTCCGGCGTGAGTTCGTACACCTCGTGGCCCGCCGCAGCCTTCATCTTGCCGCGGCCGGCTGCTTCGAACTCGGTCCAGGGTGAAGAGACTTTCACCGCCCACGCCGTAGTGCAGTGGTCATCGATCACCTTCTTCTGCGCCGGCGACATGGAATCGTACTTCGCCTTGTTCATCGAGTAGGTGAAGGCGCTGGAATAGAGCGGCAGGTCCATATGGTATTTGGTGACCTTGTCGAGGCCGAACAGGAACATCGAGCCCCACGGGAAGAAGATCGCGTCGGCCACGCCGCGTTCCAGGACATCGCGCGCTTCAGGAGCCGACGCCTGCACGTTGGTGCCGCCCAGCATGGTTATCATTTGCGCCATCGTGCTCTGCGGCGGACGGATCTTCATACCCTTGATGTCTTCGGGCAGGACGACCTTCTTGCGGCCGCCGTGGTAGGCGCCGGGGTCTTGAAGGAAGGCGAAGCAAAAGTGCGTATCCTTCATCTCCTGAGCGGCATACTTGCGGTACCAGGCGTCGGCCGCCGCCGTCCCCTTGTTCGCGTCGGCGAACATGAACGGAAGCTGGCTGGCCGCGATAATCGGGAAGCGGCCTGGCTGATAGCCGGGAGCCACATAGGTGACGTCGGCGATGCCGTCGCGCGCCATGTCGTAGTGGTCGAACGCCTTGCCGAGCTGCTCGGAGGGAAAGATCGTGGCCTTGATGGTGCCGCCCGATTGCTTGGTGATGTCTTCCGCCCAGGCCTTGGTCGAGGGCACCAGCGGATGGGCCGGCGGCACCCAAAGCGAGATCTTGAGATCGACCGGCTTGTCCTGCGCTGCGGCGGGCAGCGCGCAGACGATCGCGGCCGCGCCCACCAAGCCCCACATAAGCTTCCTCACGCCCGTCTCTCCTCCAGATTTGTTTGTTGTCCCAACATACCGAACCATGACAACAGCGCCAACCGCGTTTATAGCGCACGGAGATGGATGACCTCCTCGCCTCCCGACGCGTCGCGTTCGAGGTGCTCGCCGCTTGCCTGGACAAGGGACAACCGTTGGACGACGCGTTGGCCCGTCACGAGGGCTTCATCAAGCTTGCCCCGCGCGACCGCGCCTTCGTGCGACTTTTGCTGGCCACAACGCTCCGGCGATTAGGCGAAATCGACGGCGTCCTCGGCGCCCTGATCGAACGCCCGCTGGAGGAATCCAATATCGCGGCGCACCACGCGCTGCGTCTGGGCGCGGCCCAACTCCTCTTTCTCGGAACGCCGCCACACGCAGCGGTTGATACATCGGTTCGCCTCGTCGAAGGGATGCGCTTGCCGCACCTCAAGGGTTTTACCAACGCCGTGTTGCGACGCGTCGCCCGCGAGGGGATTGCGCTCCTCGGCGACCGCGATCCCGCGCGACTCAACACCCCGCTTTGGCTGTGGGAGAGCTGGTCCGCCGGTTACGGAGAAGAAACTACGCGAGCCATCGCCGCTGCCCACCTGAACGAAGCGCCTCTCGATTTCACCGTGCGCGCCGACGCGGCGTTCTGGGCCGGTCGGCTCGAGGCCGAGGTATTACCGACCGGTACTCTTCGGCGTCCAATTGGTGGCGCCATCGTCGATCTGCCGGGCTTCGCCGAAGGCACCTGGTGGATCCAGGATGCGGCGGCCGCCTTGCCCGCCCGATTGCTGAGCGATCTCGCCGGCAAGCGCGTCGCCGATCTCTGCGCCGCACCGGGTGGCAAGACGCTGCAGCTTTGTGCAGCCGGTGCCCATGTCACTGCGGTCGATATCTCGGCCCGTCGCGTTGCCCGTCTCGCCGACAATCTCCGCCGCGCCGGACTCACGGCCGAGCTGGTGACATCGGATGCGAGCAAATGGACGCCCGCCGAAAAGTTCGATGCTGTCCTGCTCGACGCCCCCTGCTCGGGCACCGGCACGTTGCGTCGTCATCCCGACATCGCGTGGCTCAAGGATGAGGAAGACGTCGGGCGCCTCACCATCACGCAGGATCGTTTGCTGTTGCACGCGATCACTCTGCTGAAGCCCGGCGGCATGTTGATCTATGCCGTTTGCTCCTTGCAGGAGGACGAAGGACCGGCGCGCATCGCGGCGCTGCTGGCGAGGACACCGCAGTTGAAACGTGTGCCTGTGCGGCCAGAGGAGATGCCCGGTCTCGCCCCAGCGATCACGCCCGCCGGCGATGTCCGCACGCTGCCCTCGATGTGGGCCGATCGCGGCGGGCTGGACGGCTTCTATATTGCCCGCCTGACCATCGGCGACGCGACATAGTTTACGATTGGGTTGAAGCGGGTTGACTTTGCAGCCGTTATGAATGTCTATCCGGCCGATCATGCTGAAATGGGAGGATCATCAAGTGACGCTTATTCGCCGGCGACTCCTGGCCACTGTCGCGGGGGCATCGCTCGCCGCACCCTGGATCGCTCGCCCGGCGCACGCCGAAGCCAAAAAACTTAAGATCTCCCATCAATTTCCGGGTGGCACGATCGACTCGGGCGATTTCCGCGACCGTCTTTGCCGCCGCTTCGCCGCCGAGCTCGAGAAGCGCACCAATGGCGCGCTGGTTGGCGAGGTCTATCCCAATTCCTCGCTGGTCAAGACGGTGGCGCAATACTCGGCGTTACGCCGCGGCGCGCTCGACCTGTCACTCTATCCGCTGAACTACGCCGGCGGCGAAGTGAGCGAGTACAACATCGGCTTCATGCCGGGCGTCATCAGCTCCTACGACCAGGGCTATGCCTGGAAGAAGGCCGAGATCGGCAAAAAGCTCACGACGCTGATGGCGGACAAGGGCGTGGTTTGCGTCACCTGGCTGTGGCAAGCCGGCGGAATGGCGAGCCGCGGCAAGCCGATCCAGGTCCCTGATGACGTCAAGGGCCTGAAGGTTCGCGGCGGCAGCCGCGAGATGGACCAGATGCTGAAGGGCGCCGGCGCCTCGGTCGTCACCATGCCGTCGAACGAGCTCTATGCCGCCATGCAGACGGGAACGATGGACGTCGCCATGACCTCGTCGACCAGCCTGATCTCCTTCCGCCTGGAAGAGATCGCCAAGGCGCTGACGACGGGCCGCAACAAGGGCTTCTTCTTCATCTTCGAACCGCTCCTGATGTCCAAGCAGGTTTTCGATTCGCTGCCGAAGGACCAGCAGACGGCGATCATGGATATCGGGCTCGAGCTGGAGAAGTTCGGTGTGGCCGAGGCCAAAGCCGACGATGAGACTGTCGCCAAGGTCTACGAGAAGGCGGGCATCAAGGCTTACGACATCGACCAGGCGCAGGCCGACAAGTGGAAGGCCGTGGCCCGAGAAACCTGCTGGAAGGAATATGCCGACAAGTCGGCAAGCAACGCGGAGTTCCTGAAGCTTTCGCAGCAGGTCTCGTGAAGCTTCTCGCGTTGGTGAACAGGGCGATCGTCATTCTCTCGGCGATCGCGATGATCGTTGCCTCTTGCGTGCTGACGTATTCCGTCGTGCAGCGCTACTTCTCGCCCGCACCGACTGACTGGCAGGAGGAATTCTCGGTCTTCCTGCTGATCGGTGTTTCCTTCGGCGCGGCCGCATGGGTCCATTCGCAGCGCGGCCACATCGGCATCGAAGCGCTGAAGGCCGTCCTGCCGCCGAAGCTCGAGCGCTGGCGCCAATTCATCGTCGACCTGCTGAGCGCCTTGTTCTGCGCCTTCTTCGCCTGGAAGTCGTGGACGCTGCTGCACGAGGCGTGGGTCGGCGACTACACCAGCTCCTCCTCGTGGGCACCGCCGCTCTGGATCCCCTATCTGGCCATGGCGGCCGGCACCACGCTCCTGACCGTGCAGATCCTCGTCCAGGCATTCCGCAAGCCATGAGCACCGCCGAGATCGGCCTGCTCTATGGCGGTGCCACGCTGCTCATCATGTTCTCCGGCATGCCGATCGCCTTTGCGCTCGGCCTGGTGGCAACGGCGTTCATGGTCTTCTTCATGCCGTCGGCCGCGCTCGATACGGTGACCCAGAACGTCTACGAGGAGATGTCGTCGATCACCCTGCTATCGATCCCGCTGTTCATCCTCAAGGGCGCCGCGATCGGCCGCTCGCCGGCCGGGCGTGACCTATATTCAGCGCTGCATGTCTGGATGAACCGCGTGCCGGGCGGACTGGGCATCGCCAACATCTTTGCCTGCGCGCTGTTTGCGGCCATGGCGGGCTCCAGCCCCGCGACCTGCTCGGCGATCGGCTCGGCGGGCATTCCGGAGATGCGCAAGCGCGGCTATTCCGGCGGCTTCGCCTCCGGCCTGATCGCCGCTGGCGGCACGCTCGGCATTTTGCTGCCGCCCTCGATCACCATGATCCTCTACGCCGTCGCCTCGGAGCAATCGCTGGGACGGCTGTTCCTGGCCGGCATTGGCCCCGCGCTCCTCCTGGTCGCTTTCTTCTCGATCTACGCGGCCTGGCGTTTCAGGCACGAGACCCATCACGCGCGGCGCGTCCACGAATCCGGCGGCGCCTCTTCGGCTCTGCTTGCCGAAGAGCACTTCACCCTCGGCCAGCGTTTCGCCGCCCTGCCGCGCGTGTTGCCGTTCGTGATCCTGCTCACGGGCGTGATGGTCGCCCTCTATGCCGGCTTCGCCACACCGTCGGAAACGGCCGGTCTCGGCGCAGTGCTGGCGCTGATCCTGATCGCGTTGGTCTACAACACCTGGCGGCCGAAGCAGCTCGAGCCGATCATGGCCAACACGATCCGCGAATCGACCATGCTGATGCTGATCATCGGCATGTCGCTGCTCTATTCCTACGTCATGAGCTACCTGCACATCAGCCAGTCCACCGCCGAGTGGATCGTAGCCCAGCACCTGTCACGCTGGGTGCTGCTGGCCGCCATCCTGATGATGGTGGTCGTGCTGGGCTTCTTCCTGCCGCCGGTGTCGATCATCCTGATGACCGCACCGATCATCCTGCCGCCGCTGAAGGCCGCAGGCTTCGACCTCGTGTGGTTCGGCGTCATCATGACCATCGTCATGGAAATGGGCCTGATCCATCCGCCGGTCGGCCTCAACATCTTCGTCATCAAGAACATCGCACCGGACATCCCCTTGTCCGATGTCGTCTGGGGCGTGCTGCCGTTCGTCGTCCTGATGACGCTGGCTGTCGTGGTTCTCTGCTTTGCTCCGGAGATCGCGCTTTGGCTGCCCGACTGGCTGATCACGACGACGCGCTGACGGCCTGCCTGTAGCGCACCCGCTCGCGGTAGCCGACATAGAGGCCGGACGCGATGATCACGGCCGCACCTGCCCAGGTCCAGACGTCGGGGCTTTCGTCGAAGATGAGATAACCCAGCACGGCAGCACCAATGAGCTGCGTGTAGTTGAACGGCGAGACGACGGCGGCCGGCGCCTGGCTGTAGGCAATGGTCAGGAAGTAGTGACCCGTACCGGCCATGACGCCCATCCCCACGAACAGCACGAAATGCCAGAGCGATGTTGGCATCACCCATTCGAGGGGGACGAACGGGCTGGCCGCCACGGTGCCGACGATGGTCGCTACCGTGGCCGACGCATCGGGCCGCTCGGCCTGGCCGTAACGCCGGGAGAAGAGCTGGTAGAAGGCGCTGCAGATCGTGCTCGCGACCACCCAGAGAATGTGCCAGTCGAAATTGGCGTGACCAGGCCGCACGATGATCAGCGCGCCGGCGAACCCCACGACAACCGCGGCCCAGCGCCGTGGCCCCACGGGCTCGCCCAGCAGGCGCGAAGACAGGGCGGTCACGATCAGCGGGCTCGTGAGCGAGATCGAAGCGGCCGTCGCCAGCGACAGATAGACCACCCCGTGGAAGTAGAAGTAGGACGAGAAGAAAAGCAGCAGTCCCCGCACTACCTGCGTCCATAGCCGGCGGACAGTGAACAGCCCTCGCCCATTGCGTGGCAGGAACATCACCAACATGAAGATAAAGGCGAAGACATAGCGCGCCCAGATCACTTCGATCACCGGATAGCCGGACGTCGAGAGAGTCTTCGACATTGCATTCAGGACGGAAAAGCAGGCCATCGCCACAATGGTCGAGACGATGGCGCGCAGGATGCGGTCCGCCGGAGGCGCGGAAACAGTCATTGTGACAAAGCTAACGCCCAACGACGCCGAGGCAAGCTGACACGATGCCCCGGCGGCGGCTCCTCAGCGCGAAACTAGTCGGCGGCTCTGGCCAGGGCGGGCTGCGGCTTGAACGGAAGAATGGTCGTCCCGCGTACCGCGGGTAGTGGCAGCGGCGGCGTTTCCGCCCCGAGCGCCCGTGCGGCATTCCACGCCCAGCGCGGATCGAGCAGGAAGGCTCGCGCATGCGCCGTGCAATCAGCCTCTCCCGACGCCACGATGCTTTCGGCCTGTTCCGGCTCGGTGATGACGCCAACCGCCCACGTCTTGATGCCGGCTTCCTTGCGAATGCGTGCCGCAAAGGACACGTGATAACCCGGCCCGACGGTAATCTTTTGCGCCGGTGAATTGCCGCCCGAGCTCACATCGATGAAGTCGCAGCCCAGTGCCTTGAGTTGCCGCGCTGTTTCGATCGTGTCCTCAACCGTGAGGCCACCCTCGACCCAGTCGGTCGCGGAGAGGCGGATACCCAACGCCTTGTCTGCCGGCACCAGTCGGCGGCAAGCCTCGAAGACTTCGAGCGGAAAGCGCCGGCGTTTCTCCATCGTGCCACCATAGGCGTCGATGCGGTGGTTACTGAGCGGCGACAAGAACTGGTGCAGGCAGTAGCCATGGGCACCGTGCAGTTCGATCAAGTCGAAGCCCAATCTCAGGCTGCGCTCGACCGCCGAGACGAAAGCCTCCTTCACGCGGTTGAGACCAACGGCGTCGAGCGCGACAGGCGTGTGCCATTTGGTGTCATAGGGCACGGCCGACGCCGAGAAGGTCGTCCAGGCGAGATCCGGAGCGTCCGCGCCGGTCAGCGGTCCGCCACCCTTCCACGGCCGTTGCGCCGAGGCTTTGCGACCGGCATGAGCGAGCTGGACGCCGAGCTTCACGTGCGGCATCCAGCCTCGAATCCACTCGACGATCGGCCGAAGCGCAGCCTCGTTCTCGTCGCTATAAAGTCCGAGGCATCCTTGCGTGATGCGCCCTGCCTGCTCGACATGCGTGGCTTCGAAACACAGGAGCCCCGCACCTGACATCGACAGCATGCCGTAATGGACCTGATGCCAACCCTGCGCGGTGCCATCGACCGCGGCGTACTGGCACATCGGCGACACGATGACTCGGTTGGGCAGCGTGATACCGCCAAGATCGACAGGCGTGAAAAGCTTGGCCGTCATCACTACTCCCGTTTAGACGAAATCAGCCCGAGATCGAGGGACCAGCCTCGTGTCCCAGCCATTCCTCGATCAGCCGCCGCGCAATCGAATCGCGACGCGGCATGAAGAACGAGCCATCCTTCGGTAGGTTCTCGGGACGGAGATCCTCGCGGCTCATCCAGCGCGCGCTCGCCAGCTCGTCCTCGTTGACCACGAAGTCGAGCGACTCCGCTTCGGCATGAAAGCCGATCATGACCGAAGCGGGAAACGGCCAAGGCTGCGACGAACGATAGGTCACGTTGCGCACGCGCACCCTCACCTCTTCATAAACCTCGCGCGCGACCGCATCCTCGAAACTCTCGCCCGGCTCCACGAAGCCCGCGAGTGTCGAATGCATGCCGCGCGGAAACTGCTTGCCACGCCCCAGCAGGCATTTGTCGCCGTGATGCACCAGCATGATGACGGCGGGATCGGTGCGCGGGAAATGCTCGGTCTTGCAGTTCTCGTTGGTGCAGACGCGGACGTGGCCGGCGCGAGCCACCTTGGTCGGTGCACCGCACACGCCACAGAAACGATGACGGCGGTGCCAGTAGGTCATGCCGCGGGCGTAGGCCAGGATCGATCCTTCGCGCGCGAACAGCAGTGCACCGACCTGGCGCAGGTCGACGAACTCGCCGAGCTCCGCCAGCGGCGTTTCCTTGCCGGTGACGTCGACCGCAAAATAGGGAGTACCTTCGACGTAGCCCAGGAAGATCTGATGCTCGGCAACGCTCGTCACGGCGCGCGCCATCACGCCTTGCAGGAACACGGCTTCCGGATTGCCGCCTCCCTTGCTGACCAGATTGCGCTCGGTATCGATCGGCACGAACCGCGCCACGCCCGACGAGGCGAGTTCGATCATCCTCTCGTCGTTCTCGCGTTCGTGACTCGCGCGGTCGATTTCCGCGGTGGAATAAGGGTTTCGTGGTCTTTGCATCGGGCGCGGACGGTGCCACAGCCCTGTCGAAGCTGCAATCTCCGAGGCCTGCACGACCTATTACCGTCATCCCGAGTCGCGCGGATCATATCCGCGCTTGAGCGCAGCGAAGTCGAGGGACCTGTTTTTCGTTGATCGATCAGTAACCGATTTCGCCAGATAGATCATGCCAGTCCGGATTGGACCGGTTAACCAGGAATATCTTCTTGCTGCGGCGTCATCCCTTTAGCTGTTTCTCTCTCACAATGGCGTCTGGTGCCGTTTCGAACGTCTCTACGTAAATCAAGCGGTTGATGCGGTACTTCGTCGTATGCGCTGCGCGCCCGGCTCGATGCTCGGCGAGCCGGCGCGGTAGATCAGTGGTGACCCCAATATAGAGTGCTCGACCGGTTGCGCTGGCCATCATGTAAACAACAGGTTGTCGCACGATAGATCGCCTCAAAAGGTCCCTCGACTTCGCTTCGCTCTGCTCGGGATGACGGGAAATTAGCGATAACTGGCAATCAATCCACAACCTTCGGTTACAAACTATGCCAGTGCCATCTCCAGCACCTGAGCGACGTGGATCGCATGGCGGTTCGTGCCGTCCGCGATCTGATGGCGGCAGGAGGTGCCGTCGGCGATGATGAGGGCGTCGGCACCGGCCTTGCGTACGGCGGGAAGCAGCGAAAGCTCGGCCATCGCCATCGAAGTGTCGTAGTGCTCGGCTTCGTAGCCGAAGCTGCCCGCCATGCCACAGCAGCTCGAGTCGATGGGCTTGACGGCAAGCTCGGGCACCAGCGCCAGAACCTCCTGGACCGCGCTCATCGCGCCAAATGCTTTCTGATGGCAATGGCCGTGCAGCAACGCCGTTTTCTCAGCGAGCGGCTTCAGCGCTAGCGAAAGCCGGCCTGCCTTCTTCTCGCGCGCCAAGAACTCCTCGAACAGGAAAGCGTTGTTGGCCGTTGCGGTGGCTTGGGTGCCAAGACCCAGCCCCAAAACCTCGTCGCGCAAGGTGAAGAGGCAGGAGGGCTCCAGCCCGACGACCGGCACGCCGCGCGCCACGAAGGGCGACAACGCTTCGACAAGCCGTTCCGCTTCGTCGCGCGCCTTGTCGACCTGACCGGTCGCGAGATAGGTGCGTCCGCAGCAAAGCGCGCGGGCTCCAAGTTCCGGCCAGGCGACGGCGACGCGATGGCCGGCGGCCTCCAGCACGCGCCGCGCAGCGTGCAGGATCGCGGGCTCGAAGTTGTTGGAGAAGGTGTCGGCGAAGATTACGACAGTCGCATTCTCGGCGTCGACATCGGTTGTGGCAAGGAACGTGTCTCGCCGCCATTTGGGAAGGGCTCGCTGTCGCGCAAAGCCCATCCAGGGCTGCACAAGTGCCACGAGATTGAATAGCCCCGGCAATCGCCGTGCCCACGGGGCCATCGCCGGCAGATCGCCGATCAGCTTGTCGCGCAATCGGAGGCCCTTGCTCATCCGTCGTGCTGACTTCACCTCGATCTTCATGCGCGCCATGTCGACGCCCGTGGGGCAGTCGCGCTTGCAGCCCTTACAACTCACGCAAAGATCGAGCGCCGCGGCTACATCGTCCGACGCCAGCGCCTCGGGCCCAAGCTGGCCGGACAGCGCGAGTCTCAGCGTATTGGCCCGGCCACGCGTCAGATGGGCCTCGTCGCGCGTCACCCGGAAGGACGGGCACATCGTGCCCGCATCGAACTTCCGGCAGTGGCCGTTGTTGTTGCACATCTCCACGGCCTTGGCGAAGCCACCGGCCGGATCGCCACCGCTGCCGGCTGCCGTCAGCGCCTCAGTACGTGGATCGTTCTGCACATTCCACGCCGACCAATCGAGCACCGGCTTGTAGTCGATGCTTTGATAGCCAGGCTTGAAGCGGAACAGCGACCGGTCGTCCATGCGCGAGGGCCGCACGATCTTGCCCGGATTCAGGCGATTCTCGGGATCGAAAAGATCCTTGATCGCCTCGAACGCCTTGGTGAGGCGCGGACCGAACTGCCACGCCACCCACTCCGAGCGTACCAGGCCGTCGCCGTGCTCACCCGAGTAGGCGCCCTTGTATTCGCGCACCAGTGCAGAGGCCTCTTCGGCGATGGCGCGCATCTTCGCGGCGCCTTCGCGGCGCATGTCGAGGATCGGCCGCACATGCAGCGTGCCGACAGATGCATGCGCGTACCAGGTGCCACGCGTGCCATGTTTCTCGAACACGTCGGTGAGGCGCTGCGTGTAGTCAGCCAGATGCTCGAGCGGCACGGCGCAATCCTCAATGAAGGAGACCGGCTTTCCGTCGCCCTTCATCGACATCATTATGTTGAGGCCGGCCTTGCGTACTTCCCACAATGCCTGTTGCGGGCCGGGCTCGGGCATCTCCACGACGCTGCCCGGCAGGCCAAGGTCGCCCATCAGGTCGACCAGGCGTTTGAGGTCGCGGATTTGCGCTTCCCTCTCCTCGCCCGCGAACTCGACCAGCAGGATCGCTTCAGGTTTGCCGATCAGTGCCGCCTCGATCACGGGCCGGAACGCCGGATTGGCGCGGGCCAGGTCGATCATGGTGCGGTCCACGAGCTCGACGGCGGCGGGCTTCAGCTTCACGATGTGCTGGGCACTGTCCATCGCCTTGTAGAAGCTCGGGAAGTTCACGACGCCCAGCGTCTTGTGCCGAGGCAATGGCGAGAGCTTGAGTGTCAGTCGCTCCGTTACAGAAAGCGTGCCTTCGCTGCCCACCAGCAGGTGCGCGAGGTTCACGGAATTGTCGGTCGTATAGGGCCGCTCCGACTGCGGGAAGAAGATGTCGAGGTTGTAGCCGCCGACGCGCCGAAGCACTTTGGGATACATCCGGGCGATCTCGTCCTGCTCGGCAAAGGCAAGTGACGCTACCTTGTCGGCAATGGCACGTACCGAGGGCTGCATATCCTCGGGCCGCCGTGCATCGAAGCGCGCGCGTGCGCCGTCGGCCATGATCGCGTCGATGGCAGCGACGTTGTGCACCATGTTGCCGTAGCGGATCGACCGACTGCCGCAGGAATTGTTTCCCGCCATGCCACCCAGGGTGCACTGCGCCGAGGTCGAGACATCGACGGGATACCAAAGCCCCTGCGGCTTCAGCCAGGCATTGAGCTGGTCGAGCACGACACCGGGCTGCACCGTCACCTCGGCGCGATCCTTATCGAAGCCAACGATCTCGCGCATGTATTTCGAGAAGTCGATCACCAGCGCCTCGCCCACCGTCTGACCGCACTGCGAGGTGCCGGCGCCGCGTGGCAGGATCGCGGCCTTGGCATCGCGCGCAACGTCGAGCGCCAGAGCAAGGTCGGTCTCGTCTCGCGGCACGACGATGCCGACGGGCTCGATCTGATAGATCGATGCGTCGGTCGAATAGCGGCCACGCGAAGCGCGGTCGAACAGGACGTCGCCCTTGACGGTGCGGCGCAGGGATTGCTCGAGCGAGGTCATGCGGCCTCCATTGTTTCGAGGACGGCCTGCAGCTTGGCCTTGAGGTGCCGGACCAGGATTTCGCGCAGCCGGACGCCGTCTCGCGCGGCCAGGGCGTCGATCATGTCGCGATGCTCGGCCACGGCTTGATCCCACTTGGCGCGCACAAGATTGGAACGAAAGCGCAGTGCATGCAGGCGCGTGTTCAAGGTGCGGAAGGTCTGGGTCAGGATCGGATTGCCGGCAATGGCATTGATCCGATCGTGGATCGCGCGATTGACGCGATAATAGGACGGCAGGTCGTGTCGGGCATGCGCCTGTTCCATCTCGGTCTGCAGCGCACGCAGCTCGACGAGGTCGCGGTCGGTCACGCGAGTCGCCGCGAGCTCGCCCGACAGTCCTTCGAGCGAGGCCATCACCTCGAAGGCGTGCCGCACGTCATCGGGCGACAGTGCCACGACCTGCGCGCCGCGATTGGGCAACTGCACCAGAAGCCCGTCCGCCGCCAGCATCCGGAAGGCCTCGCGCAATGGTGTGCGCGACACCCCGAGCCGCTCGCTCAATTCGCGCTCGTTGAGCCGGGCGCCGGGCGCAAGTTCGCCTTCGATGATGAGGCTACGCAGCCGTTCCGCTGCCGCTTCAGGCAGGGTCAGCCGGGTGATTTGAAAATTTGATCCATCCATGACTGGACTCAGTTTGGCATGTTGTATACAAAATGCAATCGGCATGTTGATGGAGGATCGACCCATGCGCCTGAATTCGCATCCCAGCGGACGGCATTTCCTGCAAATTCCCGGCCCCACCAACGTGCCAGACCGGATTCTCCGCGCGATGGATCATCCGACGATCGACCATCGCGGGCCGGAATTCAACTCGCTGGCCAAGAAGGTGCTGCGCAGTGTCCGCCAGGTTTTCCAGACAAAACAACCCGTTATCGTCTTTCCCGCATCCGGGACAGGAGCCTGGGAAGCGGCTCTCGTGAACACGCTGTCGCCCGGTGATCTGGTGCTGATGTGGGAAACCGGTCACTTCGCCTCTTTGTGGAAAAAGATGGCCGATCGGCTTGGCATCAAATCAGAATTCATGGGTGGCGATTGGCGCAAGCCGGCCGATCCCCTGGCCATCGAGCAGCGCCTGAAGGCCGATACCGCGCACGCCATCAAGGCGGTCTGCATCGTCCACAACGAGACCTCGACCGGGGTCGTGAGCGACGTCAGCGCCATCCGGCGCGCCATCGATCAGGCCAAGCATCCTGCCCTGCTGCTGGTCGATACGATCTCGTCCCTGGGCTCGATCGACTACCGTCACGATGCCTGGGGTGTCGATGTCACGGTCGCGGGCTCGCAGAAGGGCCTGATGCTGCCGCCCGGCCTGTCGTTCAATGCGGTCAGCGAGAAGGCCGTTGCAGCCTCCAAGGCGTCGAAGATGACCAAGTCGTTCTGGGGCTGGGACGAGATGCTGGCGGCCAACGCCAACGGCTGGTTCCCCTATACGCCTGCCACCAACCTGCTCTATGGCCTCAACGAAGCCTGCGACATGTTGCTGGAGGAAGGGCTCGACGCCGTGTTCGCCCGCCACGCCCGTCATGCCGAAGCGACGCGGACGGCAGCGAAGGCCTGGGATCTCGAGATCCTGTGCAGTGATCCCAAAGCCTATTCCGGCTCTTTGACGGCGATCGTCATGCCCGAAGGCAACGATGCCGACGCTTTCCGCAAGGTGGCGCTGGAGAATTTCAACCTGTCGCTGGGCCAGGGCCTCACCAAGGTCGCGGGCAAAGTGTTCCGCATCGGCCATCTCGGCGATTTCAACGACCTAATGCTGATGGGGACGCTCTCCGGCGTCGAGATGGCGCTGGGACTCGCCAAAGTGCCGCACAAGCCGGGCGGCGTTCAGGCCGCTCTCACTTATTTGAAAGATACGGCACCCGGCGCTCGCCGCGGGTGACGAAAGACGCGTAGCGTCCCGGAAATTGATCGGCTACCGTGCACAGCTAATGAAATTCCGCGGAAATCGATCCGCGGGTGACCGGGAGGAATGATCGTTTGACGGCAACGAATGCTGCCGCCTTGCCTGCTGCTGACAGCGTTGAACGTCCGACGAGGGGCTGGGCCACGCCACTGTGGGTCGGAGCGCTGCTGATCATCCTGGCGTTCCTGGTGATCTATCCGCTGGCGATGCTGTTCTTCGGCGCGCTGAGCGATTCCAATCCGGTGGTCGATGGCTTCGGCGCATTCCGTCCGTCCATTGCCCGCTTCCTCGAAGTGCTGGGCAACGAGAACGTCCATCTCGCCTTCTTCAATGCGCTGCTGGCCTGCGGTGGCGGCACGGCGCTCGCGGTACTGATCGGGCTCTTCTTCTCGTGGATCGTCGTGCGGACCGACACACCGGGACGACGCTTCATTGCCGGCGCCAGCATGGTCCCATTGTTCGTTCCGCCGCTGGTGGCCGGCGTGGCCTGGAGCATCCTGGGATCACCCAAGACCGGCCTGCTGAACATCGTACTGAAGTGGCTGGGCGTAGACTTCCGTTTCGACTTCTATTCGATGTCGGGCCTGATCCTGGTGTTCGGCATCTACTACGCGCCCTACGTCTACATGTTCACGTCGTCGGCGCTGCGCAACATGGATCCGAGCCTCGAGGAGGCTTCTGAGGTCGCCGGCGCCTCGGCCTTCACCACGCTCTTCACCGTCACCTTTCCGCTGATCGCGCCGGCCATCCTGGCGGGCATGCTGCTTTCCTTCGTGGTGATGCTTGGCATCTACGGTGTGCCGGCAGCGTTGGGCGCGCCCGCGAACATCAACGTGCTCACCACCTACATCTTCAAACTCACCGCCTGGAGCCCGCCGCTCTACAACACCGCCGCCGCGGTCGCGATCCTGCTGATGGTGGTTACGGCCATCATGGTGTGGGCGCAGCAGAGGGTGTTGAGCGGCAAGAGCTTCGCCACCGTTGCCGGCAAGGCCTTCCGGCCGCGTAGCCTCAACCTCGGGCCGTGGCGCTGGTTCACCTTCGCGCTCGCCCTCGTCTATCTGTTCATTGTGGTCGTCCTGCCAACGATCGCGCTGGTGATTGCGGCTTTCCGCAAATTCCTGTTCTTCAAGGATTTCGACGCCGTCTTCGACACCAAGGCCTACAGCCTCGTGCACTTCAACGCGGTGTTCGACAACCCGCTCACCATGCTGTCGATCTGGAACACGCTGAAGGTCGGCGTGATCACGGCTGTTGTCGGCGGCGCGCTCGCCTTCGCCATCGGTTAT
>Ga0310811_10002491_pt1 | contig 23077 bp, 20 predicted proteins | sample YCmetagenome_FD_207642 | JGI IMG/M metagenome (GOLD analysis project Ga0310811, IMG submission 207642) | Soil microbial communities from experimental microcosm in Duke University, North Carolina, United States - YC | ecosystem: Engineered > Artificial ecosystem > Soil microcosm > Unclassified ...
CGCCAAATAACGATACAGTAGGATAATAAGCTCCCTTCGCAGTTTTAATAGCTTGCGCATAGCCTTGTTGTTGTAGTTCGGCGAGATGAACATCAGGATTAACGCTTAGTGATGTTTTGATTACTTCGGAAGCATCGTAAATGGTTTTTACATCAGTTAACTTACTGATATCCGGCTTTTCAACCGTGATCTCAGTTGTTGGATCCATTTCCATATATTGTTTCAATACAATAATGGCAATATCAACCTGGTTTTGCGCGGTGGTCAGGTTCAGCTCGGCAGTAGACAGTTGCGCTTGTGCCTGTGCCAGGTCAGCACGGGTAGCAGCTCCCTGGTCAAAGTTTTTTTGAGCGCGGTCCAGGGTGATCTTTGCCAGATCTATCTGTTGTTTAGCTGCTATTACCAGATCCTGGTCGCTTAATATCGTCAGGTAATCGGTTACTACATTTAGCAATAAATCGTTTTTAACTTTTGCGGTAGTGGTTTGATCTACATCAAGGGCAATTTTGTTTTGCAATATCTGGTTGCGCAATTGACCGCCCTGGAAAAGTGTAAGCGACAAAGAAGCCTGCCCGTTAACATACAGAAACGATTGGCTGGTGTATGAATAAGTGGTAAGATTTGGGCTACGGCCAAAATTGTATGATCCCTGCGGATTAACCGACAAAGAAGGCAATTGGTTATATTTTGATTGCTTATAATCCTCAGTAGCAATAGAGGTAGTGATCTGTGATTGTTTTATCGACAGGTTATTTGCCATTGCCAGATCAATTGCTTTTTGCAGACTGATCACCTGCTGCGCATTGACTGTTGTAAAGCTGAAAGCTGAAAGGCCTGGTATAAAAGCTATTAAAAGTCCTTTTTTAAACCTGGATATAAATTTTGCCATAAGGTTATTACTGTTCATGGATCGTAGTTAATAGTTAATGGCAATATTATTGGCCACGCATTACATTATTATTAATAATTTTAGACCATAGTTCTATGAACTATCAACCATTTACTATGAACTACACAAATCCCAGTCTCAATTAAATGTATCTGGTTAAAACGCCCTGGTTGCTTAAGCAGTTCTATTCCAATATGATATGGAATAAGAGCCGCAAGCGCCCTTGCATTTATGTCACTTTTGACGACGGCCCTATACCGATTGTTACACCGTATGTTTTAAATATTTTAAAGCAATATAATGCAAAGGCGACATTTTTTTGCATTGGCGATAATGTAACGAAACATCCTGATGTGTTTGAACAGGTGAAAAATGCAGGTCATAGTATCGGAAATCATACTTTCAATCATCTTAAAGGTTGGAAAACAGATAATAAAACCTACATCGAAAATTTTTTAAAAGCGGATGAATTGCTCCATGCCCATCTGTTCCGCCCGCCATATGGCCGTATTAAAAAGTCACAGGCTAAACTTATCCAAAAAGCAAAGCCAGAAACGAAGATCATTATGTGGGATGTATTAAGCGGCGACTTCGATACCGAACTAAAACCCGAAACCTGTTTGCAGCATGTGTTGCGTTATACAAGGAATGGCTCGATCATCGTATTTCACGATAGCCTGAAAGCTTATGATAGATTGGAATATGTTTTGCCGAGGGCGATGGAGGAATGGAGTAAAAGGGGATTTGAATTTCTCGGTCTGAATCAGAATTAACAGAATTTCCTTCTATAAAATAAAAAGGCTTTAGCCGTGTGATTGACTAAAGCCTGTAACTTTTATCGGAGTAAATTGAAATTATAACGCTACTGACGGATTGTTTTCGGCATTATAAGGCTCAGCAACTACTTTTTTAACCATGTGCTCGCTATTCAGTTTGCTTACGTTCAAAAAAGCTGAATAATCACAGTTTAGGTTGGCTTCGGCAGTTGCGCCTTCCAGGTCAGCTTTGGCGCGATCATTTACTTTAACATTCACTGCATAAGCATCTATACTTAATTGTGCCGATGCGGTGTTATACAGGTTAACGCTAAGCTCAAGTGCTGAAAGTTTACCGAAAGATTTTACCTGGGCATTGTCATAAACTGACAGGTTGAACAGGTTATTTACGGTAACCCAAACTACCAGCTTTTCGGCTTTGTAAGATGAGATTGTCAGTACGCCGTTTTTGTTTTGCACCAAAGCATTTTCTGAATAGTACTTGTTGTAAACTTTTACCTGGTCGGTGGTGCCATCTGATAAATAAAGTTCCACGTTGCCGTGTACTTCGATTTTATTGATGTTGCTGATCTCGGTTAAAACGGTAACGGCTTCACGTTCTTTGTTACCGGCAAATGCTGACTGGCTTACGCCCAGTACAGTTACTATTGCTATTGCGAGGGTTAAAATTGACTTCTTCATTTTATTGATATTTAATGTTGTATTAATTGTTGTTCTTTTTTGACAGGGGTATGCCAAAATAAATGCCCATTAATTAACTGTCTGATTATCAATAAAATAATTTTTTATGAATTTTGCGAATGTACGCTATCGTACAGTTTTCGTACGCAAGCGGACGATTTTTTAGAGATTAGTTGATTAGTGATCAGAGATCAGGTGTTTATGCGACGTCCAACTAATCTCTAATCTCTAACCTCTAATCTCTCACGCCTAATTTAGAACATCTCCAAATTACATTTAAACAAAATACTGACACCATTTAGCTGCAATTTTTATAAATTCGCTGCTCGACTGAATAGAGTAGGTCCGCTTGTTCCGAATTCGTTTACTATTTACCAAAAAATCAATACAATGGCTTTTGATTTAGATATGATCAAAAAGGTTTATGATCGCTACAGCACCCGTGTGGCTGCTGCCCGCAAAGCGACCGGTAAACCGCTTACCCTGACTGAAAAAATTTTATATGCCCACTTATCTGAAGGCGATGCTCAAAAGGCTTTTGCCCGCGGAGTGGATTATGTTGACTTTGCTCCTGACCGTGTGGCGATGCAGGATGCTACCGCACAAATGGCCCTGCTGCAATTTATGCAGGCCGGCCGCCCTAAAGTTGCCGTGCCATCAACCGTGCATTGCGACCACTTGATCCAGGCTAAAATTGGTGCTGAGGTCGACTTAAATACTGCAAAAGACACCAACAAGGAAGTTTATGATTTCCTGGCATCGGTATCAGACAAATATGGCATCGGTTTCTGGAAACCGGGTGCGGGTATCATTCACCAGGTAGTGTTAGAAAATTACGCTTTCCCAGGTGGTATGATGATCGGTACCGATTCGCACACACCTAACGCAGGTGGTTTGGGTATGATCGCTATTGGTGTTGGCGGTGCTGACGCCTGCGATGTAATGGCAGGATTGCCATGGGAACTAAAATTCCCTAAACTGATCGGTGTAAAACTAACCGGTAAATTATCTGGATGGAGCTCTGCTAAAGACGTGATCCTGAAAGTGGCTGGTATACTTACTGTAAAAGGTGGTACAGGTGCTATCGTTGAATATTTTGGCGAAGGTGCCCGTTCATTATCAGCAACCGGTAAAGGTACTATCTGTAACATGGGTGCGGAGATAGGTGCTACTACCTCGGTATTTGGTTACGACGAGAAAGCTGCCATCTACCTTAGAGGAACAAAACGTGAAGGAATCGCTGCATTGGCAGACACTATAAAAGAACATTTAACAGGCGACGCAGAAGTTTACGCTAACCCTGAACAGTATTTTGACCAGGTGATCGAGATCAACCTGAGCGAGTTGGAGCCGCATGTAAATGGTCCGTTCACTCCAGATCTGGCATGGCCAATTTCGAAATTTGCCGCTGCGGTAAAAGAAAATAACTGGCCAGCAACTTTAGAGGTTGGTTTGATCGGTTCTTGCACCAACTCATCTTACGAGGATATCACCCGTGCGGCGTCTATCGCTCAACAAGCGGTTGACAAGCACCTGAAAACTAAAGCTGAGTTTACCATAACCCCGGGATCAGAACAAGTACGTTATACTGTTGATCGTGATGGCTACTTAGGTACTTTTGCTGAAATGGGCGGTGTGGTATTGGCAAATGCTTGCGGTCCTTGTATCGGTCAATGGGCACGTCATACAGACGATCCAACTCGTAAGAACTCTATCATCACATCGTTTAACCGTAACTTCGCTAAACGCCAGGACGGTAACCCTAATACCCATGCTTTCGTGGCATCACCGGAGATTGTAACTGCATTTGCTATTGCAGGTGATCTTACTTTTAATCCGCTGACTGATACATTAACTAACGAACAAGGTCAGCAGGTAAAACTTGACGAGCCACAAGGCCTTGAAATGCCGATAAAAGGCTACGCGGTAGAAGATGCAGGCTACCAGGCACCGGCAGAAGACGGAAGCAAAGTAGAAGTGAAGGTTGATCCGAAATCATCACGTCTGCAATTGCTTGATCCGTTCGCTGCATGGGAAGGCACTGACCTGACTGGTTTGAAGCTCCTGATCAAAGCAAAGGGTAAATGTACTACTGACCATATTTCAATGGCGGGTCCATGGTTAAAGTTCCGTGGGCATTTGGATAACATTTCAAACAACATGCTGATCGGTGCGATCAACTTCGCTAATAACACTGCCGACAGTGTGAAAAATCAATTGACAGGCGAATATGGCCCGGTGCCAGCTACTCAACGCGATTATAAAGCACACGGTATTGGTACCATCGTAGTAGGCGACGAAAACTATGGCGAAGGCTCATCACGTGAGCACGCTGCTATGGAACCACGTCACTTAGGTGTGCGTGCCATATTGGTAAAATCATTTGCCCGTATCCACGAAACCAACCTGAAGAAACAAGGTATGCTGGGTATCACTTTTGCTGATCCTGCCGACTATGATAAAGTTCAGGAAGACGATTCGATCGATATCCAGGGACTAACCAGCTTTGCTCCGGGCAAGCAGTTAACCGTTGTGCTGCACCACAAAGATGGATCTTCGGATTCATTCGCTGTAAACCATACTTACAATGCGCAGCAGATAGAATGGTTCAAAGCAGGTGGTGCATTGAATATCATCCGCAAACAAATGGCTAATTAAGCTGAAAGCGTAAAGGCGAAAGCCAGAATATATTTAAGCCTCTCCTAAACAGGAGAGGCTTTTTTGTTGCCTGATTTTTGGAATCCTGATAATCCGATCAATCCCTCAATCGTGTCGTTAATTATCCTTAACGTATGTTAAACGCCAAAATATTGGCAGACCTAACCCGTTCATACAGCTCAACTAAAACACAAAAACACAATGAGAAAAGCACTTTTTTTAATCGCAGTACTACTTTTGACAGCACTTGTTTCGCATGCCCAAACTGAAAAGGGTAGCCAGACGCTTGGCGCTGATTTAGGATTTACCTATCTTAAAAACACCGGCGCAACTATCAATCCTTATGATAATTCAATTTACAATTCGAGCAATAAGACTACAAGGTTTAATATAGGACCATCCTATAGTTATTTCATTGGGGATAAACTGGATTTGGGCGCATCGTTATCTTATAGCCAGAATACGTACAGCTATCCTCCGGGCAATAATTTAGAGAAGCAGTCAGAACGCGATTTTGGTGGAGCCGTTTATCTGAGAAAATACGTTATGTTTCAGGAAAAGATAGGTCTGCGTGCGGGACCACGCGTTGGTTATTATCACGATATCAATAAAATAACCTATGAACCCTCCAATGCGATTTACAACCAGGATAGTAAAACCGATAATTTTGTTGGCGGCCTTAATCTCGACCTGGTATACTACCCGTCAAAACATCTCGGCTTTACAGCATCACTGGCAAATCTGTACTACACACATTTTAAGTCAGACTTTGGCACTCAGGGTAATGCAAAAGGTGATAATTTTAATGCTTCGTTTATAAATGACGGATTATCACTGTCCGTATTTTATGCTTTTGGTAAATAGAGACACGATTTTGGGATTTGCCGGATTCTTCATGATTAAAGTCTGTCGCAATCCGGTAAATCCCAAAATCGTGTAATAATATTATTACCTTATTACTTCCTAAACCTTATCATTATAAGGCAATCATAGCTTTATAAAAACATTCAGCCATGAAGAACCTACTGCTTTTCATCAGTATCACATTGCTTACAGCCTGCGCGGCACTACAACCATCTTATTTTGGCGATAAGTTGCCGCCAACAACCTCGGTCGACCTGTTTTATTCAGCTCACGATGTTAAACAGCCCTACAAAGTGATCGGTCATTTAACAATACCCAACGTGTTGAAGCAAGATAGCATTAAATCAAAGCTCGTAGCCTACGCTAAAACGATTGGCGCGGATGCCATTGTGATAACCGGAAATACGGTTAATGATGGGGGTAAGTCTGCATCAGATATTGTGAATGCTGACGCACTTAAATACGAAAAGTAGAAGATTTTCGCTCCTGGTATGACTCAGGCTTTCCGTTTGGAAGGCTTTTTTTGTTTCTAATTGGCGCAACAAGATATTAAAAGCTGGTTATATTTTTTATCAGAAACATTATGCAAAACCATTTAATATTTCGCCTTGTTTTAAGTGTTAAAATACACATAAACAGCGGGTTAAATCAATAGAAATATTGACGAAAAATGTACTTTAGGTAGTGCTTGTAACTTATTAATCCTTAACCAGTAATTACTGAATTTCTGCTAAAAAAATTTTCTTAAACTATTGTGTAATTCAGATTGTTCTTTACTATATTTATGCGTCAACCTTATTAATATGTTTAACCGGACTTTGTTACTCATTTTGCTCGTTTTGAGCAGCACTTTAAGTTTTAGCCAGGTTAAGGAAATTGTGGAGCGGGATGTACGGCATATCAAGTATTTGCCTTATGGGCAATTCGGCTCAGGCCAATGGCAAAAAGAAGAACGTATCAACGCCAGGTACCGGAAAGAGAACCCGGCTTATCACGAAATTTTAGCATTAGACACAGCGGCTATCCCTTACCTGATCGATATGATCAGCGACAGCACCGAAGCCAATATACGTGTACCTTGTGCTGCTCATAATCTGAAAGTGGGTGACGTGGCCTTTGCCTTACTGAATGATATCATAGTGGTGCCGTGGCATACCGTAACCGGCGAAGACTGGAACTCTTACAGCTGTGATGCCTTGCCCGATGGCGGTTGGGGATACCTTTATTATGAGCGAGTGAAGTTTAAGAATCAACTAAAGATGTTTTTTGGTAGCCAGCAGGGAAGGATGTGGCTGACCATGTTTAAAGACAAAAACCTGGACAAAGAAACAAAGGCCCGGATGGCCAAACGCTTTAAGGCTCTTACAACGGCTCCTTTAGAAGTTGCGTCTACAACAGGGGAGTAAGAATTATTTTAATCAATAGAAGGGTGTCATGCTGAGGCACTCGAAGTATGGCGGGCAAAGGCCTCTACGCTATGCTCAACATGTGGTTAAGGTAATCGATTCATTTAATATTTTTGCTCCTTGATTCCCAGCGCGCTATACTTCGAGTGCCTCAGCATGACACCCTTGTTTTGATATTTATGTAGCAACTCACCCCTTCCTCAACCTCTTCAACACCAATAAATTCAAAGCATTCTTACTATACCCGGTAATATTCTTCTGGTATACATTCACCAGTTTATCGTAATACAATATTACCACCGGCGATTGCTCCATTACCAAATTATCCATTTCCTGGTATAGTGCATAACGTTTGGCGTTATCCCGCTCGTGGTACGATTCTTCAAACAGATGATCAAATTTCTTGTTGTTAAATCCGGTGTAGTTTGGCCCCCAGGGTATTTTGTTTTTGGAATAGAAAACAGATAGATAATTTTCTCCGTCCGGATAATCAGCTATCCATGATCCATAGAAAAAGTTAACCCCGTTTTTTGACACCAATTCGCGCAGGCTGGCCCCCTGGGTGATCTCTACGCGGGTATGTATGCCTACCTGGTCCAGTTGTCCCTGGACATATTCGATAAGGTCGCGATAACCAACGGTTGTGCTAAGTAGTATATCGGGTAGGTTCTTGCCATTGGGGAAACCGGCTTCGGCCAACAACTCGCGGGACTTTTCAGGATTATAAGTATATCCTTTTACTTTTTGCGCATCAAACCCAGGCATGCCTGCGGGAATAAAGCCTGCGCTACCCTGAGTGGCCATACTATTGCGCAGATATTTGATCATCTTTTGCTTATCGATGGCATAATTTATTGCCTGGCGTATCTTCAAAATCTTTAAAGGACAACTTTTTACGATGGGCAGTGTGGTATCAACCAGCATACCCAGGTACATCGTATTAAGGTAGGGCGCCGAATTAAGGGTGAACTTGCCTCTATACTTTTGTGTTACCTGTCCCGATTTGGTCAAAATGTCGTCGCGGTAACTGCCGTCGATATCATTCAGAAAATCTAGCTTGCCTGTTACAAGCTCCATAAAGGCAGTTTGCTTATCACCTATGAACGTAGCGCGAATAGCATCCAGGTGCGGTAACGCGCTTCCGTCTTTATCCTTTTCCCAGTACTTGTCATTTTTCAGAAAAACCATAACCTCACCCTCTTTCCAGTATTTGAATTTAAAAGGGCCGGTACCCACAGGATGGTTACGAAAGTCTTTGCCATAATGATCAACGACCTCATGCGGAACCACATCGGCATATTGTGCGGTAAGCAAGCTCAGCAACGGCGGAAAAGGTTGTTTTAGTTTGATAATGAATGTGCTGTCATCCGGCGCAGTAAATGATTGTTTCCCTTCAACCTTATCGCTGAATATCCATGATCCGGATGAAGCTACTTTCGGATCGATCAATCGGCCAAAACTATAAACGAAATCAGATGCTATTGCCTTGCGCCCTTTACCATCCTTAAATAATGGATCCTCATGAAAATATACATCATCGCGTAGGTGGAATGTGTATGTCAGGCCATCTGTTGATACCTGCCAGCTTTTAGCCACGCAAGGTTGAATATTAAGACTATCATCCACCTGCACCAACCCGTTATAAATCTGGTTATCCATCCAGGTAGTGTTCTGGTTACGGCAAAAGGCGGGGTCAAGCGAAGTTAGACCCTCATCCAGGTTGATGTTAAAAACTGTTTTTCCTTTAGATGGATCATTGCCCTGGCATGAAAATAATAAAAGGAGAAAGGCGAAAGGTAAAAGGTAAAAGCTCAACCGGGAAAGTCGCTTTGTGCTTTGCGCTTTCCGCTTTACGCCTGAGATCAGTTTATTCATCAGGACTAAGATATTGTTTTAAGCTGAAAGCTTAAAGGTGATTTTTCCATGGCTTTCAGCCTTCAGCTTTTCGCTTTATGCTTTATAAAACTTTACATTTGATGCACGCGTTTAAATACCCCGATGATAAGATCTTCACTAAAATTGCTTGTTATCTTTCTGTGTGTCGCTTTTGCAAGCGGTATGTATGGCTGCAAGCATGAACTTATATCGCCAACAAATGTAGTGGACAGCACTGTAGTAGCAGGTAGCGATACAGCAGGCTTGGTTAACGGTATTGGGAAAGCAGTGAAGTTCAATAATCCCTTCGGTTTAACCGTTGACGCTAATGGTAACCTGTATATTGCTGACCTGGGCAACAATGTTATACGGAAAATGGATACAACCGGGTTGGTAAGCACCTTCGCCGGGGTAGGTGGTGTAAAAGGAAATCTTAATGCGGTAGATAGCCTCTCGACCTTTAATAAACCATTTGGTGTTGCTGCTGATGCTGCCGGAAATATCTATGTCGCTGATGCAGGTAACAACCAGGTCAGGATGATAGGCGCGACCACTGGTATGGTGACCACTTTTGCAGGAACCGGTGTAGTAGGAGCTTCTAATGTTGCGGATTCAGTTTCTTTCAATTCACCTTTAGGTGTAGCTGTTGATGGCAGCGGAAATGTTTATGTGGCCGATTATGAAAATAACCTCATACGTAAAGTGACGCAGGCAGGACTGGTAAGCACACTTGCTGGTTCGGGGGCCAAGGGAGCCGATGATGGTCTGGACACTGCAGCCACCTTTAATTTACCCGAAGCCTTGGCTGTAGATGCCACTGGCAACGTATATGTAGTTGATAATGGCAATGATTTGATAAGAAAAGTTACTCCGGCAGGGCAGGTAACTACATTTGCCGGCAGCGGTCAGCCCGGGAGGAATGATGGTACAGGAACCGCCGCAAGCTTTAATTCGCCATTTGGAATAGCTATAGATAGTGATGGCAATTTGTATGTAGCCGATTCCGGTAATAACCTGATCCGTAAAATAACGCCCGGAGGCGCTGTCACCACGATAGCTGGAAGCGGTTCAAGAGGCGCAAACGATGGTACCGGTAATGCTGCAAGTTTCAATACCCCGGCGGGGATTGCTGTTGATAAAACCGGAAATATTTATGTAGCTGATGAAAACAATAATCTTATCAGGAAAATCACACAGGCGGGTGCGGTAACTACCATCTCGAAAGCGCACATTAACAGCCCGTTAAAAGCCGTGATACGCCCTAAAAAAATCAGATAAATATCTGAGCGCTCCTCTTACTTTATTTCCTATAGGTATATTTTTATTTCATTATGGTTAATGAAAGTGGAAAACTCTATCGAAATTATAGATTAAATTAGGAAAATTAGAGTGTAAATTTTACATTTGATATAACACCGACAATTATAAACTAAATCGCCTGATTTTCAATGGTTTCAAAAGATGAATTAAAGGGCATTTACGCCATGCTTCCAACTGAGAAGCTCATGGAGATTATTGATAATAAGTTCGGTTACACCGAGTTAGCAGTTTCTGTGGCTTTTGAGGAACTGGCCGGCAGGAGCATATCAGAAGAAGAGATCAAAAAGTATAAATTTAAGCAATTAGAAAAGCTTAATAACTACATCAAAAATAACATTTCTCACGATCTGGCATTCGCCGAAAAAAACCTGTTCTATTTCCTTTTCGTTCCATTATTTACTTTTCCTTTTAAGCATGGCTTTAAAGAAAAAGGCTATCAGTTAAAGATCAGGCAGGCTAATTACTATACGATTTTCGGATTTCTTTTTTTTGTTGCGGCGTCATGGTTCCTTTACCGTGGTATGTCAAATTTATTCGTGATGGCTTTTTGGCTAGGGGGATTCATTCCGGCGTACCTGATGGATGAATTCTTTAACCGTCAACGCCAGATACGCAAGCTTCAAAAGCTATTCGGTTCGCTTCAACCCGAAGAGTCACGCGGAGAGCAGGACGCATAATCCCTTTTCATTTCAAAATAAAGTTCTTTATACCTACGTCGTTCGTCGCAATTGACATTAGGTTATTTTAGTGGGTGAAAAATAGTTTTATTCCTGATAATTCCCCCTGAACGGGGGATTAGCGGGCCGTTTAGCCGAGGTATCTTTGATGAGGCTAATGTAGATACATGATAATAAGATCAGTTAATTTACTTGTCTTTACATTGATCTTCAGTGGAGCTGTCGCACAGGTGTCGTACCCTGGTGGCAGGCTTCCGACTGATACCCCTCAACTTTTCGCAAAAGGTATTCTGTCTGATGGGCTTAGCAACAGAGATTTTACTACATCGCCTAAAGGCGACGAAATATTTTTCACCCTGCAACAAGCCCGTTTTGCCAGTAGCACTATTCTGCATATGGTATTGAAAAACGGGGAATGGAACAAGCCAGAAGTAGCGCCGTTTTCCGGTCGCTATCGCGACCTTGAAGCTGCCTTTTCCCCGGATGGACAAACTATCTATTTCTCATCCGATCGGCCATTGACTGGCGATAAGGCCAAAGATTTCGATATCTGGAAAGTGAATAAGTTGGCCGATGGAAAATGGGGTGAGCCCGAGAACCTTGGAACCACAGTTAACTCTGCTAAAAATGAGTTTTATCCATCTATCACCAAAAGCGGCAACCTGTATTTTACAGTGGAGACGGATTATGGCAAAGGTAGCGAGGATATCGTGATTTGCAAATGGAACGGCTCAGAATACAATAAACCGGAAAGCCTGCCTGAAGACATCAATACTAAATATGACGAGTTTAATGCTTTTGTCGATCCTGATGAGCAGTTTATAATTTTCTCATCCTACGGCAGGCCAGACGATATGGGCGGCGGCGATTTGTATATCAGTCATAAAGATAACGAAGGGAACTGGACACCTGTAAAACATTTGCCGTCACCCCTTAATTCAACTTCGCTGGATTATTGCCCGTTTGTTACCTGGGATAAACAATGCTTTGTGTTTACAAGCAATAGACTGGGCAACTCGTTTAAAGATGGGTCGAACAAAAACTACCAACAATTAAAAGAAATGCTAACCAATCCCGGCAATGGCTGGGATGATATTTATTGGGTGAAAATTGACACGATTTTAGGATTAAAATAGATCATATATGAAACTGCTTATCACAATTCTATTGATCGCTGTAAGTGTGCAAGCGTTTGCACAACAGTCAAAGCCATGTTCCGAAGAACCTCGCTCACATGATTTTGACTTCTGGATCGGAGAATGGGAGGTGTATCAAACAGGCACAAAAACTGTAGTTGGTCATAGCATTATACAAAGTATTTCGGGCGGCTGCGGAATATTAGAAAACTGGACCGATGTAAACGGCGGTTCAGGGAAAAGCGTCAATTACTACAATGCGGCAACCGGCAAATGGGAGCAGGACTGGATTGGCTCCGGGGCCGTGGCACAGCGATATCTGAATGGTGTGTATAAAGACAATGCGATGCAGTTCACTTACGAAAGCACGCGAAAGAATAAACCCATAACCGGCAACTTTAAATTCTATAACATCGACAAAAATACCGTCCGCCAATACCAGGATGTAAATAACGATGATGGTAAAACAGTTACGGTGTCGTATGATTTAACTTATGTGAGAACACGATTAAAGGATTAAAATGATTTTCGAGATGAAAGAATCATTTTAATCCTTTAAATCAGTTAATCGTGTCAGAATTGGAAATATATAAACGCCTTGCTTGTCCCCTGGCTCAATACGATCAGTATTATCATTCCAGCCCATACAACGCTCACTGCCCACCATGGCATTTTCCCCATAGTTTTCAAGAAAGTTGTGTTGCGCATAGACCAGTGAACGATCAGCATGAGGCCGATCACTACAAATACCTTAATGATATCTACTGTCGCCAGTAAAGGCGGTCCGACAGGAGCCAGTCGACCTGACATGGAAGCCAGCAGTAACCCGGCGCCACTGAATGTTGTGGAGCGGAAGAACACCCAGGTAATGCAGATCAATAGAAAAGTTAGTAATGCGTAAACAAACGTGGCCGATTTTTTGCCGATCAGTGGAGGCCCGAAAGATGCGGTAACAATAACCGGTTTTGGCACTTCTTCGGACGGCGCGTTTGAAATTTTGGAACGACTATCACGAATAGCTTTCTCAATCCATAAGTATACCCCGTGCAAGCCACCCCAGGCCACAAATGTCCAGTTAGCGCCGTGCCATAAACCACCGATGAGCATAGTGATCATTAGGTTGATGTATGTCCGGAACTTCCCTTTACGGTTGCCTCCCAGCGGGATATACAGATAATCGCGCAGCCAGGAAGAAAGGGTAATATGCCATCTGCGCCAAAAATCAGAGAAACCGACAGCGCCATACGGACACAAGAAGTTTTGCGGCAGGATGAAACCTAAGCACAGGGCAACACCGATTGCCGACGTTGAGTATCCTGCAAAATCAAAGAAAATTTGTCCCGAAAAAGCGAGCACCCCTGCCCAGGCATCAAGAGGTCCCATTGGTATTCCCGCGCCATATACCGTATCGGCAGTAGCGGATAGCAGTGTATCGGCACATACTACCTTCATAAATAAGCCAAGTGTTAAAAGCATCAGACCATCCAATAACTGTTGCCTGGTTGCTTTACGTGGCGTTTCAAATTGTGGTACCAGTTGTGGTGGGCGCACGATTGGCCCGGCCACAAGGTGAGGGAAGAAGGTAACAAACAAAGCAAAGTCAAGCATGGATTTTACCGGCTTGCTTTCTTTCCTGTACATATCTATAGTATAACACAATGTAGTGAACGTGTAGAATGATATACCTGCCGGAAGGATGATGCTTGGCTTAGCCGGATGATAATCGATACCTAAAAGGTTTGTCAGGTGAACAAAGTTTTCCAGTATAAAGCCACCATATTTAAAGAAACACAACATGCCCAGGTTACCTATCAGGCTGACTACCAGGAGTAGGCGCCGTTTATGAATATTGGGCTGTGTATATAATGCCCGGCCTACGAAGAAATCGACTACTGTAGATAACCATAGCAATAATATAAACGGCGGGTTCCAGGCTGCATAGAAAATATAGCTGGCTATCAATAGGTTTATCTTTTTTGCCTTCCATGAAATAGGAAGATTATGCAATAGCAGCATAATAGCAAAAAAGGCGATGAAAGTGTAAGAGTTAAAAACCATGGCGCGATAAGTTTTTATTAGTCAGGTTATAAACTGTTTTGGCAGGTTGGTTAAAACTCCAGCCTTTTTCTTTTTCGAGGACATTAACAAGGGTTGTGGTGTAAATTACGGCGCTAGCCTGGCTTAAATGTGAGAGTTCGGGGCAATCGAGTTTAGCCATATCAGGATAATCTGTGAAGAAGATACCCTTACAACCAGTTTCAGCGAGCAGCCTGTCCCAATACAACTTGCGCGGGAACAGATGTTGCTCAGCCCCCCAGAAAAAGCCCGTTGAGGGTGTCCGTACAAAAATTACTTCGCCGCCTCTTGCCCTGATCTTGTTCACATCATTCTTTACTGATAACATAGTTGAGTCAAGGTCTTTGCCGCTCATAGGTGGCGTAGGGTCACCCTTTAAGAGCCCCCATATTGCTTTTACCTGGTTGTGCTGATTGGTATCGGCCACGAATTCAGGCGTCATAATGCATTGCCTGTTATATACTGTCCGGTCAAAGCCAGATGGAAAGTCCAGGAATGGATAAACTCCCGGACGGTCCTGCACATGCAATCGGCCTAGTAGCGCATTTATTGCATAATGACCTTCATTCAGAAATACCAGGTGAGCTTCCAGCGGCTTGTCCAATACAAAACTTGCTTTTTGAGCAGGCGTACGCTTATGATAGTACGATACAAATTGCTCGGGATAGGTGGTGCCGCGGTGACTAAAAAATAGCACTTCAGTCACATCCACGATCAGCTTACCTTTAAACTTAGGGTCATTGGCCAGATCGGTTAAGAAAAGTCGTGGTGACGAGGCTACCATGGCCAGTTGTACAGCATGGGTGCCTGTTAATTTCTCCCAGGTTGGGATGTCCAAATCGTACTTAATACGTGACGAGCCGGTAAAGACGACTGCTTTGTCGGAAGGTTCATAAACCATATCGCGGCTATGCGCCCATAGTTCAGGACCGTCATCATAGCCTACAAAGCCGCCCGCTTTTCTAAGATAAATTTCGAGAGAAACAAAAAAAGCGAGCGAAATAACCACAGCCGTTACAGCTGTTTTAACAGATATTTGGGTTTGCATAGTCAAAAAATTTAAGGTACAGAAAAAGTATCGGCCACAATAAAAATTTCGTCATATGCTATTATACCAATAGCATAAATATAATCAGGGGTAATAACAGTGTTAGCTTTATATCAGATATAATAAGGTGCTCTAAATTAGATATTTAAATGTGAAAAGCAAATATTTTTTATTCCAATAATATATGATTTATTTATGAGCCCGGATTTTTGCTTTTTAATGCTGGCAGTCTGTAAAAAAATATCTTTATCTTGGTTTTCATAAAACCTGTCACAATGAAAAGAATATTACTCATAGCATCTGTTTTGATAAGCTCCTGCAGCCATTTCGATCACCGCTCCAACCAGCAGAAAGCGGAAGACTTAGCCAGGCATTATCTCGACTCAGCATTACAAGGCAAGGGTGATTTTAAGGCGATCAAATTCGGTAAAGTAGACTCACTTTTGGAAGCCACAAATAAGCGGCAGATCGGCTGGTCACTCTATGCTTCCTACCAGGGTAATGATGCCTACGGTGCATATGAGGTGCATAAGGTGATTCTGAAAATTGATTCGGGGTTTTCGAGAGTATTAACGGTGAGTGATTATGGGAGGTAGGACAAAGTTGTAATGGTTAAAAAAGTTGTAATGGTTGTAGTCGTTGTATAGTTTTCAACCTTTCAAACATTTACAACCTCTGCAACTTCTCCAACCAACCCCAAAACAAATTCCCACCCAAAAATTTGCAATTATATAAGTACTTATATAAATTGCACAATGAATTTCTATGAGAGCCTTGGCTACCTGGTTTTGGGTAGCCGGTTAAGGCGTTTGAGCGAATCCTTTTTATCCGAAATAAACAAAACTTACCAGGCCGCAGGTATTGAATTTGACGCCAGTTGGTTCCCGGTGTTTTACCTGTTACTGAATAACGGTACTTTGTCTATTAAAGAATTAAGTGACACCATAGGGGTGTCCCATCCGGCTGCAAGTCAGTTAGTTGCTAATCTGAAAAATAGAAAACTCATAAAAACTACAACCGCTGCTGATGACGGCCGCAGGCAGTTGGTACAGCTTACTAAAGCTGGTCATGCTTTGCTGGACCGTATCTTGCCCATTTGGGAAGCCATGAGCCAGGCTATGGAAGAGTTGACCGAAAGTGAACCTGAATGCCAGCATTTATTACCTGCCATAACTGCGTTGGAAAGCAAATTCCGGTCTGTAAGTCTCTCGGAGAAAATAAGTAAAAAATTGTCCACCCTAAAACCTGCCGATCATGGGAAAGTCCTTTAATTATGGCACCGGGCGTTTGACTATTGGCACTTGTCTCGACATAGTATCGGGTAAGGTAAAAGGGATTATTGGTACTGCTGCACATGCCAATATCCGGGCATCATGGCTGGAGGTGGGAAAGATCGTGGAGAGAGAAATTCCGGTTTATGGTATTAATACAGGGTTTGGTCCGCTGTGTAACACCCATATTCCTGAAGAAGATACCTGCACGCTTCAATATAATCTGCTCAAGAGTCATAGTGTAGGTGTAGGGAAACCTATACCAACAGAGATTGCCAAGCTGATGCTGATCACCAAAGTGCATGCATTGGCGCAAGGCTATTCCGGTATTTCGATGCCAACTATCGAGCGTATTATTTGGCATATTGATAATGATATTATCCCTGTTGTTCCTGAAAAAGGCTCTGTGGGTGCTTCAGGTGATTTAGCGCCATTGGCTCACCTTTTTTTACCATTAATTGGCATGGGTGAGGTTGAGGAGAAAGGCAAGATATTACCTGCAGGGGAGATGCTGAAAAAGCACAATCTGCAGCCCATAAAGCTTGGCCCTAAAGAAGGACTGGCATTGATCAATGGAACTCAATTCATTCTTTCCTTTGCGGTAAAGGCCGTTCAACGCTTGCACCAGGTTTTGCAAACGGCCGATATCATAGGAGCGATGTCATTAGAAGGATTGATGGGTTCAGCCCGGCCATTTGATCCTCGCTTGCATAGCATACGTCCATTTAAAGGGACCCGCTTTGTTGCGCATCGTTTATTTACTTTACTGGAGCATTCCGAGATACTAAACTCCCATGTGGATTGCGACCGTGTGCAGGATCCGTATTCACTGCGTTGCATTCCACAGGTACACGGTGCCTCAAGAAATGCCTGGCTGCATCTGAAAGAGCTGACGGAGATTGAGCTCAATTCTGTAACCGATAACCCGATCATTTTTAATGCCGACGATACCATCAGCGGGGGGAACTTCCACGGTCAGCCATTGGCATTGCCGTTGGATTATGCTACCGTAGCCGCCGCCGAAATAGGGAATATAGCAGATCGGCGTTGCTACCTGATGAGCGAAGGAAGATATGGTCTGCCCAAATTATTGGTGCCGGATGCGGGATTGAATTCTGGCTTAATGATCCCGCAATATACAACCGCAGCGTTGGTGACAGAAAATAAGACCTTATGCTTCCCGGCAAGTGCCGATAGCGTTCCGACCTCTTTAGGCCAGGAAGACCATGTTTCAATGGGTTCGGTAAGCGGAAGGAAGCTGCACCAGGTATTGGATAACATTGAATATATACAAGCCATCGAACTGCTGTATGCGGTACAGGCAATGGATTTCCGCCGGCCGCTAAAATCGACCCCGGTACTGGAAGCCTGTCACAACTACGTGCGTGAGTATGTGCCTTTTATTAACGATGATCGCATTTTTGCCGACGATATTAAACAATTACATAAAATCATCCGCGAAGGCTCACTACTAAAGATAGTAAACGCCATCGCTGAGAAAAACGATATAAAACTGGATAACGATGACGAGTTCAGAATTTATTAAAACCTACGCTAATCACCCGGTTTACAAGGCACCAAGGGGGTTGCAGCTGCATGCCAAAAGTTGGCAAACAGAAGCGCCCTTGCGGATGTTGCTGAACAATCTCGACGGACAGGTCGCCGAAAACCCGGATGAATTGGTAGTGTACGGGGGGATTGGCCAGGCTGCGCGCAACCAGGAATCGCTGAGGAAGATCATCGAGTTATTATTAGAACTGGATGAAGATCATTCCTTATTGATCCAATCGGGTAAGCCGGTAGGTATTATACGCAGTCACCCCGAAGCGCCACGTGTGCTTATTGCCAATAGTAACCTGGTGCCTGCGTGGGCCACCTGGGAGCATTTCAATGAACTGCGCGCCAAAGGCCTGATGATGTTTGGCCAGATGACTGCAGGTAGCTGGATATACATCGGCACGCAAGGGATTTTACAAGGTACTTATGAGACTTTTGTGGAATGCGGTCGCCAGCATTTCAATAATGACCTGAAAGGTAAGTTGATCGTCAGTGCAGGTTTAGGCGGAATGGGTGGCGCTCAGCCACTCGCTGCAACTATGGCCGGGGCAGTATTCTTGGGTGCTGATGTAGATGAATCGCGTATTCAAAAACGCGTCGATACCAGATACATCGACAGGATGACACACTCTTATGAGGAAGCTATCGAATGGGTAAAAGATGCGATGGAACTGGGCGAAGAATTATCCGTAGGACTGGTAAGCGACGCAGGCGACTTGCTGGACCGCCTGATAAAAGATAACATCGTACCCCACATGCTTACCGACCAAACCTCGGCCCATGACCCGCTGAACGGTTATGTGCCCAACGGGTTATCATTGACGTTAGCAGCAGTACTTCGCAAAAGCGACCCTGAAGAATACAAACGTCTTTCACTCAAAAGCATGGCACGGCATGTAGGCTTTATGCTCGATTTGCAGGCGATGGGTGCGATAACATTTGATTACGGTAACAACCTGCGCGAGTTTGCCCGCCAGGGCGGAGAGCTTGCTGCGTTTGATTTCCCCGGTTTTACACCTGCCTATATCCGGCCATTATTTTGCGAAGGAAAAGGGCCGTTCCGCTGGGTAGCTTTATCCGGTGATCCCGAAGATATTTATACAACGGACAGAGCATTAATGGAAGCCTTTCCCGAAAATAAACACCTGATCAACTGGCTTTATAAAGCACAAAAGCGGATCGCTTTTCAAGGGCTACCGGCACGTATCTGCTGGTTGGGCATGGGCGAACGCGAGAAAGCAGGATTGATATTTAACGACCTGGTAGCAAGCGGTAAAGTGAAAGGCCCGATCGTTATCGGTCGCGACCATTTGGACTGCGGCTCGGTAGCATCGCCCAACCGCGAAACCGAAGCTATGAAAGATGGTTCGGACGCGGTGTCCGACTGGCCGTTGCTAAACCTGATGTCGAATACCTCAGGCGGGGCAACTTGGGTGTCGTTCCATCACGGTGGTGGGGTAGGAATGGGTTACTCGCAGCACGCGGGAATGGTTATAGTAGCCGATGGTTCGGAGCGCGCGGCTAAGTGCCTGAAGCGTGTATTATACAATGACCCCGCGATGGGCATATTCAGACATACGGATGCAGGGTATGAGGAAGCAGAGGCGACGGCGGAGAAGTTTGGGTTGAAAGTCTGAATCAGAATTTTCAGAATTAAAGAATTGACAGAATAAATCAACGTAATCCTATAATCATTGAAATCAGCGGTCAAACTCATCGGTCCATTTACGCAACTCCTTCCTTTATCGGGACTACCGATGAAAGGCTCTATCGCGGATGACGCTTTGCAGATCATACCGCAGGGAGGCGTATTGACTGATAATGGATTGATTGTAGAAGCAGGGGATTTCGAGACCTTAAGAAAATCAAACCCTAATGCCGAATTAGAAGAAATATCCGGTGATCACGTCCTCATCCCTGGTTTTGTAGATTGTCATACACACCTTTGCTTTGCAGGGAGCAGAGCCAAAGATTATGCGCTGCGCATTGCCGGCAAAAGTTATCTCGAAATTGCTAAATCGGGCGGTGGTATCTGGGACTCGGTAACCCAAACCAGGAAAGCAAGCAAGGATGAATTGGTTGATCTCTTACTCCGAAGAATAGATCAGCATACAAAAAACGGCGTTACCACCATCGAAGTAAAAAGCGGTTATGGACTGAGGGTTGAAGAAGAAATAAAACAGCTGAAGGCTATAAAAGAAGCGTCTGCAAAAAGCAAAGCCGATTTAGTTCCAACCTGCCTTGCTACGCATATTTTACCAAAAGACTTTAATGGTCCTGTGGAAGAATATCTGGAGTTGATATTGAACAAGCTTCTCCCCAAAATAAAACAAGAAAACCTGGCCAACCGGGTAGATATATTTATTGAAGATGGTGCTTTTAGCGCCGCCGATGCCGCCTGTTATTTAGAGGTGGCGAAAAAAATGAGCTTTGATATCACTGTTCATGCCGATCAGTTCAGCGCGGGAGGAAGCCAGGTTGCGGTGAGTGTCGGCGCTGTATCTGCCGATCACCTTGAGGCTAGCGGAGACGAAGAAATTAACTTATTAGCTGCATCCGAAACGGTTGCAGTTGCATTGCCGGGCGCTTCCTTAGGTTTGGGTATGGGTTTTGCCCCTGCGCGTAAGCTATTAAACGCAGGGGCGTGCCTGGCCATCGCCAGCGACTGGAACCCCGGCTCGGCACCAATGGGCGATCTGCTGATGCAGGCATCCATACTTAGCGCCTACGAAAAGCTAACCACCGCCGAAACTTTCGCAGCCCTCAGCTTCCGAGCTGCCAAAGCACTAAATTTGTACGATCGTGGTGTATTAGAAAAAGGCAAGCTAGCGGATATGCAGGCTTACCCTTGCAATGATTACCGCGAGATGCTTTATCATCAGGGAAAGCTTAAACCAATTAAAGTTTATAAAAAAGGAGAAATGATATGATTAGCTATTTCGAATTTAATAACTCATATCTCAAATCTCACATCTCAAATCTTCTAAAACTATGCAGTTAATAGAGTGTGTACCAAATTTCAGCGAAGGCCGCGACCCGAATATCATCAAACAGATCACCGATGCGGTGGAAGCTGTGGAGGGCGTGCGATTGCTGAATGTTGATCCCGGTAAGGCCACCAACCGCACGGTGGTAACCTTTGTAGGCGAACCTGAGCGGGTGATCGAAGCGGCTTACCAGGCTATAAAAAAAGCAGGTGAGGTGATCGACATGAACAAACACACCGGCGAGCATCCGCGCATGGGTGCTACTGATGTTTGTCCGCTGATTCCTATCAGCAACATCAGCATGGAGGAGACGGCGGAGTATGCAAGACGGTTGGCGGAACGTGTAGGAACAGAATTAGAGTTACCTGTTTACCTGTATGAGTACGCTCAGGAAGATAAGGGCAGAAGCAACCTGTCGGTTATCCGTGCAGGAGAGTATGAAGGATTTTTTAAGAAGATAAAACAACCGGAGTGGAAGCCCGACTTCGGTCCGGCAGAGTTTGATGCCAGGCGTGGTGCAACGGTTATCGGTGCGCGCGATTTCCTGGTGGCCTACAACGTCAACCTCAATACGACTTCAGTACGTCGTGCCAATTCTATTGCTTTTGATGTGCGCGAAGCAGGCCGTGTAATGCGCGAGGGCGACCCCATCAGCGGCAAGATCATCACCGATGCCGATGGCAAACCGCGCTCCATTCACGGTTCGCTCAAATCGGTAAAGGCCATCGGCTGGTATATCGAGGAGTATGGCGTGGCGCAGATATCCATGAACCTCACCAACATCGAAGTTACGCCCGTTCATAAGGCCTTCGATGAGGTCTGCACCAAAGCCAATGATCGCGGCATACGCGTTACCGGCAGCGAATTGGTGGGCCTCATCCCTCTCAAATCCATGCTGGACGCGGGTCGGTATTTCCTGGCCAAACAAGAGCGGTCTACCGGGGTGAGTGAGAAGGAACTCATCCGCATCGCGATCAAATCAATGGGACTTGATGAACTGGCGCCCTTCAAACCGGAGGAGCGCATTATCGAATACCTGTTAAAAGACAAAGCCGACAGCAAACTCATCAGCATGAGCCTCGCCGACTTTGCCGACGAAACGGCCGGCGAAAGTCCTGCGCCGGGTGGTGGTTCCATATCGGCTTATGTGGGTGCGCTTGGCGCATCGCTTGCGGCTATGGTGGCCAACCTGTCGTCGCATAAACGCGGTTGGGACGATCGCTGGGCAGAGTTCAGCGGCTGGGCTGAGCGTGGACAGCACTATAAAAATGAATTGGTTCGTTTGGTCGATCAGGATACCATCGCCTTTAACCAGATCATGACGGCCTTTGCCCTGCCCAAAGCCACCGGCGAGGAAAAGGCCGCACGTAACGAAGCCATACAGCAAGCTACCAAACTGGCTATCGAGGTACCATTTCAAGTGATGAAGGCCGCATACCAGAGCATGGAAGTGATTAAGGCAATGGCCGAAAAGGGCAATCCTAATTCCGTAACCGATGCTGGTGTGGCAGCCCTATGCGCCCGTACAGCGGTATTAGGAGCCTTCATGAATGTAAAAGTAAACGCCGGCGGCTACGACGACAAAACCTATGTCCATGAAATATTAAACGAAGGCGAAGCCCTCCAGCAAATGGCAATCGACCGTGAGATTGAGATTGTAGAGATTGTGAATGGGAAGATTGGGTGAAGCGGAAGGCAATTGGTCTGAGAGCGATTAAAGAAATGTAAGTTGTAGAGATTCTGTGTTAAGGTGCAAATGTTTTTTATCTTTGTATTAAACAAGGCGGCTTAAAGCCAGCCTCATTAGAGCAGCACATTTTGTAATGGCTGCTCTAACTATTTGGAACTTGTTCTTG
>Ga0310811_10002494_pt1 | contig 23056 bp, 22 predicted proteins | sample YCmetagenome_FD_207642 | JGI IMG/M metagenome (GOLD analysis project Ga0310811, IMG submission 207642) | Soil microbial communities from experimental microcosm in Duke University, North Carolina, United States - YC | ecosystem: Engineered > Artificial ecosystem > Soil microcosm > Unclassified ...
CGGCCCATAAACGACCGCTTCGAAGTCCAGGCCTGAGGGGCCATAAGCATGTAGGAAACCGACCGAGGTTCGGCTCGCTACGTTGAGCTCCAAGGCGCTATTTCGAAGCTGACTTCCGAAAAGTCGATGTGAACTGTTGGCTCGCCAGCATTACTATACCCTTCAATCATCGTGAGGCGACCTTCGTTTCCCCAGATTAGAAGCCCGATACCGTATTCCACGCCGGATACGGAGGCGTTGCCGCCTTCCAACGGGAATTTGTCAGTAATCGGCGGGACGTTTTCCGCGACAGCCAAGTTGGAAAAGAATCCTCCGCCGGTGTTCTCGAAGGCAACGACCTGTGCGCTGCCGATTTGCGACCGGATCGCCTCAGCAGACGCAGGGTACTCCTTTATCGTCATTCGAAGAGCTTCAAGCTCGATTGGCCAAAGAAAACGCATCAACGTCTGATACATGACTTTGGAAGGTCGGCGAATGTATAGCTCCGGGAGAGGCGGCTTTATGCGCCCGCCAACAAACCAAAACGCTGCTTTTCCGCCCCGTCAGGCCTTCGAACGGTAACGCATATGCTATAGGCCCGCGCTCCAGCGATAATGGAGGCTAGGATGGCGCGAGAGGTTCGGTTCGAGAATGCGACGGGCGTGTCGCTCGCGGGATCGCTCGAATTGCCGCCGGGGCGAGTCCGCGCCATCGCCCTGTTCGCGCATTGCTTCACCTGCACCCAGGCGAGCCATGGCGCGCGGCGCGTCAGTACCGCACTGGCAGCGCAAGGCATCGCAACCCTGCGGTTCGACTTCACGGGACTCGGCAAAAGCGGCGGCGACTTCGCCGACAGCCATTTCGGCGCCAATATCGAGGACCTCGTCGCCGCGGCGGCGCATCTCGAGGCGACGATCGGCGCGCCGTCGATCCTGATCGGTCATTCGCTGGGTGGTGCGGCGGTGATCGCCGCGGCCGCGCATATCCCGTCGTCGCGCGCGGTGGTCACGATCGGCGCGCCGTTCGACCCGGCGCATGCGCTCCATCACATCAGCGCGGAGGACGCGGCGCGGATCGAGGCCGAAGGCGTGGGCACGGTAGCGATCGGCGGGCGACCGTTCCGTGTCGGCCGCGACTTTCTCGACGCCGCCAAGGGGCAGGACCAGGCAACGCGGCTGGCGCACCTCAAGAAGGCGCTGCTCGTGCTCCACGCGCCGACCGACGCGGTCGTCGGAATAGAGAATGCCAAGGCGATATACGACGCCGCCAAACACCCGAAGAGCTTCGTTGCGCTGGATGGCGCCGACCATCTGCTGACCGATGTCGAGCGCGCCTCCTATGCCGCGTCGATCATCGCCGCCTGGGTCGAGCCCTTTCTGCTACCCGCCAAGTCGCCCGACATGTTGCCCGAAGGCTGCGTCCGCGTCGGCTCGGGCGAAGGACCGTTCGTGCAGTTGGTCGATGCCTCGGGACACACGCTCCTGGCCGACGAACCGCTGCGATCGGGCGGCGGCGACCTCGGGCCCACGCCGTACGACCTGCTGCTCGCGGCGCTCGGCACCTGCACCGCGATGACGATACAACTCGTGGCGCGCGCCGAAGGCATTCCGGTCGAGGGAGTCGAAGTGCTGCTTCGCCACGAACGCCGCCACGCCGATGACTGCGCCGCCGCGGCGGGCGGACGGCCGCGGCTAGAGATCCTTCATCGCGAGATTCGGCTGGACGGCAACCTCACCCCCGAACAGCGCGACCGTATGCTGGTGATCGCCAACAAATGCCCGGTGCACCGGACGCTGGAAAGCGGCCCGACGGTGGAGACGAAGTTGGTCGATTAGCCTGGAGCGACTCTAGCTATTTGTGGTCGCATCGCTTGCGCGGAAAACCGGTACCCACTTTTCCGCGCGATGCTCTAGAGGGGCGCGATGACTGTCCTCAAACTCGGCACGCGAGGGTCGCCGCTCGCGCTGGTCCAGGCCAATATGGTGAAGCACGCGCTGGCGGCGGCGCACGATATCGCCTGCGAGATTCATGTGATCCGCACCACCGGCGACCGCGTCCAGGATCGCGCGCTGGCCGACATCGGCGGTAAGGCCTTGTGGACCAAGGAGCTCGATCGCGCCCTGCTCGAAGGCGAGATCGACCTCGCGGTCCATTCGATGAAGGATGTCGAGACGATCCGGCCCGACAGCATCGTCATCGCCGCGATGCTGGAGCGCGCCGATGTCCGCGACCGGCTGGTCGGTGCCGGCAGCATCGCGGCGATCCGCGAAAACGGCGTGGTCGGCAGCAGCAGCCCGCGGCGGCGCGCGCAGATCCTCCGCGCGCGGCCAGACCTGTCGGTGGTGCTGTTCCGTGGCAATGTCGACACCCGTCTGGCCAAGCTGGCGGCGGGCGAAGCCGATGCGACCTTGCTCGCGGCGGCGGGGCTCGCCCGATTGGGGCGCGACGATGTCGGCGTCGCCTTGGCGGTCGAGGAAATGCTGCCCGCGCCGGCGCAAGGCGCGGTGGGAATAGAATGCCGTGCCGATGACGCCATGACGGCGGCGCTGCTCGCGGCGATCGACCATCGCGTCACCAGCCGCGCGGTCCGCGCCGAGCGCGCGTTCCTCGCCGCGCTCGATGCGACCTGCCACTCGCCGATCGCAGCGCTGGCGACGATCGCCGACGATGTCGTGACGTTGGGCGCCGAATTGCTGTCCGAGGATGGCGGCGAGCACGTCGCCGGGGACGCATCGGGGCCGGATGGCGAGGCATTGGCGCGCGACCTGGCGAGCGCGTTGTTCGAGCGCGCGACGCCGGCGATTCGCGCGGGGTTTGCCGGATGAGTCGTGCCATCGCGGTGCTGCGCCCCGAACCGGGCAACGCCGCGACCGCCGCCGCGATCGAGGCGGTGGGATTGACCGCGATCCGCCTGCCCTTGTTCGAAATCCATGCGATCGACTGGACGCCGCCGGACGTCGCGCGATTCGATGCATTGTTGCTGACCAGCGCCAACGCGGTGAGGCATGCCGGACCGGGGCTGGCCAGCCTGCGGAGCCTGCCCGTTCACGCGGTCGGCGGCGCCACCGCCGCCGCGGCGCGCGGGGCGGGGCTGGAGGTCGTCGCGGTCGGCGATCGCGATGGCGCGGCGATGGTCGCGGCCGCCGCGGCAAGCGGTGTGCGGCGCGGCTTGCTGCTCGGCGGCCGCGACCGCGCCTTGGGAAGCGATCCAATCATCGCCGAGGCTATCGCGGTCTATGCCAGCGACCCGGTTGATGTACCGGCCGAGACGCTCGACCAACTGGCCGGCTCGGTCATGCTGGTCCATTCGCCGCGCGCCGCGCGCCGCGTCGCCGACCTGATCGATCGCGCCGGAATCGACCGCCGGACAATGCGGCTGGCGGCGATCAGCACGGCTGCTGCGCATGCGGCCGGCGGCGACTGGGAGCGGATCGCGGCGGCGGTTTCTCCCGATGATGCCGCGGTGATCGCGCTCGCGCGCACCCTGGCCGATTGACCGTCCCTGCCCTGCGGCGGATAAGGGCGCCATGAGCGACATCGCGCAAAGTCCGCCGGAGCCCGCCCGGCAGCTGACCCTGAACGCGACAATTGGGATCGCGCTCGCCACCTTCATCATCGGGTTGCTGATCGCCGGGCTCGTCGTCTGGCGGATGGTCCCCGCGCAACCCGTGCCCGAACCGCAAGCCGCGGAGCCCGCCACCAAGGTCATCGTCGCCCCACCGGTGGCGACCGACCCCGCCTCTCTCTCGGCGCGCCAGCAGATGCTCGCCGCCGAACTCTCTGCGCTCGAGCAGCGTACCGCAGTGGTGACCGGGGAAGCCGCCAATTCCTATGGCAATGCGACCCGCGCCGAAGGCATGATGATCGCATTCGCCGCTCGCCGCGCGATCGATCGCGGATCGCCGCTGGGCTATATCGAACAGCAATTGCGCGACCGGTTCGGCGCGACGCGACCCAACGAGGTTGCCGCGATCATCGACGCCGGGCGCAACCCGATCACGGTCGAGGACCTTCGTCTGGGACTCGATCAGATCGGATCGCAACTGGCTTTGGGACCGGCGGGCGACGGTTGGGGCGGGTCGTTCGTCCGCATGCTCGGCAGCCTGGTGGTGATCCATCCGCGCAACGCGCCCTCGCCGGTACCGGGAGAACGGCTGGCACGGATTCGCCGCTTCCTTGCCCTGGGACAAGTCGAGGCCGCGGTCGAGGAAGTGAAGCGTCTGCCCGGCGCTGCGCAATCCAAAGCCTGGCTCGATGGCGCGCAGCGCTACATCGCGACTCGCCAGGCGCTCGACACGCTGGAGGCAGCGGCGCTGCAGGGGAATGCCGCCGCGCCGGCGCCGGCCGAACGGTAGCGCCGCGAGGCGAGGCTTTATACCGTCATCCCCGCGAACGCGGGGACCCATCGCCGACGCTATCAACCTTCAAAAATGTCGTGTTGCGCTGCTCGCTCGGGAGCTGGGTCCCCGCTTGCGCGGGAATGACGGGCAGTATGGAGCGAAAAATCAAAGGCGCGCAATCAGCGCTTGCGCTGCCGCCGGGGCGCGGACCTTGGCGCCGTTGATCATGAAGATGAAGGTGTCGCGCGGCGTCTTCGGCGCGGGATCGGCGACATAAGGCAGCCCTTCAGGCGATCCGCCCGCCGCCCATTCCTTCGCGACAACCGCCCAATGGTCGAGCGCGGCGGAGGAATAACCCTGGGGCTCTTCTTCCACCGCATTTTCGAGCCGGGCATAGACGAAATCGCCGGTCACGTCGGCGATCGCGGGATAGTCGGCCGATTCGGCATAGACGATCGTGACCCCGGCCTGGCGGCACAGATTGACGAATTCGGGGACGTGGAAACTGTCGTGCCGCACTTGCACCGCATGGCGCAGCGCGATGCCGTCATGGCTCGCCGGCAGCAGCTTCAGGAACGCGCCGAAATCGTCCGCGTCGAACTTCTTGGTCGCCATGAACTGCCACAGGATCGGCCCGAGCTTGGGGCCGAGCTCGACGATGCCCTGGCCGACGAACCGCGCGATCGATTCGCCGCCTTCGGCCAGCACCTTGCGGTTGGTGCAGAAGCGCGATGCCTTGACCGTGAAGACGAAGTCGTCTGGCACGACTTCCGCCCAGCCGGCGAAGGTCGCCGGCTTGAACCCCGAATAATAAGTGCCGTTGATCTCGATCGCCGTGAGCTGGCGCGAGGCATATTCAAGCTCGCGTTTTTGCGGCCATTTTTCCGGAAAGAAAGTTCCCCGCCACGGCTCGTAGGTCCAGCCGCCGATCCCGATTCGTATGTTCGCCATGAAGGAGAGGATATCCTCAACGCCGCACGAAGCGATAGCGGTCGCGGATGCGGCGGTTGAAGAATCCGCCTTTGGAGGTCGCGCGGCGCATCGCTGCGCCAACTCGTTCGGGCACGTCGAGATACGAGTAAACCCGCCCGCTGACGAAGCGGATATCGAGCCGGTGCGCGGCTTCATCATAATCGAAAGAGCGTATCACGCTGGACGGCATGTCCTTTCAACGCATTGACCGGCAGTGGCGTTTCACGACGGGAAGGGCGCGCCGCTTGAAACGCAGTGCGCGCTGGTGCACACCCGCGACTCGGGTGCGGGGGGCGCCTGTCGCCGCACATCCGCGGCTGCGCGCGCCGCCAACCCGCCAGGTGAGGGGTGAGGCGTGTTGCGTTTGATGATGTCCCGAATTGCTCCGTTGCTGGCCGCGCTCGGCGGCATGATCAATGCCAGTGTCGCGCACGCGCAGGATTCGCTCAACGACCCCGCCGGATCGGGCGTATTGGTTTCGGCGGTGCGCTGGCTGCAGGGCACCTTGCTCGGCACTGTCGCCACGGTCGTCGCGATCATCGCGGTCGCCGCGGTTGGGTTCATGATGCTGACCGGGCGGATCAACTGGCGCTATGGCGCGACCGTCATCGTCGGCTGCTTCATCCTGTTCGGCGCCGCTTCGATCGTCGCGGGAATCCAGTCCACCGCCACTCTGGGCAATTGAGCCATGGCCGGGGGGCTCGATCGCGATCCCTTGTTCGTCGCCTTGACGCGGCCGCAGATGTTCGCGGGCGTGACCTATAGCTATTTCGTCGTCAACGGCGTGGTCGCGACCGAATTGTTCCTGATCTTCCATTCGATCTGGGTGCTGGCCGCCGCTGCCCTGATCCACGTCGTCGGCATGATCCTGTGCGTGCGCGAGCCGCGCTTTTTCGACCTGTGGCTGGCCAAGGTCAGCCGCTGTCCGCGCGTGCGCAATTATTCGATCTGGCGATGCAACTCCTACCGCCCCTGACCAACGACCGGCGAACAGTGGCGCGCGAGAAAGCGGCCGGGGCGCACCTTCCCTATGCGCGCCACGTCGACGATCACACGATCGAGACGCGCGACGGCCTGTTGATGCAGGTGATCCAGCTGCGCGGGCTGTTGTTCGAGACCGCCGACACCGACGAGATCAATTATCGCAAGTCGTTGCGTGACGCGATGCTACAGGCGATCGGATCGTCGCGTTTCGCCATCTATCACCATGTCGTCCGGCGCGAAGCCGATGCCGAGATGTCGGACAAATTCCCCGACGATTTCTCGACCCGGCTCGACGCGGCATGGCGCGCGCGGCTGTCGGCGCGGCGGCTCTACGTCAACGACATATTCCTGACCCTGGTGCGGCGGCCGATGCAGGGCCGGGTCGGCGTCGCCGACCGCATTCGCGGCTGGTTCGGCAGCACCGGGGTCGACCCCGATATCATCCGCAAGCACGAGGTGCATCAGCTCGACACTGCGCGCGACGCGCTGCTTGCGCAGCTCGGCAGCTACGATCCGCGTTTGCTGTCGGTCTATGAAACCAAGGCGGGTTTCTGCTCCGAACCGCTCGAATTCCTGTCGGCGCTGTACAATGCCGAGATGCGCCCGGTGCTGATGCCGATGCAGGATGCGGGGGCCTATCTACCCTATCGCCGGATCAGCTTCGGCGAGGAGACCGTCGAGCTAGGCCCGGCGGGCAATACCGGTCGCAGCTTCGTCGGCATGGTATCGATCAAGGATTATCCCGCGCAAACCGCGCCGGGGATGCTCGACGAATTGCTGCGGCTGCCGTTCGAGATCACCGTGTCGCAGAGCTTCGGCTTCGTCGATCGCCAGGCCGCGCTCGGCAAGATGAACCTGGCGCTCAGGCGGATGCGCTCGGCCGAAGACGAGGCGGTGAGCCTGCGCGCGGAACTGTCCAACGCCAAGGACGATGTCGCCGCCGGCCGCGCCGGGTTCGGTGAGCATCACATGACCGTCGCGGTGCACGGCGACACGATCGAGGAGGTCAATGCTGGCGTCGCCGAGGTGCAGGCGTCGATGTCCGATCTGGGGATCATCGCGGTGCGCGAGGAAATCGCGCTCGAGCCCGCATTCTGGGCGCAGTTCCCGGGCAATTTCAAATATATCGCGCGCCGTGGTCTGATCTCGACCGGCAATTTCGCGGGCTTCGCGTCGAGCCATAATTTCGCGCTCGGCAAGCCCGAGGCGAACCATTGGGGCCAGGCGGTCAGCCTGCTCGAAACGACCGCGGCGGGCCCCTATTATTTCAACTTCCACCAGGGCGACCTGGGCAATTTCACCGTGATCGGTCCGTCGGGCTCGGGCAAGACGGTGGTCGTCAATTTCCTGCTCGCCCAGGCGCGCAAATTCCATCCGCGGATCATCTTCTTCGACAAGGATCGCGGTGCGGAGCTGTTCATCCGCGCGATCGGCGGGCGCTACGACGTACTGCGTCCCGACATGGCGGCGGGACTCAACCCGCTGCAGCTCGAGGACAGCCCGGCTAACCGCCAGTTCCTGATCGACTGGGTCGCGCAGCTGGCGGGCGGGGCCGATATCGACGAGACCGCACGGATCAAGGACGCGATCGACGCCAATTTCGATCAGCCGGTCGAGCATCGCCGGCTGCGCCACCTTGCCGAATTGTTCCGCGGCGGATCGCGGCCGAGTGCTGCCGACCTCTATTCGCGCCTCAGGCCGTGGTGGGGCGAGGGCGAGCGGGCGTGGCTGTTCGACAATGAGCGCGACCTGACCGATCTGTCGGCCGACTCAGTCGGGTTCGACATGACCCAGATCCTCGACGATCCCGCGGTGCGGACGCCGGCGATGATGTACTTGTTCCACCGCGTCGAGGAACGGCTCGACGGCTCGGCCGCGATCATCGTCGTCGACGAGGGGTGGAAAGCGCTCGACGACGAGGTGTTCGTCCGCCGCATCAAGGATTGGGAAAAGACGATCCGGAAACGGAATGGCATCGTCGGGTTCGCGACGCAAAGCGCGCAGGATGCGCTGGAGAGCCGGATCGCCTCGGCGATCATCGAGCAGGCCGCGACGCAGATCTTCATGACCAATCCCAAGGCACGCGCGTCCGATTATATCGACGGCTTCGGGCTGACTCCGCACGAATATGAGATCGTCCGTACCCTGCCCGACGACGCGCATTGCTTCCTGATCAAGCATGGTACCGAAAGCGTCGTCGTCCGGCTCAACCTGACCGGCGAGCGCGACATATTGACTATCCTGTCGGGGCGCGAGCGCACCGTCCGCCTGCTCGACGAGATCCGTGCGGAAAAGGGCGACGATCCCGCCGACTGGATCCCGCCGCTGTTGGAGCGCGCGTGATGCAGGTGGCATGCCCGGCGATCAACGATTCGCAATTCCTGTCGAGCGTGCTCGGCCATATCGATTGCCAGGCGCAGACCTTGGGTGCCGCCGGATATCAGGCGATGGCGGCGGGCGGATCGGCGTCGTCGCTGATCCTGGGCGGCGTGCTGACGGTGTTCATCGCTTTGTTCGGCTATCGCCTGATCCTGGGCGACACGCCCGATGCGCGTTCCGCCATCCTCACCGTGATCAAGCTCGGCGTGGTGCTGTTGTTGGCGACGAGCTGGCCGGCGTTTCGCACGCTCGCTTATGATGTCGCGCTCAAGGGCCCGGCCGAGCTTGCCGGCGCCGTCGGCGGTGCCTCGGGGCTACCGGGCGCCGGCGGCGGGTTGGTAGCGCGACTGCAGGCGATCGACGACGAGATGGCTGAGTTGAACGTCATCGGTACCGGGCGCCCACCCAATACCGATTTGGTCACGGGGCCGACCCCGCAGCCTTTGACGCCCGAACAACAGGCGCAGGAACGCCGCCGGCTGCAGGATCTGGCCAGCCATGCGCGCTGGGACCCGGCGCGCGACCTGTCGCTGCTGGGCAGCGCGCGGACCTTGTTCCTGGCGGGCACGATCGCCGCCTTTGCCAGCGTCCGGCTGATCGCCGGGCTGTTGCTCGCCTTGGGGCCGCTCTTCGCGATCTTCCTGTTGTTCGACGGCACGCGCGGTTTGTTCGAAGGGTGGGTGCGCGGCCTGGCCGGCGCCGCATTGGGCGCATTGGGCACCGCGATCGTGCTGGGGGTCGAGCTCGCCTTGCTCGAACCGTGGCTCGCGGCGGTGATGGACTTGCGGCACCAGGAGATCGCGACGCCGGCGGTGCCGGTCGAATTGCTCGCTTTGTCGCTGATCTTCGCGGTGACGTTGCTCGCGGTGCTGGTGGCGGTCGCACGCGTGGCGCAGGGATTTCGCATACCGACGAGCTGGAAACAGGCCGGCGAGCGGGTCGCCACCGGCTTCGCCGACCGCGTCCCGGTACTGGCCGGCGCCCGCGGCAATGAGGGCGTCATCACCGACCAGCGATCGCGCGCGATCGCCATCGCCGATGCGGTGACCGCGACGCAGCGACGCGAGAGCCATGCGGGCCAGCCACCCGCCACGTCACTGGGACGACCGGGGATCGCGCCCACCAACACCACGCGAGAGATCGCCGTTGCGGCAGCGGTGCCGCTCGGCCAGAGTTTCAGGAGGCGGACGCGGGGGCGCGTGTCGGCCGGGGCAACACGGCGGGATAGCAACAGATGAAACAGGCCGCGCGCGAATCGCTCGACGCTTATTATCGCGAGGCGGACAGCTGGGCCGACGATCGCCAGGACATGCTGCGCGCATCGCGCCGCACGGCGTGGATCGTCGCCAGCGTGGCGGTGGCGGTCGCCCTGTTCGAGGCGATCGCGATCATCGTCATGATGCCGCTCAAGACCGTCGTCCCCTATACGCTGCTGGTCGACAAGCAGACCGGCTATGTCCAGGAATTGAAGCCGCTCGACGCCGAGAAGATCGCCCCCGACACCGCGCTGACCCAGTCGTTCCTGGTCCAATATGTCATTGCACGCGAAAGCTACGATGCGGGCACGGTCCAGGCCAATTATCGCAAGGTGCAGACTTGGTCGGCCGAGGTCGCCAAGGCCGATTACGTCAACGGCATGCAGGCGGCCAATCCGGCCAGCCCGCTGAGCCGCTATCCGCGGTCGGTCGTCGACACGCGGATCAAGAGCATCACGTCGATGGGCGGCAACCAGGCGCTGGTGCGGTTCGACACCGTGCGTCGCGATCCCGGCGGGCAGACGCAGCCACCCGAATCCTGGGTCGCGGTGATCAAATACCGCTTCTCGACCGGGCCGATGCGCGCCGAGGACCGCTTCATCAATCCGCTGGGCTTCCAGGTGTTCGGCTATAGTCGCAGCCAGGAAAATCTCGCGCCCCAGGCGGCGCCGGCCGCCAGCACAGCACCGTCGGCGCTATCAAGCCAGCCGCAAGTACTTGCCCCCGGCGCGCCAACGAGTTCGAGCCCGACGCCGTCGCGCGCCCCCAACGGCGTCGAGGTTACGCTTTGAGGCGCATCTTCGCCCTGATCCTGGCCGCAGCGTTTGTCGCTTTACCGGCGCAAGCGCAGGTGCGGCCGCAACCCGGCGACGGCGATCCGCGCATCCAGACGGTGATGTACGATGCCGACCAGGTCGTCTCGCTCCAAGTGCCCAGCGGATATGAATTGACCGTCGAGTTCGCCCCCGACGAGCGGATCGAGAATGTCGCGGTCGGCGACAGCGGCGCATGGCAAGTCACGCCCAACAAGCGCGGCGACCGCCTGTTCCTCAAGCCGCTGCAAGGCGTCACCACCAATATGACGGTAGTGACCGACGCGCGCAGTTATGTGTTCGAATTGTCGCCAGGCAGCGCCGGTAGTGCGCCGTTCATCGTCCGCTTCCGCTATCCGCCGCCGCCCGCGCCCGCCAATGCCGGGCCCGCGCCGGTCGAACCCGGCCGCTACAAGCTGGCGGGATCGAGCGACGTACGCCCTGATGCGATATCCGATGACGGATCCAAGACGTTCATCCTGTGGCGCGACAGCCAAACCCTGCCCGCCGTCTTCGTGATCGACCGCGACGGCAAGGAGACACTGGCCGACGGCGCGATGCGCGACGGCCGCTATGTGCTCGACAGCATCAACAACAAGCTCGTGTTCCGGCTCGACAAGAAGATGGCGAGCGCGACGCGCGTGCCGCAGGTGGCGCGCTGATGGCGGTCGCGGGAAGCGATCCGCGCGCCACGCTGCCGCCAGCCGATGTCGAGCCGAGTGCGCGGCCGGTCGTCGCGCGGCCCGGCGGCGGGCTGCCCAATTGGGTGATCGCGGCGGGCATCGTCGTGGCGGGGCTGATCCTGTTCCTGATCCTCGACGCGCGGCGGCGCCAGTTGTCGGCGCCGGCGACCCGGGTGCGCACGGCCGACTTGCGCAGCGGTGCCGAACCGCCCCCACTCTACATCCCGCCGGTGCCCGAGCCGGTACCGACGGTGATCCCGCCGCCGCCCCCTCCACCGCCGCCGCCCCCTCCGCCGCCACAGCCGCGCGTCGTCTATGTTCCTGCGCCGCCGCAGCCGCAGCCGGTTGCGCCACAGGCGCCGCCACCGCGCGCCTCGGCCGATCCGGTGCTGGTGCTCGACACCACGGCCGCAGAGGCGGTCGCACCCAGCGGGCCTGCGGGAGAAGGCGGCGCCGGCGCCGTCGCGACGGCCAATCCCGGTAGCGGGGGCGCTACGCTGGGCGGCCGTGCGCGTGCGTCGGTCCTGCGCAACCGCGCGACTACGGTGCCGCAAGGCACGCTGATCCCGGCGGTCCTGGAAACCGCGCTCGATTCGACGCGTCCCGGTCCGGCGCGCGCGCTGGTGACGCGCGACGTCCGTGGTTTCGACGGCAGCAAGGTGCTGATCCCGCGCGGCAGCCGGCTGATCGGCGACTATAAGGCCGACCTGCAGCCGGGGCAGAATCGCGCCTTGGTGATCTGGCAGCGCCTGGTACGTCCGGATGGCGCAACGATCGAGCTTGCTTCGCCCTCGGCCGATCCGCTCGGCCGGGTCGGCATCAAGGGCAAGGTCAACAGCCACTTCCTCGAGCGGTTCGGCAGCGCGCTGCTGCAATCGACGCTCAACCTCGGCGTCGGGGTCGCGACCTCGCGGATCGCCGGCAACAATTCCAGCGTGCTGCTCGCCTTGCCCAATTCGGCGGGCGGCTCGACCGGATCGTCGTTGAGCGACAGCCAGCAATTCCAGCGCACCTTGCGCGTGAAGCAGGGCGTCTCGGTCAGCGTGTTCGTCGCCAAGGACCTGGATTTCACCGCCGTGGAGACCAAGCGATAGCCGCCAGCGATCCCGTCTATCTGAAGAGCTATCTCGCCCCGTTGGGCGGGATGCTGGCGCGCGACGACGTCACCGACATCTATGTCAACCGGCCGGGCGAGATCTGGGTCGAGACATTGGGCGGGGCGACCGAGCGGCACGACGCCCCGGCGCTCGACCGCGCGACGCTCGATCGGCTGTCACGCCAGATCGCGGCGCTGTCGCATCAGGGGATTAGCCGCGAGCATCCGTTGCTCTCGGCGACCTTGCCCGACGGCGCGCGCGTCCAGGTCGTCGCTCCCCCCGCGACGCGCGGCGAACTGGCGCTGGCGATCCGCAAGCACGTCTCCCCCGACCTCAGCCTGTCGGATTATGTCGCCGCGGGATCGTTCGCGGAGACCAGGCGCGGCGAGGTCGGCGAGCGCGCGCCGATCGACGTGGAATTGTCGCGGCTATTGGACACGGGCGATGTGGCCGGGATGCTCGCCACCGCGGTCAAGGCGCGCAAGAACATCCTGGTGTCGGGCGGCACCTCGACCGGCAAGACGACGTTCCTCAATGCGCTGATCCGCGAGATTCCCCTACACGAGCGGCTGATCCTGATCGAGGATACGCCCGAACTCCATCTGGGGCACGCCAATGCGGTGGGGCTGCTCGCGGCGCGCAGCGCGCTGGGCGAGGCGCAAGTCACCGCCGACAGCTTGCTCGCCGCGTCGCTGCGCATGCGACCGGATCGGATCATCGTCGGCGAATTGCGCGGTCCAGAGGCGTACACCTTCCTTCGTGTGGTCAATACCGGCCATCCTGGATCGATGACCACCGTCCATGCCGACAGCGCGGAGCGTGCGATCGAGCAGATCGCCCTGTTGGTGCTGCAGACCGGCACCCGGCTGGGGCGCGAGGACGTGCACCATTATGTTCGCAGCACCGTCGACATCTTCGTCCAGCTGGCGCGGACCGGCGGCCGCAGGCACGTCGCCGAGGTCGTGTTGGCGCGTTGAGCTCCGCTGACCAGCGCCGGCGAAAATGAAGAGGCCCCGCCAATAGGGCGAGGCCTCCCTTTTCCGTCCAGTCGCCGTAGCGATCAGCTATGCGGGATCGTTCCGGTGAATGCACCGGGGATGGTGTTGCCCGTTACGTCATTGTCACCGAAGCTTTCTAGCTTCGCGCTATTTACCGCATTGAGCCCCGTGCCATTGTTGGTGATCGCGGTATCGCCGACCCGAACCGCCGCACCGGCGCCATTCGAATTGATGCCATAAACGGGGTTCCCGGAGATGGACGAGGACTTGATAACGATCGTGGCGGTCCCGGTAGGTGCCTTGGCCACGACGCCGCTCGCGCCCGCGACGCCGCCACCCGCGATCTGGCTATTGGTCATTGTGGCCGAAAGCGCAGTTGCGCCACTTGCCGTCGACAAAGCGAGGCCGGCGACGCCGTTGCCGAGCAGACGGACATTGTTGAGGTCCGCGCCCGCCGAGAAGCCGGTAGACGGCTGGAGGACGATGCCGCCGCCGGTATTGTTGTTGATCGTCGTATTGTTGACGAAGAGCTGGACGTTCGAGGAGGTCGTGTCAACGCTGATCCCGCGCCCTGCGCCTGAGCCGAATCCGAAGATGTACGAATCTTCGACAGTCACGCTCTGCGCCTGAAAAACGTGAATTCCGTATGTGCCTGGGGTTGTGCCCGCGCCGTTGATGCTCAGGCCGCGCAGGACCACCACGATATTGGCGCCATTGACGTTGATGCCGCTCGTGCCCGACGCCAGGATGCTGCCTTCCGTCTCCCGGCAATCGAGCGTGATCGATTTGGTGATCGTCACCGTGCCGAAACCACCCGGATCGAGGCAGTCGATCTCGCCCCCGGCCGCCGTCTTCGAAATGGCGCCGGCAAAGGTCTTGCACGGCGCAGTGCGGCTGCACGGATTGACGTCGTCGCCGACTCCCGAAATCCAAGTACGCGTCGCCTGTGCCGCGGCTGGCGAAGCATAGAGAATCGACGCCACGAATAGTGCGCCAAGCAACATCATCAACCGATTGGTAATGTGCGACATTATGTCCCCCAATCCCAATTGACGGGCACGCTAGCCCATCATCATAATTAATATTCTATTGTAGTTTTGTACAAAGGAACAGTCCGGATTCCGGAAGGCTTGAACAGCGAAGAAATCGATCAGCGTTGGTCTTACTCAATTTGGTCGTTCCCAAAAGTATAAGGGGTTCCGACCGTTGCCGATCGAAACCCCTTATGGTTCAGACACATGACTTTACGATCAATGCCGCGCGATCGTCCCGGAAAAAGCGCCGTCGGTGGTGTTGCCATCGAGCCGGTTGTCGCCATAGCTCAGCGCCTGCGCGGTGCCGAGGACGAGCAGGCCGGTCCCGTTGCCGGTGATCGTCGTACCGCCGACCCGGGCATTGGCCGAGGCCGGGGTGCCGTTGACGATCAACCCCTGGCCGGTGTTGAGCGCCACCACTGAATTCGTCAGCATGACCTTGGCCGTACCGGTGCCGTTGGGCGCCTTGGCCAATATGCCCACGCCGTTGTTCGACAGCGTCACATGGTCGATAGTGGCACTGATCGCCGATCCGACGATACCGCTAGTATCGATGCGGATCCCGACATTGGTGTTGTTGACGATTTGACTATTGGTGATCGTGGCATTGCCGATCCTTCCGGCCGCCGGACTGATGTTGATGCCGCCCGAGGCCGTGGGCGTCGCGCTGCCCCCGCTCTCGCTGATCGTCACGTTGTCGACAAACAACTGGCTATCGGAATTCTGCGGTTGAAAGTTGATGCCGTAGCCGTTGCGGAAACCGCGAATCCTCGAGTTGCGGATATGGACGGCCGACGCGTCGAGAATGTAGATGCCGTTAACCCCCGCTACACCGGTCTGGCCCAGGCCCTCGAAATCGAATCCGCTGATCGTCACGACAGCGGTGGTCGAATTGATGATGAACGCGTTGGTCGCGGCCACCAGTACGCCGGATTGCGTATTGTCGCAGATTAGCGAGATCGATTTGGTGATCGTCAACGCTCCGAAGCCGCCAGGATCGAGACAGTTGATCTCGCCGCCCGCCGCCGTCTTGGAGATCGCGCCGGCGAACGTCTTGCATGGCGCGGTGCGGCTGCACGGATTCGCATCGTCGCCCACGCCCGAAATCCAGGTGCGCGTGGCCTGTGCCGCGGCCGGCGCGCTCCACAGCGTGGCGCACGCCGCGATGATCGCGGCAAAAAGTGTCGAACGCTTCAAACCCCTCATAACCTTCCCCTCCTCAACATGCCGTCATGGCGCGCGCTCATCACCTTTCGGATTATGGCGAGTCGACCGCGAAATCAGGGCGCACTCCTCATGCATGCGACAGACGAACCATGCGATTGCCTGGAAGCAACTCCCCTGCTTCGCCGCTGCCCCCAGCCCCAAATTAGGATTAACAGCTTATTGTACTTCCGCCTAATTGGGTAGTCCCGATCCATCCCGACCATCCAACTCACCCCAGACTTCGCTCCTGCCGCAGGTATTGAGACCGCGAAGATACGTTCAAGTCTTCAATATCGTGATAGGATTCCGACATCGCATCGGACTTTTCCCATAACTACTAACAAGTTGGCGCGATGGGATTTTTTTCTTCATCCCCGCCTCACGGAGTAGAGCTGTCGTTCGCCAAGGCCGTGCATATGTCCATCGCCGGGACACTTACTGCGCTCGGGTATCGAGTTATTGATCGAAAACGACGTGCCGAGAAATGTTCATATTGGTTGTATTGGCGACGATGCCAGCTTAGGCTGTCGGTAAATAGGACGTTAGGGGGTTTCGACATGACCGCTTCCCATACCAGCACGGTTAGCCGCCGTGGTGCGATGAGCAGGATGGCCATTGCTGCCGCGGCGGGGATCGCCGCACCGACGCTGGCCCCGGTTGCGCATGCCGCCGGAGCGATCGACGGCAATCTCAAAACATTCAAGGGCCGCTATGCGCTACGCGGCGGCCGCATCATCGACGGCTATTTCGTCGCACCAGGCAATTCCTCCGGCCTCGACGTGGTCGTGGTGCTCCATGGCGAGAACGGCTTCGACGCCGGCGCGCGCGCACTGGCCCACGACCATGCCCGCGCGGGCAAACTGGCGATCGTGCCCGACATGCCGGCGACCTATCGCGGCATCGCCGCGCTGGCGGGTCGCGACGCGCACGTCGCCGACATCAAGGCGTTGCGCGACGCGTTCGGCCGCCACGTGCGCGGCAATGGCAAGGTGGAGTTCGTGTCCGCCTGACTCGACCGGGTGTTGCTGAGTGAAAGGAGCCGCCGGATGCTTTTCGGCGGCTTTTTTCGTGTCCGTGAAATTTGTGTAGGAGCGTGAGGCCGGAAGCGCGCGTAGCCCGCCAGGGCGGAGCGCCATCAAAGGACTCAAGGGTTCCGGCACGGCAAAGCCGTGCCGTCGGTCGCCGCAAGCGGCGCCGGCCGAAGTTTCGCTAATCACGATCTAGCGCAGCTAAATCGCTGCGAAACTGGAGCGGGCGAAGGGATTCGAACCACGCGCGTAGCCCGGCAGGGCGGAGCGCCACCAAAAAGACTCGAGGGTTCCGGCACGGAAAAGCCGTGCCGTCGGTCGCCGCAAGCGGCGCCGGCCGAAGTTTCGCTGATCACGATTTAGCGCAGCTAAATCGCTGCGAAACTGGAGCGGGCGAAGGGATTCGAACCCTCGACCCCAACCTTGGCAAGGTTGTGCTCTACCCCTGAGCTACGCCCGCTCTGGCGCCTGCCCGTGATGCCACGGGCGGGTAAGGAGGGGCGCCATTAGCAGCGCTCCCGCGGGTCCGCAACCCCCTGTCGCGCAACAATCAAAAAGCCTTGGCTTCGCGGGGCCAGCGCCCACATAAGGGCCTTTGCCGCTGACGGAGAAGAGACTTGGCCACGCTTGGAATGACCCCGGACCAGAAGGAAGCCGTCGAGGCGTTCCGCCGTGACGTGGTCGAGCCGTCGATGAGCAAGCTGGTCATCATCGATTTCTGGGCCGAATGGTGCGGGCCGTGCAAGGCGCTGACCCCGGTGCTGGAAAAGGTCGCCGCCGATTATGCCGACAAGGGCGTGGTGCTGGCCAAGGTCGATACCGACAAGAATCAGTTCATCTCGGCGCAATTCCAGATCCGCTCGATCCCGACCGTCTATGCGATGTTCCAGGGACAATTGGTCGCCGACCTGACCAGCGCCCGGACCGAATCGCAGTTGAAGGCGATGCTCGACCAGGTGCTCCGCCAATTGCCGGTCGATAGCGCGGAGGCGCAGCAGGAAGCCGAGCTGGAGCCGCTGATCGCGATGGGCGAGCAAGTGTTGGGCGACGGCGACGCCGAGCGCGCCTTGTCGGTCTTCGGACAGATTGCCGAGATCGCTCCCGACCATCCCGAGGTCGTGTCCGGCCTGGTCCGCGCGCTGGTCGCGCTCGGCCGGCTCGACGATGCCGAAGCGGCGCTGGCGGCCTTGCCCGAGGAAAATGCCAAGGCGCCGGAGATCGATCGCGCGCGCGCCGCGCTCGATCTCGCGCGCTCGGCCCCACCGGCCGAGGACCTCGCGCCGCTGATCGCCGCGGCCGAGGCCGATCCCGACAACCTCCAGGCGCGGTTCGACCTCGCCAACGCGCAGATGGCGGCGGGGCAGCGCGACGCCGCCGCCGACTCGTTCCTTGCGATCGTCGCCAAGGACCGCGCGTGGAACGATGGCGCCGCGCGCGCGCAATTCCTCAAGCTGCTCGAAGTCGTCGGGCTGGAGGATCCCTGGGTGTCGGCGCAGCGCCGCCGGCTGTCGGCGATCCTGTTTACATGATTGGCCTGTTCACGTGACCGCGACGCGGCTCTCGATCTTTCCGCTGGCGGGGGCGTTGCTCTTCCCGCGGATGCATTTGCCGCTGCATATCTTCGAGCCGCGCTACCGCGCCCTGGTGTCGGACGCGATGGCGCGCGACCGCCGCATCGGCATGATCCAGCCCCGCGGCGAGGGCGATCCGCCGCCGCTGTTCGACCTCGGCTGCGTCGGGCGCATCGCCGAGGTCGAGGCGCTCGATGACGGCCGCTACAATATCGTGCTCGAGGGCATCGCGCTGTTCCGCGTCACGCGCGAACTCGACGTCACGACGCCGTTCCGTCAGGTCGAGGCCGAATTGCTGCCGTTGCCCGACGAATCCGAGACATTGTCGCTCGGCCACCGCGCCGCGCTGGAAACCGAATCGCGCCGCTTCGCCGATGCCCAGGGCTATGCGGTCGATTGGGATTCGGTCGCGCGGCTCGACGACGAAGCATTGGTCAATGGCATCGCGCAGATCGCCCCGTTCGATTCCGCCGCCAAACAGGCCCTGCTCGAAGCGCCCGATCTCGCCGCCCGCGCCGAACTGACCGTCCAGTTGATGCAATTCTTCGGCCGCCACGACGGCGAGGACCGGGTGACGCTGCAATAAGGGCAACCGGCCCCAGGCCGCGCGAGCGTCCTCAGGCCGGAATCTGCTGCGAGATGCAGTGGAAGCTGCCGCCGCCGGTCAGGATATGGTCGGCGCGCAGCCCGACCGTCTGGCGCCCCGGGAACAGCGCGCCGATCGTCTCGATCGCCAATTGGTCGTTCTCGGTCCCGTAGAGCGGCACCACCACGCTGGCATTGCCGATATAGAAGTTCATGTAGCTCGCCGGCACGATCTCGTCGTCGCGCAGCACGCGGCCGGGCGACGGGACCGCCACCACCTCGATGTCGCCCTGCTGGAGCGCCCGCGCGGTGGCGCGCTGATAGACCTGCCAATTGGGGTCGTTCTCGCTCGCTTCGGGTATCGCCAGCCGGCGCGTGCCGACGAACCGCGCGAGATTGTCGACATGGCCGTCGGTATGATCGTTGAGCAGCCCATCGCCGAGCCACAGGACCTCGCTGAAGCCGAGATCGCGGTGGAGCAATTCCTCGATCTCGCCGCGCGACATCGAGCCGTTGCGGTTGCGGTTGAGCAGGCATTGCTCGGTGGTCACTACCAGCCCCTCGCCATCGCCGTCGATCGCGCCGCCTTCGAGGATCCAGTTGAACGTCTCGACGGTCTTGCCGCGCGCTTCTGCCAGCCGCGCGCCGATATCGTCGTCGCCCGGCAAATCGTATTTGCCGCCCCAGCCGTTGAAACCGAAATCGGCGGCCACGCCGTCGCCGCGGATGATCGGGCCGGTATCGCGCAGCCAGATGTCGCCGAACGGCTGGACGACCACCTTGGCGAAATCGCCGGCGCGGCGCCGCGCCGCTTCCGCGGCTTCGGTGTCGGCGGCGACCAGCAGCACCTGCTCGCCCCTGCCGTCGGCATGGACCGCGCGCGCGAAGGCGGTGACCTCGTCGCGCGCGGGCTCGAGGTCGAGCTGCCACAGATCGGGATGGCTCGGGAAACCGATCCACACCGCCTTGTGCGGCGCCCATTCGGGCTTGGGAGGCGCGAGTCTGGTCATTGGCCGGCGCGCGACGCGTCTCGGATCGCGCGGAATTCGGCGGTCTTGTACCAGTTCGGCCAGGCATTGCCGTCGGCGAGTTCGCGGCCGAGCTGATAATAAAGCGTCAGGTCCTGCACCGCGCCCGTCCAGTTCCAATTGGGATCATATTCGTCCTGCGGCTTGTGATAGCGGTTCTGGATATAGTCGAGCGTCGCCGCCTTGCCCCTGGCGACCCCGCCATCGACCTGGTCCTCGCCCGATCCGCCGTCGAACATCGGCACGCCCAGCTTGGCGAAGCTGAAGTGATCGGAGCGGAAATACCCCCCGCGCTCGGGGTTCGGCTCGGGCGTCATCACGCGGCCCTGCGCCGCGATAAGCGGTTTCATCAGATCGTCGAGCTCCGACTTGCCGAACCCGGCGACGACGACGTCGCGGGTCGGCCCGACGACGTTGAGGCCATCCATATTGACCCCGCCGACCGTCTTCGCGAGCGGGAAGATGGGATGTTCGGCGTAATATTTCGAGCCCAGCAGCCCCGATTCCTCGGCGGTGACCGACAGGAACACCATCGTGCGCTTGGCCGGCCCGGCCTTGGCCTGCGCCTCGGCCAGCGCGATCAGCCCCGCCGAGCCCGAGGCATTGTCGAGCGCACCGTTGCAGATGCCGTCGCCCTTGACCGGCGCGCAATGACCGAGATGATCCCAATGCGCCGAATAGATCACCGTCTCGTCGGGGCGCTCGGTCCCGGGCAGGATACCAATCACGTTGCGCGACGCCTGGCGCCGGATCGCATTGGTGAAGCCGACCGAGAATTTGACCCCGAGCGGAACGGCCTTGAACCCCTTGACCTTGGCCGCGGCCGACAATTGGCCGAAATCCTTGCCCGCGCTGGCGAACAGCTCCTTCGCCTTGGCGAGTTGCATCCAGCCGATCGCCTGGCTCTGGTCCATGTGGTCGCCCTTTTCGTCGAGCTCGAGCTGGGATCCCGACCAGCTCGATTCGACCACGCCCCAGCCGTAAGCGGCGGGGTCGGTATCGTGGACGATGATCACCGCCGCCGCCCCCTGGCGCGCGGCTTCCTCATATTTGTACGTCCAGCGACCGTAATAGGTCATCGCCTTGCCGTCGAAGAGACCGTCGAGGCCGGGCGACTGCCAGTCGGGATCGTTGACCAGGACGATCACCGTCTTTCCCTTGACGTCGAGCCCGGCATAGTCGTTCCAGCCCTTTTCGGGCGCGTTGATGCCGTACCCGACGAACACGACGTCGGAATTGCGGATATCCACCTTGGGCACGACGCGATAGGTCGAGACGACCATGTCGGTGCGATAGGTCAGGCTGACCGGCGCCTTGCCGCCGGTGAAGGTCATCGGCGTGATGTTCTGGGCGGTCATCTGGACCATCGGCACGTCCTGGAACCAGCTGCCGTTGTTGCCGGGCTTGAGGCCCGCCGCCTTCATCCGCTCGACGATATAGCCGACCGTCTTGTCCTCGGCCGGCGTGGTCGGGGCGCGCCCCTCGAACGCGTCGGACGACAGCGTCTTCGTCACGTCCTTGAGCGTATCGACCGAAATGGTGGGCGCGCTCGATTGCGCGAGCGCGGGCGCCGCGGCGAAAGCGGCGAGGGTCAGGACGAGACGGCGCATCGGGAGCCTTTCGCGTGGGAATGCCCGCTGTCTGGCAGCGCGCCGCGAGGGGCGCAAGCGTCAGCGGACCGGGCGCCCGCGGTGCGTGCGGCATCGTATCCACAATGGCGCAAAATCCCGTTCCCGCTCTCTTCCGCCTCTTGCCGGCCGCCACGGCGCCGGTAATCATCGCCAGATGAGGGAGTTGGGGGAAATATGCGGAGATTGGGATTGGCCGCGGCGCTGGGTCTCGCGGCGCTGGCGGGACAGGCGGCGGTCGCGCAGGATGCGCCGGCGGCATCCGGGGCCGATCTGGCGGCCGCGTTCGGCACGCGCGAATATATCCAGCAGATCAGCCTGTCGCCCGACGGGACGAAGGTCGCGATGATCCAGCCGACCCGGGGTCGCGGGCTGGCGCTGACGATCGGCGACCTCGCCAATGGCGGCGACCCCAAGACCATCCTGTCCTCGTCCGGCGATCCCGAGCGGCTGACCGCCTGTCATTGGTCGACCGACACGCGCCTGATCTGCAGCATCTTCACGACGACCAATGTCGATGGCGACCGGCTCGGCGTATCGCGGATCGTCGCGGTCGATGCCGACGGCAAGAATCTGAAACTGCTGAGCGCGCGCGCCAGCTGGCACGCCCTGGGCTTTGCGCAGAACGGCGGTTCGCTGATCGACTGGGGAGCGGGCGGCACCGGATCCGCGCTGATGACCCGTGTCTTCGTTCCCGAAGAATCGACCGGGACGCACATCGCCGAAACCGGCGACGGCCTGGGGGTCGAGCTGATCGACACGACATCCTTGTCGCGCAAGACGGTGGAGCCGCCGCGCAAGGAAGCGGTCGATTACATCAGCGACGGGCAAGGCAAGATCCGATTGATGGGAATCCAGCCGGCCGGCGCGTCGGGCTATAGTTCGAACAAGGTGCTCTATTCCTACCGCACCGCCGACAGCCGCGACTGGAAGGCGTTCGACACCGTCACGCTCAATGGCGGCGTATCGACGGGCTTCGTTCCCTATGCCGTCGATCCTGCGCTCAACCTGGCCTATGGGTTCGAGAATCAGGACGGGCATACCGCGCTCTACAGCGTCGCGCTCGACGGCAGCCTGACCAAGAAGCTGGTGGTCGGCCGCCCCGATGTCGATATCGACGATCTGATCGAGATCGGCCGCCAGAACCGCGTGGTCGGCGCCACCTATGTGACCGATCGCCGCGAAGCCGAATTCTTCGACCCCGCCCTGAAGGCACTGCGGGTCTCGCTCGCCAAGGTGCTGCCCGGCAGGATCATCACCTTCGTTGACGCCAGCGCCGACGAGAACGAGTTGCTGCTGTTCGCCGGCAGCGACGTCGATCCCGGCCGCTATTACGTGTTCGACAGAAAAGCGCGGTCGATGGCGGAGGTGATGCCGGTGCGCCCGGGCCTCGCCGACCGGAAGCTCGCGACGGTCAAGCCGATCACCTATCAGGCCGCCGACGGCACCAGCATCCCGGCCTATTTGACGCTCCCG
>Ga0310811_10002496_pt1 | contig 23047 bp, 19 predicted proteins | sample YCmetagenome_FD_207642 | JGI IMG/M metagenome (GOLD analysis project Ga0310811, IMG submission 207642) | Soil microbial communities from experimental microcosm in Duke University, North Carolina, United States - YC | ecosystem: Engineered > Artificial ecosystem > Soil microcosm > Unclassified ...
GTCTCCGATGACCTGGATGCGGGGCAAGCGCAGGGGATCGAAGTCCGGCGACTCCGGGCTGCGCGCGGCGCCGCCGGAGACTTCGAGAATCGCGTCGAACCGGTACGTGACGACCCGTCCGGTCTTGAGATCGCGCCAGCTCCCCTCCCGAGCGAGATTCCGGTTCTTCGGCCAGATGCCCAGTGGAAGCGCGAACGTCCGTACCCGAAGTCCTGGCACGGCGGAGTCGATCGCCATCAAGCTACGAGCGATCTGCTCCTGCACGCCCGCGTCCGAGAGAGTGGAAAGATTGGCGTGCCACAGGGTGTGAGCGCACAGCTCGAAGCCCTTGTCGTGCAGGAACCGCAGCTTGGGGAATCGCCAGGCTGACTTCTGGCCCTCGATGTCCTTCTCACCAAAGAACGCATGTCCTGCGCTGGCGGCCGGCAACAGGCAGAACGTGGCCCGCGGCAGCCAGTCGGCATGTCGCCCGGCGAAGTCGAGCCAGATGCCCACGCCGCTCTCCGAGTCCACTTCGAGTCGGCCGTCCAACTCGACGTAGCGAAACTGCCCCGGCGATGCGTCGTCGAACGTGAAGACGACCGGGGACATGCCGGCAGGCAGATCGAAGTTCCGGTCGATCAACTGTGCGACAGTGACCGGACGATATCCGCGCTGATAGAGCAGCTCGAGATCGCGCCGAAAGCCATCCCGTGACCGGCCCCACCTGCTGTCCTGGTCGGCGATCAAGTGGTACTCCAGGATGGGGACGCGGCCGAGAAGATTCGGCGGCCGGCTGTCCGCCGGGCGCGACTGCGCTCGAGCGGAAGTGGCGAGGAAGAGTATGGCGAGAAAAATCGGCAGGCCGGCCATGCAGCGAGGAAATTAGGCCGCCCGTCCCGAGCGGGCCAGGGTGCCGGCAGTGTCGCGTGAGGCTGCTCCGCTTGACCCGAACCGGGGCGTGCCGACAGGATTCTATCGATCCCGTTGCGACAACAATGCCTGAGGCCTGGGGTTGAATCCACGTGGATCGCGACCTCTCGGCGTTTCTCGTCCAGCTCTCCACCGCGCTCCACAAGAGTGCGGCCTATCCGCCCGGCCATCCCATGGTGACGGCGGCAGTGGACGTGGCGCACAAAAACCTGGTCGGGCTCCTCGCCGGACGCTCGGCGCTCTCGCTGGGCGTCACCCGAACCCAATTGCTCATCGATGGCGAGGGCACCGAGCCCTCGCACCTGGTGTTGCGGGAGCTGGCGCAGCGTCTGTATCGCCGCCAGGTCGGCGGTATCACCTTCACGCCCGGCGTCGAGCCTGATGAATTCGCCAATCTGCTCCTGGTTCTCGGTGCCGAGGGTCCAGCCGCCGGGGCGGGCGACGCCGAGCCCACGCAGTGGCCCCACGTGCGCCTTCACGCCATGGCATTCGACCAGCTGCGGCTGGCCCAGGGCGGGGGCTCGGGCGACTCGGGCCGCACGGCCAACTCCAATCAGCTCTGGGCCGACCTGGCGAGCTCGGCGCTTGGGCTCACCGGCGACGGCAGTGGTGAGGTCTACGACGCGGGGGCCGTCGCTCAGGCGATCGATGCGCGGGTCCCCGAGCCGGAGTACGCCGGAATCGTGACCCGGCAGCTCCTCGACATGGCCCGCCACGCCCGATCCGGCGAGGGCGCCGAGGCGAGAGCGGTCGGCAAGCAGTTGGTGGATCTCGTGAAGAGCTTGAAGCCGGAGACCTTGCGCCAACTTCTCGCGTTCGGCCCTGACCGGGCGGATCGCGAGCAGCTTGCCCGAGAGATCTCCCGGGCGATGCCGGTGACCGCCGTCATCGATCTGGTTCGAGCGTCCTCGGAGGCCAGCGAGCAGACCATCTCGCACTCGCTGCTCCGGATTCTGGCCAAGCTCGCGGCGCACTCGGAGGCCGGCACTGCCGGGATGAAGACGGACGACGCACTACAGGACATGGTCCGGGAACTGTTGACGGACTGGGCGCTCAAGGACCCCAACCCTGATGCCTACAGGGCGATGCTGGAAGGTTTCGCACGGCCGGGTAGTCGGACGGCTCCTCCGTCCGGCGTGGCGAAGGCGGGCGACATCATGGAGCCGTTGCGCGTGGTCCAGCTGTCGCTCGAGCTCAACGTGGCGAGCGAGTCACTGATCACGGCGGTCAACACGCTGGTCGAGCGGAAGGAGACGCCCGCCCTGTTTGATTTGCTTGCGCAGGCGCCCGCGGGTGACGCAGCCGCCGAGGCGGTGTGGTCCCGGCTTCCGACCCGCGACGAATTGCGTCGCGTGCTCCAGCAAGAGGAACCCGACTCGGCCTTGGTCGAGCGGTTGCTCCAGCGCCTCGGCCTGGACGCGGCAGAGCCCTTGCTCGACGCCTTGGGGGGAGCGGACTCCCGGGCGACGCGCCGGCGCCTGCTCGCCTGGCTGGTTCAGCTCGGGCCGGCAATCGGCCCGTTGATCATGGCCCGTCTGCAATCGCCTCACTGGTATGTGTTGCGGAACGTGCTCATGCTGTTGGGAGGGGTCGATCCCTGGCCCGACGGATTTTCGCCTGCCGCCTACCTGGTACACCCGGACGCACGCGTGCGGCGTGAGGCGCTCAAGCTGGCGCTTCGAGTTCCCGAGCTGCGCGATCAGGCGATCTGCACGGGTCTGACCGACGGCGACGACCTTATCCTGCGTACCGCAGTCGCCGCGGCGCTGGACGGCTGCCCAATGGAAGCCGCGCCCCAGTTGATCGAGTTGACGGACTCGCGAGGCCAGGCCGCCGACGTGCGACTCCAAATCGTCAAAGTGCTGGCCACCCTGCGCACGCCGGCAGCACGCGACTGCCTGGTCCGGCGCGCCCTCACCCGCCGCCGTTGGCTGCCTTGGCGCCGGCTCGGCCCGAAGTCGCCCGAGCTGCTGGCGGCCGTCAGCGGCCTCGCTGCCCGCTGGGCGGAGGATCCGAAGGCCGCCACCGTGCTGCGGCTGGCCGCTCGCAGCTCTGATCCCGAAATCAGGAGTGCTGCGGGGGCTGCGGCGTGAGCGACCCCTATCGCTATCTCACCTCGGTGGGCCAGGCGCTGGCTGCCATGAGTCTCTATCCGGGCGGGCATCGGGCGCGAGATCGAGCGGTCGAGGCGTCCTTCGAGCAGCTGGAAGAGCTGGCTCGGCATGACGCTCAACCGCAATTCTCGTTTCTCGACGGCGAAGTGATCTACCGCCGGCAGATCATCCGAGAGTTGACCGGCTGGGAGTGGGGGAAGCGGCTCGCGGCGGCCGGCATGCAACGGCTCGAATTCCTCGACGGCGTCACCCGCGAGGAGTACGCGGCCTGGCTGGACGAGGTGCAGCAGCTGCTGGGGGGAGAGACGCCCGATACGGCGGAGGCGCGTCAACTCGTCGCTCGCCGTATCCGGTACGGCGCGGTCGAGGTTCGCGGCGGCGGCGGTGGCGACTCGGTTGCGCTTGAGTCCGCCCGCGACCCGACGGCCGTTCCTGACCTCGACGCCGAAGTGGAGGCAATCCGCTGGATTCACGGCGAGGTCGAGGCCGTAGGGCGGCTTCCGTTGCTGGAGGCGGAGGCGGTGGTTCGGTCGCTCACCATTGCAATGCACAGCCAAAGCCGGATTCGCCTGCCCCTGCTTCAGCTCAAGACGTTCGACCAATACACCACGACTCATTCGACCAATGTCGCGGTCCTCGCCATGGCGAGCGCCGAATACCTGGGGCTCGGGTCCCGCGAAATCCGCGCGTTCGGCGTCGCCGGCCTGCTGCACGATCTCGGCAAGGTTCGGATTCCGCGCGACATTCTGGTCAAGCCGGGCAAGCTGACGGACGAAGAGCGGGCGGTCATGCAAAGCCATCCCGTTGACGGGGCGCGGATCATTCTCGAGCAGGATATGCAGCTCGATCTCGCTGCGTTCGTGGCGTACGAGCATCATATCATGCTCAACGGAGGCGGGTATCCGACGCTGCGGTATCCCCGAGACTCGCACTACGCCAGCAAGGTGGTTCACGTCTGCGATGTGTACGACGCCTTGTGCACTCACCGCCCGTACCGGGAAGCCTGGGCGTCGGAACGGGCGCTGGGATATCTGGCGGAGCGGGTCGGTACGGAATTCGACCCGGAGCTGGTGGAGGCGTTCACCCGGATGATCGGAGAATGGGAGCAACGACGGAGCCCGCTCGAAGAGAAGAGCGCAAACAGTCAACAGTGAACGGGTTACAGCATTAGCAGCCCCTGCCTCACTGCAACAGCCACCGCTTCTGCCCGAGTCGAGACCCCCAGCTTTCCGAAGAGCGCTGCAACGTGGCTCTTCACCGTATGCTCCGAAATGCCAAGCCTGCCGCCAATCGTCTTGTTGGCGAGCCCCGTTGCGAGCAGGCCCAGGATCTCGATCTCACGCCCCGTGAGGTGCTGGGGCCCCGGCTCTGAGGGATGGGCTGGGATGGCGGCGCTCCCCACCAACTCCGGCGGCAGGACCACCAACCCGGCCGCCACGGCCTCAATGGCCGCGACCAGCTCGGTTGGGCCGGCAGCGTGGGACAGCACGGCTCTCGCGCCCAGGCGGAGCGCGCGGGCACCCCACTCGGCTACCGGGTCTTCTCCGATCACGACGAGGGGGACAGAGGCGCCTTGATCTGCGGCGAGCTCGATCGGCGGCTTGGCGTCGCGTTCGGTGTCGAGTGCGAGCACGACCACGTCCGGCGCCGTGGCGGTCTCGCTGCCGGTCGGGCCCGGCAATCGTGCGGCGCCCAGCACGCTGTAGTCGCTCGCCCCGGCGAGGAGGCTCTCCAGCCCGGCCCTTATCACTGGCGAGCTGGCGACCACCAGGACCCGTCTCACGCTCACGCCGCTCGTGGCCTCGCCGGCGGCTTCCCCAGAACAATGTCGCGCGTGACCCGTTCGAAGCCGCGGATCAACTCGATATGAAGCCGGTCGCCCGGTCGAGCCGACTCGAGCGCTTCGGAAAGCCCGTCGGAACTTTGGAAGGGCTCGCCGCTGATCGCCGTGAGGACATCGCCGACCGTAAGCCCCGCGGCGTCGGCGCCGCCCCCTGAGACAACCTGAAGCACGAGGAATCCCATCGCCCCTGCGCCGCGTCGAAGCACAACTGGCCGAACGATTACGCCGAGGGTCGCGCGCTCGTGGTCGCCCACGGCGAACCGGCCAACGAGAGTGCTCGGGATGGCATACGCCAGCCCATCCACGATCATCGTGTTGAGGCCGAGCACGCGACCACCGACGTTCGCGAGCGGCCCACCCGAGTTCCCCGGAGCGAGGCGCACGTCCGCACGGAGCCATCGCCCGACCCCGCCCCGAACCGGGGCGGCCGCATCGTGCAGCACGCCCAACGACAGCGCGCCGCGAACACCGAATGGATGGCCCAAAGCCAGAACCAGTGTACCGGGCTTGAGCTCTCGGCCGGAGGCGGGAACGGCAGCCGGGAGATCCTTGGCATCGACATGGAGCACGGCAAGGTCGCGAGTAACGTCCCGTCGTACTATCCGACCGGGGAAGGTGCGGCCGTCCGAAAGCTCTACCACCGGGTCGATGGTAGACACAACGTGGGCATTGGTGACGACGGTGCCGTCGGCAGTCCAGATCACGCCCGATCCGTGCGAGTGCGAGCCATTTCTGATCTGTACGGTCACCTGGCGCAACGACTCGCCCACCTGAGCCAACGCCTCACCGATGCGGGCATGAGCCGCGAAGGCATCCGCAAGGGGCATCTCAGCGCCTTCTTCCCGTCGGCCGTTGGCCAACCGTGATCGAGAGGTCCGTCGGTTGGCCGCCACGCAGCACCCGCGCACGAATCACCTGCCCCACTTTTTCGGGCGCGAGCGCCGCCAGGACGTCACGGGGGTCCGTAACGGGCGTCCCGTCCAGCGCCACCAGGATGTCACCGAGGAGAACGCCGGCCCGGTCCGCCGGCCCGTCCGGTTCCAGGTTCACAACGACCAACCCGAAATCTCCTCCAATATGGAGCGCCTGGCGCAGACCATCGGGCAGGCGCACCGGTTGCGAGGCGAGACCCAGATAGCCTCGTGTCAGCCGGCCGCCCGACAGAATTCGTTCGGCAGCCTGCTCTACCGTGGCTGTTGGAATCGTGAGCGGCAGACCGCGAGCGAGGCCCGAGGTATTGAGTCCCAGGGCACGGCCACCGGCCTCGACCAGGGCGCCACCGGAGAATCCGTCGTAGATCGAAAGGTCGAGTCGGACGAACCGGTCGATCCGGCCACCCTGCCAAGTCCGCCATTCGCCCCCCACCGCGCTCACCAGGCCGAGGCTCGCCGTTACACTCGCCCCGGGTCTCCCTATGGCCAGCACAATGCTGCCGGGGCGAAGCGCGGCGGCCGCGCCCCGTTCCGCAGGTTCGAGCCCCGCGACCTCGGTGCGGAGAACAGCGAGGTCGATGGCGTCGTCCCGGCCCGCGAGAACGGCGGGCGCGGTTGCGCCATCCGGCAATGTCAGGGTGATGTCCTCTTCACGGCTGATCGTATGGCTCGCCGCGACGATCACGCCCGGCCGCCAGACGATACCGCTTGAGGGAATGCGACGGCGTGCGTGAATGGCGACCACCGATCGTCCGGCCCGCTCGACCGCCGCGGCCAGATCGTCGGAAAGCGCGGCGAGCACGCCGGCCGCCCCTGCTGAACTGCTGCTCATGAAGCCCCCGAATAAATCGACGCCTGTACGATGAAACCGTCGCCGGTTCCCTGATATCGGCCGTTCGGGGGAGAGAAGGATCGGTTGTTCGGGGGGTCAGCGAACCTCGAAGGTCAGTGTGGCCCACTTCGATTCGTAATTTCGGTTGTCCCCCAGCGGAACCATGTGGATGAACTTGAGGTACCAGCGACCGCGAGCGCTGAGCGCCAGCGCTGCGACGCCGTCCGAGTCGGTCTTGAGCTCGCGGGCTGCGATGCGCGTGCCGCTCGCGGTCCGGCCGCCGGCCAGGACCGCCTGCGCCGCAACCGGCCGGCCGTCCACCAGGCTCCGAACTCGAATCGTGTCGCCCAGCTTGAGAGCGTACGGATTGTCCAGCGGCACCAGCTCCGCAGGGTAGCCAAGCACGGTCGCAAAATCGTTGGTCCGCTCCGTCCCGACCTGAAAGACGGCCTTCACGTGCTTGGAGTAGCGCTCGTGGGCCGAGTCGGCCGAAATGCCGGCCTTGGCGCGATCCTCGATGATTCCCTGGACTGCTTCTTCCTTGAGGTACTCGCTGAACTGCTTGCCAGCGAGCGCGATCTCGCTCGGCAGCGTGGACATTGCCAGCACGTACGTCCCGGACCCGGCAAGACGAACGGACAGAAACGTGGTGTCGTGGCGGGCGGAGACGATGCTGGTGTCCAGCTGACTCCGCCCTGCCGGCGTAACCAGCGAGAGATCGGCGATGCGCGCGCGATCGATGGCGTTTTCGCTGCTGCTGAAGGTGCCGTTCAGGACCGGCACCCTAACCGCTGCTCCGGGTGACAGGAAATACGTGTTGAGCTTGATGAACAGGTCGTGCGCGTAGAGCGCCGACGCGACGACGACCAGGGCAGCGCCCAGCAGGGCGGCGCGGAGCTTCGATCCGCGGCTCATTGGCCGCCGACCAGCGGCTCGAGCGCGGCCGATGCCTGGTCGATCGCTTTCGCTTCAGCCTCGAGCACAGCGCCCAGCCGGGCGATCTGCTGGTCGGCTTCCGGCCAATGGTTCTGCTCGATGGCTATGCGCACGCCCGGCAGTGTCTTCACAGCGTAGCCGCTATAGAGGCCGGGCGCGTATAGCTGGTGCCGGTACCATGGTCGCCCGGGTAACCCATCCGGCAGGGTAAGTGTTCGCTCGGTCCGCATGAGCTTGGCGTTCAAGTCCGCTAGCGATCCTTCGGCAGGAGACGGCTGGTCGTTTCGATCGGCCCAGCGCGCGAGCAGGCCGTCGTACCGCCTGGCGCTCTGGTCGAGCGCGACAACGCTGTTGTCGAGCGGGGCGAAATTGATGAAGGGAGGGACCTCGGCCTTCGCCGGAGGCTTCTCCTGGTTCTGCGGGCTGGCCAGGGCAACGAATACACTCTCGCTCAGCTCGCGGTTCCGCTCTTTGGCCTGCTCCTGGCGGTCGCTGAGCAGTTTTTTGATCTCCCCGACGTACTTACCGACGTTGTCCGACAGCCCGGCGAACTCATAAGGGACGACCTCAGCGCTCGCGAGCCGCATGACCGCGGTGCCCACCGTCTGCGACAACGCGCGGCCGTACACGAACGAGGTGTCGCCGAAGCGGGTGGCCCAGGCAAAGTCGTCGTAGACGGAGTGGTAGACGCCCGCGCTGGACGACGCATCGTCCGCGAAGCCCAGATTGAGAGATGCGACGCCGAGATGCTGGAGGAACGGCGAGTAGTCGGAGCCCGATCCCAGCGGATCGATGCGCAGGTCCTTCCTGTTCCTCGCCTCGTTGCGCTCGTCACTTGAGCCCGTTCCAATCTGCTTGAGCTGAGCCCGCCTCCATACCGACATCCCGGTCTCTGGATCAGTGATGTCGCGCTCGACGGCGTTGATGAACGCTTCGAGCGTGTGCGACCCTCCCACGCTGAGAAACCCGCGGATGCTGGAGTCGGTGTTGAGGTACGCCACTGCGTGGCGGTCAAGGTCGTCCGCGTGGGCTTCGACCCATTCGGTCGAGCCGATGAGTCCCGGTTCTTCGCCGTCCCACGCGGCGTAGACGATCGTGCGGCGCGGCTTCCAGCCCTGCTTGACCAGGTCGCCCAGGGCCCGCGCCTCCTCGAGCAGCGCGATCTGGCCCGAAATCGGATCGATCGCCCCGTTGACCCACGCGTCCATGTGATTGCCTCGCACCACCCATTCGTCGGACGCGACGGTGCCGGGCAGGCGCGCGATGATGTCGCGCACCGGCCGAGTCTTCCAATCCGACTTCACGACGAGGTGGACCCGAGCCGGGCCGCTCCCCACGTGATAGGTGAGCGGCAGCGCTCCGCGCCACTCGGCCGGCGCGAGCGGCCCGCGCAGCGCGGCGAGCAGGGGCTGAGCGTCGGCGTAGGAGATGGGAAGCACGGGGATTTTCATCAGGGTGGGAGCGTCGGCAAGCGCAAGCCGCTTGGCTCCCGGGACCGAGGCAACTCCGGGTGTGAGCGGATCACCCGGATACACCGGCATGTCCACGACGCTGCCGCGCTGCACGCCATCCTTCGGACGGGTGGGTCCCTGCGGATAAACGTCGCCGGCCCAGTACCCGTCGTCCTTGGGATCCGAGTAAATCAGGCAGCCGATGGCGCCGTGTTCCGCGGCCACTTTGGGCTTGGTCCCGCGCCAAGAGCCGCCGTATCGCGCGATCACGATGGCGCCCTTGACGGATATGCCGAGTCGGTCCAGTCGCTCGTAATCGGCGGGGACCCCGTAGTTGACGTACACCAACGGCCCGGTCACGTCCCCGTCGGCTGAGTAGACGTTATAACTTGGGAGTTGCTCCGACCGTTGGCTGCTGGTCGGATCTCCTGCTACGGCCGGTTCCTCCAGCTTAGCCCGGAACTTGGTTGGCGCCACCAGCTCGACCAGGCGGGTCTTCGGGGTGGGGTAGAGGGCGTCGAACTGCTCGATCTTGGCATCCCAGCCCCACGACGACAAACGCGCGCGAATCCACTCGGCGTTTACGCTATCGTACGGCGAGCCGACGTGGTGGGGCCGCGCCGACAGCTGGCGCATATAGGACCGCAGGCTGTCCGGAAGCGGCAGACTGCGGAACTTGGCTTCCCACTCTCGCTCTGCGCGAGCGGACTGAGCCGTAAACCCGAAGAGCGGCGGGTCTCCGGGGGCCGACGCGAGGACGCTGAGCGCGATCAACGCGAGGCCGGCCGAACGGAGGGCGAGACGCATGCAGGCTCCTTGAGGTGAGGCGACAAACAGGCGCAGTAATTTGGGCGGGACCGGCTGCGATCAACAGGTCGCGTGCCGGGTTTCTGCTGCTGACTCTTGCAACCGCGTGCGCCCGGCCGCCAGCGCGTCCCGGTGCGGTGATTCCCGCCCCCGAGCTGATCGGCGACACGTCGGGCGCCTGGGGCGACGATCAGGTCAACCCGTGCGTTGCCGACGTCCGCGGCTCGCTGGCGTCGCTCGAGGCGAGGGGCGCGATGCTTGCCTTCCAGTTGAACGACGACCCGCATCTGACCCGGTGGGGCCGTCACTGGCAGGGCGTTCAACGCGGGATGGGGGCAAACTCCCAGTACCTGTTCGTGTCCCGCAGCGGCGCAAGCGCCGTAGTCATGGTGGTGCGGCTGCCTTCCCGCAATTCTGCCGGACTACGCTTCGGATCGAACCTGCCGGAGAGCGGGCCTCCGCCGGCGGACGATCGGGTCGTTGCCGAGCTGCCGGGCGAAGCAGGCCTGACTCATGGAGGCGGTCTGCAAGTGGTGGGGAACATTCTAGGGATGCCCCTAGATGGCAAAAGCGGCTCGCGAGTGGTGCTTTATGACATCAAGACGCCTGAGGCGCCCCACAGGCTCGCTGTGCTCGATCATACCGATGCGCAGCCGCCGTCCGATCCCCATCAGGCCGCCAACGTCGGCATCACTCGGCTCAAGGACGGGCGCTATCTCCTGGTCATTGGGGTCCACAGCTCGAAGGTGCTGGATTTCTACGTCTCGACGACCACGTCACTGCGGGACTCCGCGCTCGCATTCGTTCGCCTTGCCACCGAGACGTCGGGCGTCGTTCGAGGATTCCAGAGCTTGAATCTGGTCACTCAGTGCGATGGGGCGATCTATCTGGTCGGCACCCACAACACGGCGATTCCGCCTCCGTCCATGGGGAAGGATTTCGTTCGTTGGTATCGGTTGGTGAGCCCAGGGGCGGGCCGGGTCCAGTTCGAGTCACCCGGCAGTAACCACCTTCAGTGTCGGCGCTGCAACTTCGGGGCGGGTGGGGGCCTGTATTTGGACGCCCACGGAGGGCTGCTCGTGTATGGGGTCGAGCACCTGAACAGCGGGCCCGGGCACAGCGTAGTCGTCGAGGAGTTTGGTCCGCCGCAGTGAGTCGCTTGACATTCCGACCAAAAGACTCGCAATTTGCGATCGAGTGGTGCCGGCCGTCGCGCAGAGAGAACCGAAGGAGGAACGCATGCCGCAGGAGCAATCAGTTCCGGTGGTCACCCCCATCGAGGAGAGAGGGTACGCCCATCCGGAAGTGCTCGTGTCCACCGACTGGGTGGCGGAGCATCTGAAGGATCCGAAGGTGAGGCTCATCGAGTCGAACGAGGACGTGCTGCTGTACGAAACCGGCCACATTCCGGGCGCGGTGAAGATCGACTGGGTTGCAGATCTCAATGATCCGTTGGTGCGGGATTACGTGGGCCGTGATCGGCTGCAAGCGGTGTTGCGGTCGCGAGGCATCAATAAAGACACGACGATCGTTTTCTACGGCGACAAGAACAACTGGTGGGCAACCTACAGCTTCTGGGTGCTGCGGCTGTTCGGGCTGTCCAACCTGAGAGTGATGGACGGAGGCCGGCTTCGGTGGGCCGACGAAGGCCGGCCGCTCACGACCGAAGTGCCTACTTATCCCGAGGGAAACATCGTGGTCGGCGACCGGAACGACGCCGCGATCCGGTCCTTCCGTGAGGAGGTGCTCGATCACGTGAAAAAGCGTGGCCCGCTGGTGGACGTGCGGAGTCCCGAGGAGTATCGAGGGGAGAGGCTCCACATGCCCGAGTATCCCAGCGAGGGCGCGTTGCGAGGGGGCCACATTCCGGGGGCGCGCAGCATTCCGTGGGGCCGCGCGATCAACCCGGAGACCCACATGTTCCGGCCGGCCAGCGAGCTTCGGACGCTTTACGAGCAGGAGAATGGGCTCAAGCGGGACGGCGAGACCGTGGTGTACTGCCGCATTGGCGAGCGGTCGTCGCACACCTGGTTCGCGCTCACGTACCTGCTCGGATTCAGCAAGGTGCGGAACTACGATGGCTCCTGGACGGAGTGGGGTAACGCGGTCCGGTTGCCGATCGAGAAGCCGTGATAGGCTATCAGCTAGCAGCTATCAGTCGATGATGGGTGGCCCACAGCGGAGCGAACCCCCTGACGTTACGCAGCGAACCGGGTATCCACCCATTGCGGCTGATAGCTGATAGCTGATAGCTGATAGCTTTCCGTCCATGCCCTCTGCTCCCGACCGCCAAACCCAGATCGACACTCTGGTCGACCACTTCAAGCGCCCCCGGCACAAGGGGGTGCTTGAAGCCGCGGATGCGACTGTCCCCGGCGGTAATCCCGGCTGCGGCGATCTGGTCACCATCCATCTCAAGGCCGACGACGACGGCCGGATAACGGCCGTGCGGTTTGAGGGCGAGGGCTGCACCATCAGCCAGGCGGCCGCGTCGATTCTTGCCGACCGGATGAACAAGACGCACCCGACGTTGGACGAGGTCGACGAATTCTCCTACGATCAGATGGTCGACATCCTTGGGAGGGACGTTGTCGGCTTTCGGGAGCGTTGCGCGACGCTCGCTCTCGGCACGCTCAAGATGGCGGCCCGGAAGATTCAGATGCACCGCCGGCTCCGCGCCGCCGGCCGGACCGATGAGGAGATCCGCGCACTCGAGCAGGCCATCGTCAACGCGCGGAGCGACAGCGGCCTGGTATTCGGCCAGGCGGCGGAAGAACAACGCGGTGTGAGTGGCGCCGACCGCTGACGCGCGGTTGGCCGTCGGCCCAACGCCCGGCTATTCTTGTCTCCCATGCCCATCACAACTCGAGGACTTTCCCGAGCACGCGCGCTGCTCGCGCCGGCGCTCTGCCTTGCGCTCGCCGCCGGCAATCTGTCGGCCCAGAGCGCGCCTGACCCGAGCCGCCCGTTCGGCACGCTGCGCGAGCAGGCGGAACGGCAACAGGCATGGCTCAAGGAACGGCTCGACAGCATTCTGCCAGCCCTCATGCGGAAATACGGCATTGACATGTGGGTGGTGCCGATGCGCGAGTACAACGAGGATCCGGTCTTTTCCGCCCTGGTCTCCCCCACGACCTTCGCGGCGCGGCGCCGCACGATCTACGTGTTCTTCGATCGAGGGCCGTCCAAGGGAGTCGAGCGAATCGCACTCGGGGGCAGCTCGCAGGGCGGCCTCTACGATGCGGTCCGCTCGACCAAGCCGGTGACTGCGTCGGTCGGTGGACGCCAGGCGGAGCTGTGGGGCGATCAGCAGTGGCAGGTCCTCAAGGACGCCATCGAGACCCGCAAGCCGCGGGTCATCGGCATCGACATCTCGCGCACATTTGCCTTCGCCGACGGATTGAGCTCGGGGGAGTACGAGGGCATGAGACAGGCGCTGGGTCCCAAGTGGACCAAGCGCTTCAAGCGTGCCGAGGGACTCCCGGTCGATCTGATCGCCGCACGCCTGCCCGACGAGCAGCGATTCTTTAACGATCTGGCAGAGCTGACGTGGGCGGTCATCGACACGATGTTCTCGGAACGGGTCGTCACGCCCGGAACCACCCGAGCCAGCGATCTGGTCTGGTACTTCCGGCAGCGGGTCAACGATCTCGGCCTCGGCACCTGGTTCCAGCCCTCGGTCGACGTGCAACGGCGCGGGGTCACCGATGAGCAGCTTGGCGATGATCCCGTGATTCAACGGGGGGACGTGCTCCACTGCGACGTGGGGATCACGGCCCTCCGACTCAACACCGACATCCAGCATCTGGCGTACGTGCTGCCCGAAGGGGAGACCGCTCCTCCATCGGGTCTGGTGCAGGCCCTGGCTCGCTCGAACCGGTTGCAGGACATCCTCATGGAAGAGATCCGCCCCGGCCGGAGCGGCAACGAGATCCTGGCCTCGGCTCGCAAACGGATGAGCGGGGACGGGATCGACGGAACGATCTATTCCCATCCCATCGGGCTCAACGGGCACGGAGCCGGGCCACTCATCGGTCTCTGGGACTATCAGGAGGGCGTCCCCGGTCGAGGTGATCATCGCGTCATCCCGAACATGTGGTTCTCCGTGGAACTTCAAGCCACTACGCCGGTAGCCGAATGGGGTGGGCAGCCGGTCCGCTTGGCCCAGGAAGAAGACATGGTGATGGGACCGGAGGGCATCCCGCGCTGGGCCTACCGGCGGCAGACCGAGCTGCACCTCATCCACTGAGATGTCGCTCGCCGACCTTCGCCGGGAGTACGCCCACACCCGCCTCGACGAGCGCGAGGTGGATCCCGACCCGATGGTCCAGTTTCGCCGCTGGTTCGACGACGCCCGGCGCGCCGGTCTGCTGGAACCCAACGCAATGACGCTCGCGACGGCGACTCCGGACGGCCAGCCATCAGCGCGCGTCGTGCTCCTCAAAGGCGCCGACGAGCGAGGCTTCGTCTTCTTTACCGACTACCGAAGCCAGAAGGGGCACGACCTCGAGCTAAATCCTCGTGGCGCCCTGGTCTTCTATTGGGGCGAGCTGGAGCGGCAGTTGCGCATCACCGGCACGGTGACCCCGGTGTCCCGGGACGAGAGCGAGGCGTACTTCCAGACTCGGCCCCGCGGCAGCCGGATCGCCGCGTGGGTCTCGGAGCAAAGCTCGATTCTATCGAGCCGAGCGCTGTTGGAAGACCGGATCCACGCGATGGACGCGCGCTATCCCGGTGACGAGGTGCCGCTGCCGCCGCATTGGGGCGGGTATCGCCTGCGGCCTGAAACGATCGAGTTCTGGCAGGGGAGAGAAAACCGGCTGCATGATAGAGTCAGGTATGTTCGGACGGAGGGCGGTTGGCGTATAGAGCGGTTGTCGCCTTAACTACGGTTTGCCGTTCACGCAGTCACTTCCACCGCACCCGATACCGGCATACCGACCCTCCTCTCGCTCTGCACTCCTCCTCCGTCACACTCACGTTCTGCGCCCCGCACATCTCGAGTGCCTTCCGGTACCAGCCAACGACCGTCATGCAGTCGGGTCCGCTGAACGTCTCGGCGTCATGCGTGGTCAGCACACCCGACGTGGGGCCGGTCTGGGTGTATTCCCGTCGGCCAGTTTCGTAATAGAGCGAGTAGATCTGGGGAGCCTTAGCCAGGAACGCCTGGGGATCACCCGGCGTGAGATAACCGGCGTGCAGCGAGGCCAGGTTCTTCTCGGCGGATGCCGCGCCCAGCCGCTCGAAGAAGTCGGACCTTCCCTCGGCGAGCACCCGTACGATCGCATCGTCGAGCCGTTTCCCCAGCTCGAAGGGATACCAGTTGGAGGTAAATAGGAGCCGCAGAGGACGCTGATCGTCCGCGGACAGGCTGGCGAGCACCTTCGGTACTGCGTCTTTCCCGAAATGCTCCTCGACGAACGCGATCCGAGACTTGAGCACCGCACCTTTGACCTGTTGCACGCACGCTCCGACGCGAGGACGCCGAAAAGTAAAGCGTCGCACCGCGCTGGTCAGGTCTGCCTGTCACGAGGCGGCCGGCTTACGCCTGGGGATACTGAGCGTCTGCCACGCCGAACCTTGCTGGTGCTTGGCGAGCAGCACGATCTGGCCGACGTGATAGGCGTAGTGGGTCAGCTGTCGCGATATGGCCTGCAGCACGCTGTGCGGCTCATTGCGAATCCGAACCTCCCCATCCAGGTCCGCCGGCGTGAGCGCCTCGACCGCGGCCAGCGTGACGCTCCAGCCGTGTTCCCAGGACCGCTGCACATCAGCAGCGGTAGTGCCCGCGGGCATCTCGAATTCGGCGTCCCGGTTCCGGTTCGGCTTCTCACCATCGCTGGTGAGAAAGTCGGTCCAGCGCGACCGCATGTTGCCGGCCATGTGCTGCATGATGACGGCGATGCTGTTGGACTCGTCATCGAGCACGTCGAAGATGGCATCGGGCTCAAGCTGCGCCACCGCTCGATCCGCCATGGTCTTGTACTGTCGGAGCACCCGCACAGCTTCGGTCAGGTATGCCGCGCCTGTGTTCGATCCCATGTACACTTCCTCCTTCGCAGCACCGTTCACTCTACGCTCGAGAGTCTGAAATGTACGCGATCGCACTGATCCGCTATCGCCGTCCGCTGGACGAGGTGTTGAAAGCGCTCGATGCGCACCGCGCCTATCTCCGGAGCCTCCAGGAGCAGGGACTTTTGATCGCGTCCGGGATAACCATCCCTACACTCAAAATGGTTCGGTGCAGTACGAGGTCTGGCCCTGGAAGCCGGTATTGGGGAAGGAAGACCTGGATTCGATTGGTCGGAGCTAACGGCAGAACGGGACGGCTGCCAGCGGATTAATGACCGAGTCGACCGGGCTTGCGACGATCCTCGGAGGCGTCCTTGTCCGTCTGGGGGAGGCAGGCGAGAATCTTCGCGGCTCGCTGGCTGCCGGAAGGGTGCAGGTTGTCAAACCGGAATTGCCCCATCCGACCGAAGAACTGAAGCGCTGCATCGACGGCCGGGCGGTTGTCGTCGGCCAGAGTCTGAGTGGCGTAGCAATCCGCCTCGAGCTCCTGCTTCTGACGGAGGTTGCCCCAGTCATCCCGTGGCTCGGCCAGCGCGCCACCGGCGTGGCCATAGGCGATATGCCCGTATTCGTGCGCCAGGAAGAAGTCGGCCAGCTCCGGCCCGACTCGCTGAATCAGGATGGGGTTGTAGTAGATGACGGGACGGCCACGCTCGTAGGTCGCCACGGCGACGTCGTGCAGGGTGTCAGTCGCGATCTGGCGCACATCCACCAGCCGCTGTGCCGCCGGCAGCGGCGCGATGCTCGCCGAAACGAGCAGCACCGTGACCATCAGGCTGACTGAGACTCTCCGCGTCATGCTTCGGTCCAACCCTTCTGCCTGGAGGTCCGGTTACCTGACCGCTCCTCCCCAAAGCCAGCGCCCCCACATCTCGGCTCGAGACGCGGGGGCGGTCGGCGATGCGCTTCAGTTCGCGCTACCGGTGGTGCCGCCGCGTTCGAGCCACGCTCACGGCGCTGCGGCACTGCCGGGTGTTCGGCAGGACCACGGCCAGCAGGAGAAAGCCGGCCAGAGTAGCCGCGCTACCGCATTGAGTGCCCAACCACTCCAGTAGCATCGATCCGATCGTCAACGTCGTATCCTTCCGCGTCGGGGCCGTCATGAATGCCCCGCGAGCTGCGGGGGGTCCCCATCGCCAGCACGCGGCGGCTGGGGGCTCCGGGTTAATGCTCAAGGCATATCCCGTGCCCGGCTGCGGTCCGCTTGTCATGGCCCGTAAGCGGGGAAGCCTCAGCCGCTTGAGCCGATCCCGGCTGTGGTGATCCACGCGATCCGCGGCAGATTTCCACGGCCCGAGCGCCGTGGCTCCGGCAATTTGACGGTGCTCCGGAGGGGGACTTACGTTGGGGCAGCCGCCAGGGGTATCGGGCGAAGCCCGATTGAGAAAGAACCCTTGGAACCTGATCCGGCTCATACCGGCGAAGGGAGCGCGGCGCAGTGCGCGGCGCCCTTCGTTTCGTTGGGAGCGTCGCCATGACTACCTCGATCACTCCTCCCTCCGCCCTCGGCTCCCCCTACGGCGAGGCCTTCCCCCGGTCAACCAAGGTGTATCTCGAAGGCAGCCGCGGGGTGCGGGTTCCCGTGCGCGAAATCGCGCTCTCGGAGGGTGAGCCGCCGCTTCAGGTGTACGATACCAGCGGACCGAACGGCTTCGACGTGCACGACGGGCTGCCGCCGCTCCGTCGTCCGTGGATCATGGCTCGCGAAGTCGAGAGCGTGGAGCGTCGCGATACCGGGCGGCAACCCGATTGGCCGCCGATGCCGGAGGGCCTCCGCCGGCCGGTATACCGGGGGCGCGGGATCGTGACTCAGCTTCACTACGCCCGCACAGGCGAGATCACGCCCGAGATGGAGTTCGCAGCGCTTCGCGAAGGACTACCGGCCGAGCTCGTGCGGACCGAGGTGGCTCGCGGTCGCGCGATCATCCCCGCCAACATCAATCACCCGGAGCTCGAGCCGATGGTCATCGGCCGCAAGTTCCTGGTGAAGATCAACGCCAACATCGGGAACTCGATCGTCACGTCGTCGGTTGCGGAGGAAGTCGAAAAACTCCGCTGGGCCACGCTCTGGGGTGCCGACACGGTGATGGATCTCTCGACCGGCAAGGACATCCATACCACGCGGGAGTGGATCCTTCGCAACTCGGCGGTGCCGATCGGCACCGTGCCGATCTATCAGGCGCTCGAGAGAGTGGGCGGCGTTGCGGAGGATCTGACCTGGGAGATCTACCGCGACACCCTGATCGAGCAGTGCGAGCAGGGCGTCGACTACTTCACGGTCCATGCCGGCGTGCTGCTCGAGTACGTGCCCCTCACCGCAGACCGGGTGACCGGCATCGTTTCCCGCGGCGGATCGATCTTGGCCAAATGGTGCTTAGCGCATCACCAGCAGAACTTCCTGTACACTCGCTTCCGCGAGATCTGCGAGATCCTAGGGCATTATGACGTCTCCTTCTCGCTCGGCGACGGCCTTCGACCCGGCAGCATCGCGGACGCCAACGACGCGGCACAGTTCGCCGAGCTCCGCACCCAGGGAGAGCTCACCCGCATCGCGTGGGAGCATGAGGTCCAGGTGATGAACGAGGGCCCGGGCCACGTGCCGATGCATCTCATCCGCGAGAACATGGACAAGCAGCTCGCCTGGTGCGACGAGGCCCCGTTCTACACGTTGGGACCGCTCACGACCGACATCGCGCCGGGATACGACCACATCACTAGCGCCATCGGCGCGGCGATGATCGGATGGTTTGGCACGGCGATGCTCTGCTACGTGACGCCGAAGGAGCATCTCGGCCTTCCCGATCGAGACGATGTCAAGGCGGGCGTGATCGCGTACAAGATCGCCGCGCACGCGGCGGATCTTGCCAAGGGTCATCCCGGGGCCCGCGCGTGGGACGATGCACTCTCCAAGGCGAGATTCGACTTCCGCTGGGAAGACCAGTTCAACCTGGCGCTGGACCCGGTGACCGCTCGTGCTTTCCACGATGAGACCTTGCCGGCGGAAGGCGCCAAGCTGGCGCACTTCTGTTCCATGTGCGGTCCCAAGTTCTGCTCGATGAAGCTCACTCAGGATTTGCGCCAGGAGGCGCGGCGTCAGGCCGAGGCCGGCATGGCCGAGAAGGCAGCCGAGTTCCGGGCCAGGGGCGGCGAGATCTACGTGAGAAAGTGAGGGGGTGTATCGTGAGAGGTCAGAGAGGAAGCGGCTTGGCGGCGTTGGGCGTGATGACACTGATCGTGGTCTGCGGGTGTCGGTCGGACCGTCCGGCGGCCGCGCCGTTGACGACGGCAGCGCTCACCCAGGACTCGGTTCGCCCGCTCGAGCCACATCGGATTCGCGAGGTCACCGGTCTCTCTCATCCGGAGTCGGCGCGCTACGACCCCGAGCTCGACCTGTGGTTCGTGGCCAACATCAACGGCGATCCATTGGCGAAGGACAACAACGGCTTCATCACCCGGCTCAAGAGCGACGGCTCGATCGGCGTGCTCAAGTTCGCCGAGGGAGGCCGCAATGGGGTGCGACTCAACGGCCCGAAGGGTATGGCGATCGTGGGCGACACGCTTTGGGTCGCGGACATCGACGCGGTGCGTGGATTCAACCGGCGGACCGGAGCGGAGGTCGCCAGCGTGAGCCTGTCCGGTCGGGCCAAGTTCCTGAACGACATCGCGGCCGGCCCTGACGGGATCTATGTGACGGATACCGGCATCGGACCAGACGGCAAAGGCGGGATGAAGCACACCGGACCCGATCGCGTCTTCCGGATCGATCGCTCCCGTAAGGTCACCATTGCGCTCCAGAGCGACAGCCTGAAAGGACCCAACGGAATCACCTGGGACTCCACCGGTCACCGCTTCATCATCGTCCCATTCTTTGGTTCGACGCCCCTGTCATGGGCTCCGGGCGATGCGGCGCCGCGTAGCCTGGGCACGGCCCCCGGTCAGGAGGACGGCGTCGAGGCCGTCGGGCCGGACCGGTTCCTCATCACTTCGTGGGCCGATTCGAGCCTCTTTGTGCTGGCGCAGGGGCAGGTCACCAGGGTAGCCGCTCCGCTCCCTTCGCCGGCGGACATCGGCTGGGACTCCCGCCGGCACCGGGTCGCCGTGCCGCTGCTCCTCGAGGACCGAGTCGAGATCTGGGGGTTGCCGTGACCGGCTCCTGGAAGAGCCGCCGCGGCGCGGCGTCGCACTTCGCGGTGGCGCTGATGGGCGTCGCAGCGGGGGTCGGCATGGCCTGGGGTGTCCGCGGTCGTCCGATTCGTGATGCCGTCACAACCCACGGCGAGTGGATCTATGTGAAAAAGCGGGGACAAACCGACTCGGTCCGCGCCTACGTCGCGTATCCTGAGCGAAAAGGCCGTGCCCCCGGCGTGGTCGTGATCCACGAGATCTTCGGCTTGTCCGAGTGGGAGCCGACGGTGGCGGACCGCCTGGCGAAAAGTGGCTACGTCGCGATTGTTCCGGATCTACTGTCCTCCAAGTACGGACGCACGCCGGCCGATCCCGATTCCGGTCGTAAGCTCGTGGCCCAGCTCGAGCCGTCGCGCATCACCGCGGACCTCGATGCGTCAGTCGATTATCTCAACCAACTCTCTGCGGTAAAGACCGGCTCCATCGGTGTGATGGGTTTTTGCTGGGGAGGGGGCCAGAGCTTTCGCTACGCGACCAACAATCCCAAGCTCAAGGCCGCCGTCATCTGTTACGGGCAGCCGCCGGAGCACGACGCGTTGGCGCGGATCGAGACGCCGCTTTTGGGCGTGTACGGGGAGAATGACGCCCGGATCGACGCCTCGCTGCCCGATGTCGCCGGGCGGCTCAAGGCCCTCGGCAAGTCGTTCACCTACCAGACCTACCCCGGCACCGGCCATGGCTTTCTCAGGCCGGGTCGGGAGGGTTCCGACGGGCCGCAGGTGGAGAAAGCGTGGGGGAACATCCTGGATTTCTTCAAGAAGGAGCTGGACACGAAAAGCACGAACTGACCTCCGATGATTCTCCCGTTCTTGCTGCTGCAAACAGTGGTCGCCTCGCCTCTGGCGATCAAGCCGGACACGGCACGGCCCCTCCATGATGCCAAGCACTATGAAATCACTCTGGTTCTTGGCGACAGCGGGCATCACGTGTTGGGTGAGATCGAGACCAACTGGCAGCTCAGTTCGTCGGAGCCGATTCGCCTGGAGCTCGATTCGGCCCTCCGGGTGATCCGGGTATTGGTGAACGGGCGAGAGAATACCCGGCTGGCCCGTACCATGTACGGCCGGGGCGGTGAGGACGTGGTAATTCCGCACGAAGGCCGGGCCGGGGACTCGCTCACCACCCGCATTCGCTACCACGGCGAGGTTCGGCGAGGACTCGCGTTCCGCGGAGACAAAACGCACGATCTCGCCATTTTCGCGGACAACTGGCCGGACCGCGCCCACGGTTGGCTCGCCTTACAGGACTTCCCCAGCGATAAGGCAACCGTCGCGTTTCGAGTGCAAGTGCCGGCGGCCTACCAGGTGCTTGCCAATGGGGTGCTGGAGAAGGTGGACACCTTGCCCTACGCGCACACGGTGTGGAGCTATCGGATGGATCGACCGATACCGCCATATACGATGGTCATCGCAGTAGGGAAGTTCGCCGTCAACAGACTTCCCGATGCCGCGTGCGCGGTTCGTTGTGTGCCACAGACCCTTTGGACGTTCCCGGAAGACTCGGCGTTTGCCGCGTCAGGCCCGTTCCGCCGGGTCGGGAGTATCGTGGAGTTCTATTCGCGCCTCATCGGTCCGTTTCCGTATGCCAGCCTGGCTCACGTCGAGGCGGTTACGCCCTACGGCGGAATGGAGAACGCCACGGCCATCTTCTACAACGACAGCCTGTACCGCGCCAAGTCTCTTCCCGAGGAGACCGTCGCGCACGAGATCGCGCATCAGTGGTTCGGCGACGCGGTAACCGAAGACGACTGGCACCATCTGTGGCTGTCCGAGGGCTTCGCGACCTACCTCGCCGCCATGTGGACCGAGCAAACCGGCGGGGCGGCCGCGCTCGCGGCAGCGATGCGGGCCAACGCGGAGGCGTACTTCAAGTCATCCGCTGTGGAACGCCCGATTCTCGACCCCAACGTCCGCCATCTCGATTCCCTGCTGAACGAGAACAACTACCAGAAGGGCGCCTGGGTGCTCCATCAGCTCCGCGGGATGATCGGGGATTCCGCGTTCGTGACGGGCCTGCGCAATTACTACCAGCGGTACCGGGACGGAACGGCGCTGTCGGCGGACTTCGCGAAGGTCATGTCCGAAGCCGCCGGCCGCGATCTCGATTGGTATTTCCGCCAGGCACTTACCCAACCCGGCTATCCGGTGGTGGCGGTTAGTGCGAGCCGCGAGGGTGGAAAGCTCGTGATAGAGATACGGCAGGCGCAAAAGAGCGAGTGGGGCACCTATCGGCTGCCGGGCCTGGAGCTGATGCTGGACGGCAGGCTGGTCCGCATGGACGTGGATGGCCCAACACAACGCAAGGCATTCGATGGTTTCTCGAAGGTTCCATCGAAGATCGAGGTGGACCCGAACGGTCGGTGGCTGCTGAAAAGAAAAGCGTGAACAGTAGAACACCGTTCACGCTTTTCTGGCTAATCGCCTGCGGTGGGATCTCCCCGATGCGAGGCCACGCCGTCGTTGGCCGCGACGCATACCTGGTCTTCGTGGGCGACGGTCCTGGAGGCCAGGCTGATCTGTTCGGCGTCCGGGCAGACGGCGGGCCGGTCTTCCAGATCACCTACTCAGCCGTGCCCGAGGCTGCGCCTGCCCTCTCGCCGGACGGCGGAGTCGTCGCGTTCTTGCGGGGCAGCTCGACTGCCGACCCGCGGCCAGGCAAGATCTGGGTGCTGAATCTGCTGAGCGGGGCCGAGCGCGAAGTTCAACTCCCCCGGGGCGCAGGCCAGCCCACCGCGCTCGGCTGGTCGAAGGACGGGCGCGGACTTTACGTGCGTGTGGACACGACGGTTTTCGGCCTGGTCGCTCCGCCGGCCTCAGGCGAAGGGCAGGTGGTCGCCGGCGCCGAGCGGGCGGAGGCCGACTCGAGCTTTGCCGTGCTGCTCGGACAGCCTGCCTTCGGGCAGGTGGTGCCGTGCGCAACCGATCTGTGCGTGCAAACGCCGAATGGAGCAGCGCCGACTCCGT
>Ga0310811_10002497_pt1 | contig 23037 bp, 20 predicted proteins | sample YCmetagenome_FD_207642 | JGI IMG/M metagenome (GOLD analysis project Ga0310811, IMG submission 207642) | Soil microbial communities from experimental microcosm in Duke University, North Carolina, United States - YC | ecosystem: Engineered > Artificial ecosystem > Soil microcosm > Unclassified ...
GTGCGGCCTTGTGCAAATGCGCGAACTACCACAATGGCAAGGATGGAAATTAACGCGTGCACGTAGTACTTGGATGGGAGTACGACATTGACTGCCGCTGCAAGGACTTTGAGCACCATTGCGAGGTTCTGTGAGATCTATAAATTATGCAAACAATCCTGTCATTCACACTGAGGAGGTCTAAGGATGCTTTGAAGGGTATATCGTGGATTGATCACGTTGTACTCATTGCTCACTGCTCAGTAGTGTTTTCGTTGCAGCAGATTCGCGGAGTTTCAAAAAGCCTGTTCCTCCTGCGTCAAACTTCTTCAAGTTGTGCCGTGGTTTGCTGCCTCTTACACCGCATTTTTCTCCTTTTACAACACCTTTTAATGTTTTGTCTGGCTTTATATACTCCCGTGTCCGTTAATGTCGATTTGAGGGGGCACTAGAAATCAGCCGTTAGAGTAGTAATTCCACAAATCTAAAGTGTTGATCACCCGTTTGTAGATAAATACGCGAGGTACCTAAATCATCGATGGTGGAGCGGGGCGCTCTGGCAGGACTTGGGAGTGGCGCAGTAGCAGGAGTCCTGGCTCGTAGTAAGTAGCCCTGCAAAATTCGAAACATCGTGGGATCAACCACTATCGCAAAGAGGAGCCTTTCGGTGAGTAACCTCGCTCATGCACATATACTCACATCTCATAGATATCGCCCATTTGTGGCGATCACCCTTCCCTTACTTTGAAGGCCACTGTTCTATATCCTTACGACAATCAGGACTGCGTAGTGCTTAATGTTAGTGACCTCAATCTCTGTGCTATTGGCTTTTGTTGACGGAACACTTACTGAAGTCCATTGTTGAATGCCAGATTGCCCGAGACGCGGATGCAGGCCATGCACAATTTGCTGAATACGTAGCAAGCAAGGTGGTCGCTCACCTGAACGATGCCGTACAGCATTTTCAGTTGGTCCTAGACCAATTTCCGGTCGACCATCCAGACCAGGCAGCAGTTCTCACCAACCTCACGTAGGTCCGTCTGAAAGGCTACATTCAAAACGATCGGCTCTATCACTTCTCTCTCCTGCGAAGCCCTTGCATTGCATCCACAGGGCCACCCCGATCATCCATTATCTATCTATTGCCTCAGGGAAGCGTTGACAGCAAGGAGAACGCTACTGTCTATATGTACGAACCCGCACAACTGTCCTGCAAACTATTGCCTCTGCATTTGGGGGACACATACCTTCATAGCATTGCAGTCAGATGGCAATTATTTTGCGATCTGCGCATGCGATAGACACATCTGAAGGCATCCACCTTCGACAAATCGTGCTCGATGGCTGTCCTCTAAGTAGCGAACACTGTCACATGGCCCTTCACGGTCTTGCACATGCAGTAGAACAACGCTTTCAACAACGCGGTAGCATTGATCGTCTAGACAGGTACATACAACATCGTCGTGAAGCCGTTTCTTTATGCTCTAAATGCGAAGCTCACCTGAATGACTTAGCCTCGTCACCTATTATTCACCAAGGTAACTCTCGTGACCTCAACGAGGCTACCTCTAGACGAAGAAGCGCTGCACCCGGCCCCTGTTAGGCGCAAAATCCGTGATTTCTCATTAGATAATCTAGGAGTCGCCCGCCCTCTTCACCCAATTCATCAATAAATACGATGATAATGACATGAAAAGAGCCATCATCCTTCAGCTTAAGACCGATGTGGCGTGGGAGAACGGACTGGAGAGGGTTTTACTTTCTCTTCCCTAGACCTGAATATAATCTAAGGCTTTAGAACCAGAAATCGTTAACCTTACAAGTAAGGTGAGTGATATTTGTTGTACATGTGTGAGGCAGATTATGTCGATTGATCGGTGGCCGCTCAAGCGCTCAGACCTTTGCTGGGTGAATTTAAGACTCAGATATCAGTTGGTGTCTCGTGACCTGCTATCTTTCTTCGAACAACTTCGTTCAGACACCACTCATATCATTCACATTGATATGCATCCAGATTTTTCTCGGTTCCTTCAAACAGTTCAAATCCTCAGCAAACAAAGTCCGGACACCTTCACGTCATTCACAACAAAAAGACCCCAAACTTTACTCAGCGTCTTCGCTTCAAGTGAACGTTGCAGCCATCACATAATCCTTAACCGTGAATTCATAGCGAACCGGTTGGAAAAGCGAAGCCCAAGCTAGAAGCGTCCAGCAGGATGTCGCGAGGCAGACCTCGCCCTTAGCACCAGCTGCAGTCACCCATCTCCTAAGATAAAGGCAAGAGGGATGCTAGGTGGTAGGGATGGCAACGTTTCGAACCTGCGAAGTTCTCGTTAGGAGGCTACTGCTACCCAACCGTGTCGACTATCATCCTCTGTTTAGGGCTGATATCACCGAGCCGATATACCCAGAGAGAGTTAAAGTTCAAAGACACGACTGCAACCACGTTCAATAACTGGTCAGCTGCTCAGAACTCGTTTTCACTAGTGTCAGGGCCCAATTTGAAGTACTCCCGTAAAGGGGAGTTTACTATTCAATCGGTAGAATACTAATAGTGAGCCGTAAATCGCTATTGATGATTTGAGATTTGAGATACAACCTCAAAACTTCCCCTCCCCAAAGCATCGACAATGTACTTACTGCTCTGTATTCTCTACATCTGTCGAGCGATCCAAGCCGTGCCTACTACATGTGATCGTTCTGAAGCACTGTTATCCGTGGACCATAGAACCCTGTGGGATATTGTCTCTACCTGCATGCTCACTCTTTTTGCATGCATATATAGCTCCCTTCACCCCAATGTTCCGAGTCCTAACGACACACTCGTTCATATTTTATTTCGACGGGTTTTCATGATGGCAATGGCACTAGCCTGTCCTGACGCGATTGTTGCATGGGCTTTGCGCCAATGGTTCTGGGCTCGCCATGTTACAGCAAAGTTTACCAAGGACCACTTCAGTGTTCCTCATCTTGAGCCTCCGCCCGCCCTTCAAGAACGATATCAAGGTGAGTCTTACTCTTGAGCACATCCCTACGTCGTTCCTTATGCTTCTTATTAAGATTATGATGGCAGTCAGGCTCTCGTCGAACATACTGAAGGTGCACCATCCGGACCAAAATTTTTTGGGCGGTTCCATGCTCTTGCGAAGCTATTCAAGGAGTTCAAGGCACGTTATTGGGAGCAACCTGAAGGTAAGATTGACTTGAACCATAACCAAAGCTTGGCTCATGTACATCCGTAGATTACACATGGACTCAGACTCACAGCTTCTTTGCGCTGATGGGTGGTTTTATGCTTTATGTGGATGGGAAACCATACCGGATACTATTGCCTGACAAACTTCACTCTCTGATACGTGATGGATTTATCGATGCCCCTGCCCTGACGGCAAGGCAGATTCACGACCGGAGCAAAGGGAATGCGATATCAAAGGGATTGGTCATTTTTCAGGGGACTTGGTTTATCCTGCAACTCCTTTCCCGCGCCATTTATCACCTCGAAATCACACATATTGAGGTGGCCACACTCGCCTTTGCCATCCTTAACTTCTTTATTTATGCGCTGTGGTGGAATAAGCCTCTCGATGTACAATGTCCTCATCCAGTTTACTGGAAGTCGACCGAGTCCAACTTAGAGATAAGCTTCCCTCGCCGGTACGTTTGCGCCTTAGTCATTTTTACTGCTGCTGATTATGCCCCTCATAGTGTCCCCGAAGACGATAATCCCTCGGTGTCTTCGGAGATCGTGGTTCTGTTCATCATTGATTCGTATTTGCGAATGTATGGTATTGATACCATGTCCCCTCGGGAGCTACGAGCTCCAACGTTCGATGCCCTCAACGGCGTCAAACTACAAACCTGGGAAAGTAATGTTCTTACATTCGTTGGATTCACGATGGCAGCTGTCTTTAGCGGCATCCACTGTGCTGCTTCGTTTTATGCTTTCCCCACATATCTAGAACAGGTCTTATGGTGCACGAGTGCCTTCATTACAATGTGCACGCCCTTCCTTGGGTTCGTGGTAGCCTTCATTTTGTTTAGATCGGGAATTGAAGAAATTGGCTTTGAGACAGTCAAGTTTACAATATTTATCAGGGCATGTATTGGATTATACACCACGGCACGTAATCTCCTCCTCATACTTATGTTCACCACTTTACGTGATCTTCCTTCTGACGCATACAAAGTGGTGTCTTGGACTAGTTTGGTGCCGCATTTGTAGTTCTTGCTCATGATACCTGTTACAAAAGCGATCATTCAACCTTGCAAGTAAGGTGAGTGATATTTGTCGTACATGTGCGAGGCAGATTATGTTGGTTGATTGGTAGCCGCTCAAGCGCTCACTTCATAAGACCTTCGCTGGGTGGATTCGACACTCAGATATTAGTTGGTGTCTCGTGACCTGCTATTATTTGGACCTTTCTTCGAACAACTTCGTTCAGACACCACTCACATCATTCACATTGATATGCATCCGGATTTTTCTCGGTTCCTTCAAACAGGCAAGCTTCAAACCCTGAGCAAACAAAGTCCGGATACCTTCACGTCATTCACAATGAAAGACCCCAAACTTTACTCAGCATCTTCGCTTCAAGTGAACGTTCATCAGTAAACTGGTGAAACTCAGATATTTTGTAAGCTCAATGCCTCCTTCCTATATATTACGATACAAAATAATACTATAAATTTAGCAATAAATAAACTGGATATTGTGAATGACGTAAAAGGTGTGAAGTCGTTCGAAGAAACTGACATAACAGGTTACTATAAACTCTGATAACAGGGTATACCATAAAATCGTTTCCACTAGTTTCAGGGCCCAATATGAAGTGCTCCCATAAAGTGGAGTTTACTGTTCAATCGGTAGAATAGTAATAGTGAGCCGTAAATCACTATCCATGATTTGAGATACAACGTCAAAGACTCAAAACTTCCCCTCCCCACAGTATCGATAATGCACTTACTGCTCTGCATTCTCTACCTCTGTCGAATGATCCAAGCCGTGCCTATTACCGATCTAACTACTACATGTGATCGTTCTGAAGCACCGTTATTCGTGAACCATAGAACCCTGTGGGATATTGTCTCTACCTGCATGCTCACTCTTCTTGCATGCATATATAGTTCCCTTCACCCCAATATCCCGAGTCCTAATGACACACCCATTCGTGTTTTATTGCGACGGGTTGGCATCATGGGAATTGCACTACTCTGTCCTGACGCGACTGTTGCATGGGCTTTGCGCCAATGGCTCTGGGCTCGTCATGTTACAGCACAGTTTAAGGAGCACTTCAGTATTCCTCATCTTCAAGAGCGGTATAAAGGTGAGCCTTGTTCTTGAGCGCATCCCTACGTCATTTCTTATGCTTCTTATTAAGAACATGATAGCAACCAGGCTCTCGTCGGGCATACTGAAGGTGAACCATCCGGACCGATTTTTTTTCGGCAGCTTCATACTCTTACGGAGCCATTCGAGGGGTGGTTTAAGGCCTGTTATTCAGATCAACCTGAAGGTAAGATTGACTCAGGCTCTCTTGAACCGTATCCAAAACTTCGCTCATGTACATCTGTAGATTACACATGGACTCAGACTCACAGCTTCTTTGCATTGATGGGCGGTTTTATGCTTTATGTGGATGGGAAACCATACCAGACACTATTGCCTGACCAACTTCTCTTTCTGATACGTGCTGGATCTATCGAGGCCCCTGCCCTCACAGCAAGGCAGATTTACGATCGGAGCAAAGGGAATGCGTTATCAAAGGGATTGGTCATTTTTCAGGGGGCTTGGTTTGTCCTGCAACTCCTTTCCCGCGCCGTTTATCACCTCGAAATCACGCATATTGAGGTGGCCACACTCGCTTTTGCCGTTCTCAATTTCTTTACGTATGCTCTGTGGTGGAATAAGCCTCTCAATGTACAATGTCCTCATCCAGTTCACTGGAAGTCGACCGAGTCCAGCTCAGAGATAAGCTTACCTCTGCACGTTTGCGCCTTCATCATTTTTACCGCTGCTGATTATGTCCCTCATAGTGTCTCTGAAGATGATGATCTCCCGGTGTCTTCGGAGATCGTTGTTCTGTTAATAATTGACTCGTATTTGCAAATGATCGGTGTTGATGCCATGTCTCCTCGAAAGCTACGAGTTCCAACGTTCGATGACCTCTGCGGCATCAAACTACAAGCCTGGGAAAGTAATGTTCTTACGTTCGTTGGATTCGCGATGGCAACCTTCTTTGGCGGCATCCACTGTGTTGCCTGGTTTTATAATTTTCCCACATATCAAGAACAGGTCTTATGGTGCACGAGTGCCATCATTACAATGTGCATACCCTGCCTTAGTTTCGTGGTAGCCTTCGCTCTGCTTCGATCGAGAATTGAACAAAGGGGCTCTGAGTCGGTCAAGTTTACAATGTTTCTCAGGGCATGTCTTGTATTATACGTCACAGCACGTATTCTCCTCCTCACACTTATGTTCACCACTTTACGCGATCTTCCTTCTAACGCATACAAAGTAGTGTCTTGGACTAGTTTGTTGCCCCATTTGTAGTTCTTGATCATCATGATGGTATTTGTTATGTCCTTCGTACTTTTGTGGTTATTCACAACTCCGAGTCTCCGACACCAGAACTAAATGTTTGATCATGGTCGCAGAGTCGCACCATGCTCGATAGTTAAATCGTACCGATTTGTGGTTCGGCGTCGTTCCACAAAGATAAGTTGGAGGCATAGATGGGTAGGGAAGTGGAAGAGAAGGTTGATTTGGACGACGGTGTGATGTATGCGAGAAAGAAATTGTGAGGCGTCCGGACGAGGTTCCTAACGGAAACAAACGCTCCACTTGTCTCACTAAGTACAGTCCGTGATCTGATGTACAGTGAGATCATTTCAGTCCTGACCAGATCAACATTCTGCGGAGGATGACATCAGCGATGATGAGGATATAAAGTTCGTCTTCTGAGCAAATGCAGCAAGTATCGCAGATAGGATATAATTGATGCACGAGTGTTACACCATCAGTCACAGAGCATATATCATACAATAAATGTGGACGAGTGCATACAAAGTTAACCGCGATCATCAGCATCATCCCGGCAAGGTATGTCAACACGCTCCAAGCGCCATCGAGGAGGTATCCTCGGTCTACCATGAGACCAACACGAGGAATAGCAGAGGAACGCCTTGACCCAATGCACATCTGGGAGCGAATCGATTTCAGATGTGTCATTGTCCTGCGGCATGGTGGCCCGTTGGCTAGGCGGATGTCGGGTATCATCTACTTTATTGTATTCAGGTAGTTTAGCAGCAAGAAGCCGCTGTAAAATAAAAATCAGTAAAAGGGACTGAAAAGTAAGAGAATGTACATTACAGTGACTTTGCGGTCTGGTGCGACTTCAACGACTGGTGGCCCATGATTGTACTTTGGCACGAGGAAAGAAAGATGCTGCCGTAGGTATCGCACGACTCTGTTCGAGTGAGGAGGTGGAGGACTTATTTCAAACTAGATACACCCTCAGTATGTATTGCGAATTCAGCATAAAAATTGAAGACTGACATGATCAAATCGAGTTGCAGCCTGACCTGAGAGAGGGGATGGTAGGGGTAATGTAGCAGGGACCTGTCATATCATGATTTATTCAACTGTCAAAGAACCGAGATACGAGAGTCACGACCTACATCTAGAGGATCACGAGACTGAATATGACGCACAGGGACTGCATTCACGCGAGGAGAGAGACGAAGGAATTTGTTGAGGCAAAGGAAAGTGGGTTGTTGCGGGTCTCTTGTAGGTATGGCAGATATTGGTGGTCTGTGGTACCGAGCAGGAGGACGACGAGTTGCATCAGACTGCAATGATAGCAATGGGTGAGTGGTATAACGAGTAAAAGAATGAGATGCGCACGTTTAGGATTGAAATTTTGCGTGCAATAATCTATGGGAATGTTAGGACACGAACAGCAGATGCTGTGTGGGAAAGACGTACACGGGCCTGAGCGAGAACATCGGGTGGAGTATCACAGATGCAAATCTTGTAGTCGTCCTTGGTGTTTATCGTGTAGACTAGTTGTCGTGAATTGGGGGAGAAGATAAGGCGAGATACATAGTTAACCTCGAAGGAGGCGAGGAGCTGTCGGGATTCAAAAGCCCAGAGCTTGATGGTGTCATCGCCCGAAGAGGCAAGGAGAGTACCATCAAATGAAAGTGCTAGACCGCTGACAAACTTGGTGTGCCCTTCAAAGGGAGCTCCGACAGTCTTCAGCGTAACTGCGTCAAACTCGTAGATTGTCTTGGCGTAATAATCCTCCAGATCCAAGGTGGGATTCAATTGGAATGCGGCAATGATCGTTTTACTTTTGTTTGTCCAGAAAACTGGCGATATCATGGTGCCTCCTCCAGTGGATTTCCCTATCCTCACATCCAATTTCTGTGATTGGACATCCCAGATTTCAAGGCATGTCCCCAAATCTAGCTTGACTGCGACCTTCTTGGAGTCTGGGGAAAATCGAACCGCGCCCACTGGACCGATGCTTTTGAATGGACCGGCCACAAGTTTGCCAGTTTCCAAGTTCCATATCCGCGTTGTTTCATCGACTGACCCGCTCACAAGCGTCCTATTTGCAAAGATATCGATGCATAAGATTTCCTGTGAGTGGCCTTCGAATGTTTTCACAATTCCCGTCTTAACCTCACAGGCTTTCAATTCCCCCGGACCCATATTCCGATGTCTCCCACCAGTGACAACCCAGCGACCATCCTGTGATACCACCACTGCCCATACCTCCCCCTCGCAAACATCCCGTGCTTCCTCAAACTCCTTACCCGCCTTCACATCCCATTGATGAGTGGTCTTGTCCACAGATGCACTGATTATTCGCTGGCCGTCCGGAAAGTAGGATATGGATGGAATGTACTCTCCATGACCCTTCAAAGTCGTTATTGGTTTCAAAATCGATTTCTTGGTGGCTGCCTTCGTCGATACAGAAGCCATAGTTGCGTCTGCTGTGAAGTAGCCGAGTACGGGTATAGTATTCTTTGGATGTATTCAAAGGTGAGGTCTCCTGGCGTCCGTGTATTATACGACTGATAGTGTTAGCGATTCGAAGATAAGCCCCCTGGTCAAACCAGATTTTTGGTGTTACCGAGCGGTTTTGGTTCGCAGCGATGAACTTGAGGAACGATGAGCGGCAAGATCTTGAACATGAGTAGGGCCCCATCTGCAAAACCACTGGAGTGCACGTTTAACTTACGTGCGTTACGGACACTTACGAACCCTTGCGACTTCACTGGTAGTGCACTCCGAAGATAACATGGGCTTGATTTGATTTCTAAAATAATATAGAGAACATGGCGCAGTTGAGCTACAACGAAACAAAAAATTCAACTAGTGCAAGTCTGAGCGCAATGCATGATACACTTGCAGTGGTCACAAATTGTGATTGTACTAATTTAACCAAGAACGGATGTTACGGACACTTAAACTGAGCTAACTAAAAAACATATGTACACGAGCACCCTGTGAGCATTTTTCGGATTCTACATCAATTCAATAAGGGGACCCTGAGTCAACTTTATCCCTTTCTACTCGACTCCATGTGCAAATTCTTGCTTTGGCTAATTATATTATTCTCGTTTCAAGCTCTGGATCGTAGTACTTATATCTAGCATGAACATCATCCTGTGTCCCCCAAGCTTGCCTTTCGTTCCCAACCATTATCTAACAATATGACCGTAGTCTCAAATGATCCTATCTGGTGGCCGGTCATCAATGGCGCTCGTATTTTCAGCTATTTCATAGGTTCGTGGAAAGCTAGTCAGACGATAACTGTGTGTTTCGATCTAACCTTGTACATGTTTCGCAGTTTTCGCCGGTGTTGGGGGAATTTATGATTGGGGTGAGCAGAATAGCATTCAAGAACTACTGATAGCCTTACAGTGTATCTAGCACTCACATTTGAACAAGACTTTGATGGTGTGCTTCAAGGGTATATCGTGGATTGATCATGTTGTGCTCACTGCTCACTGGTAGTGTTTTCGTTGTAGCATATTCGCGGAGTCTCAAATAAAAAGCCTGTTGCTCCTTCGCAGACATCAAGACCCCCATACTATATATTGCTCCAGCTACGATCGCTCCCACAAATACTCATGCCCCTGGAGCACAAGTGAAGACACCGATACTCCGAGCCCGCGTTGGAGTGGTCCACCCTTATCTCTCATTTTTGACCCACTTGATGTGCTAGGTGCAACTGGAACTTAAACGACCACAGAATCACCGCAACAGCGATGTCTGTCTGTTCAGCTTCTGAATCCACTACGAGGAAGCTCCTATGTCTATACTTCAACTTAATTCACTCCACTCCACATGATGCACGCGCAACGATATCTCTGGTCATCCCTGTCCGTCATTGCGTGCTCTCATAAACCAGCACAAAATTCACGAGTACCATACAATCAATTCAAGTCGTTTTTTGAACAACCTTAAATTCGAATTAGAGGCTGGGTATAGAATAGAATTTGAACATGATCCACTGCACGTCCAAATTGTATCTGAAATTTCCATAATGAGTCCATCGTTAGCACAAAGGTCTGGAAGTGTTAGTTTTAGTAAGCGCAAAGAACATAGGGTTTTGAAGAGACTCACCCCTCTCGACACTTTTGCCAGTGTTGTCCATGTGCCATGCGGCTCAAATCAAGCTCAGGACCTCTAGGCATCACTAATGCAGTCGCATGGTTATAAAATGGGTATCGAGAACCAGGCGGTACCCAGAATAACAGCCGATGTTTGGGTCCTACCACCCATCCGCTGTCACTATCCAGGACAAAGGGGGCCGAACTGCGGTCGTTATGGGATGCTCCCTCTGTCAATTCAGAAGTGTTGCGCAGCGCATGGATGGTGTTGGGCGAGAAGCAAACGAAATGATTGTTCCAAGTATTCGATATCGTGGTAGTAGTGGACGCGATGGCGCGATGTTCATCAGAAAATGCTGAATGACATGACTCAGCACACTGTTGTAATGGCTGCCTCAACAGCCGAACAGTATTGTCATTTAAACCAGCGACAATACGAGTGCCGTCCGGGGAGAATGAGACCGAGTTAACTGAACCAGTGTGCACCAAGAGCTCACTGATTGGCTTCCCGGTTGCTGCATCCCACAGCCGAACAGTCCGATCTCTTGAACTAGAGACTATGTGAGTGCCGTCCGGTGAGAATGAGACTGAGGTAACAAAATCAGTGTGTCCCTGCAAGGGCTCGCCGACTGGCCTCCCTTTTTCTGCATCCCACAGCCGAACAGTGTGATCACAAGAACCAGTAACGATGCGAGTGCCATCCGGCGAGAATGATACCGAGTTAATTGGATCAGTGTGCCCCTGCAAGGGCTCACCGACTGGCTTCCCCGTCGCTACACTCCACAACCTAACAGTGTGATCGTCCGAACCAGTGACGATGCGAGTACCGTCCGGTAAGAACGAGACCGAGTTAACTGAATCAATATACCCCCGCAAGGGCTCACCGACTGGCTTCCCCGTTGCTGCATCCCACAACTGAACAGTCCAGTCCCAAGAACCAGTGACAATGCGAGTGCCGTCCGGTGAGAACGAGACAGAGGTAACTGAAGAAGTATGCCCCCTGAGCACGGCCAGAACAGTCGGCCAGTTCATATCACGTCCAGAAGGCACGCGGAGAGTATTCGGAAATTGTGTAGAAAGCTTTCTCGATAGCGGGGAGTTGGCAGGCGAAAATGGGAGTGCTGATACATACAAATGTGGTGTGCTGTGTAAAATCATGCCGCCGAAGACTTGAATGAACCTCTGTACATCCATTGCAGTCGACGAGACATTTTTGGGCTCAGAATGGTCCTGTAATTGCGCGTGAGCACTTGATCTGGCACTCAATAGCAATGTACTCACCTTTAACCACTGGGAAATGAGCAGAAGTGCAGGAACTGCACCGCTGAGTGCATTGATCAAGCCGAGGAGCTCGAGCCAGAAAAATAGCCGCTCGTGGTCAAAGAACAATTTCACTTCTTTCGCGAGCTCCTTGTCAAAGGATGTGGTTCGTACGTGCAACGTCCAAGATCGAGATGAATATGACAGATGTGGGGGGATGCATTTTTGGACTCGTTCTTGTAGCCCGGGATCTTCGCTATTAGGCAAGTACGACGACTTTAAATCACAGATATTGAAGCGGGGACTGTGTTCCATCACTCGGAGTGACGCGAATGCAAGGTCGCGTTGCACCCTTGACAGGTCGATGAAAAACTCCCTGCTGGATGCCTCGTCTATTAAGAAATCACGGAAGGATGCGTGAAGGGGTCGAATTGGGGAATCTGGATTGGAGGTGCCACTGAGGAGGGAGCCCATGCTCTTTATCACAAGCTCCACGTCAAAATTATCCTCTTGCATTGGAAAATGGCGCCTCATGGCGTTCAGGGAAGCTAAAGGGAGGGGTTCAGCGGTGCCTAGTATTTGTCCCATCACAGAGTGGAATCTTGCTTGCGCCACCAAACGTGATTTCCGGGAATGTTGCACATGGGTAGACATATCCCTGGGCATGACATTTGTTAAAATGAGTTCATACATGCCGTGCAACAGCATGCTTCTCTCAGCAGGATCGTGTGACACCACAGCGTTGTAGCAATCCATTGGAGATAGTCCCGCATGGAACTCTTTGATGTATCCACAGGCAAGACGTGCCCACTCGAAAAGTCCATCAGCTTTCTCAGCGAGGACCGCGAAATCTCTGTCCTGGAAATCCAGCGCTTCCAACTCCTTGGACACGTAAGCATGGATGTCGCGCTCTGCGACTGCTGGCGGAATATCGTCCATGGACATCTGTTGAATATGCTTAACACTATGAAACTCGTCATTGATGTCACCAAGCGGGCGAGATGTAACGATAAAGCGGAAGTTGTTTGGGAAGTCTGTGATTTTTGGAACAGCGGGGTTTTGGTGTTTACCAGCCAAAATGCGGAGGTCTCTCCGTGTCTCTACTCCACCACTCTCATCCAGTGCATCGATCATGATCACGATAGGTCCCACAGTTGACCCAGATGACTTCCCTAGTGGTTCAATGAGAAGCTTCTGCCACTGTTGAGTAGTATCCGCAGTATTCTTGAGCGAGTTCGCAGTCTGAACTGCATCTGCTAATGCCCGCCTCATCTCCGGATCACGGTCAGCCAGGTCGCGCGCGATCGTGGAAAATATCTTTTCGTGGCGACGATCTGCTTCTCGCTGGCGGTCAAAAGAGTAACACGAACCAGGCCCTCCTACGTTATTGAACCACTTAGCAATGGTGTGGGCGATAGCCGATTTCCCTTTGCCTGCAGGGCCAGATAGCCACAGCACGCGTGGAACATCGTCACCAATGCTGATGACCCATTCCGTAATCTGGGAAAGGATTTCTGTACGTGTCCCTTGGAGGCATTGTTTTCTTGTATCTAAGCCCGCGCCTGCAGCATAAGTCATACCGCTGAGGTCCAGTATTTCTCCTAAAAAGGTATGGACATATGTCAAGTCACAAGTATATCCGAATACTTACCCGTACAGTGGACGTGTATGGCGACGTCGCGAGCAACTTGGTCTCGAAAGTTCTGCATGAGCATATCCAATACGTCACTGTACTGTTGAATCGTATCTTTCGTTTCAGAGATGACGTTCTTTCTGAGTCTCTTCCCTGTGATAACGGTAGAAACTTGAAGCGGTGCAAAGCGCAACAGCTTGTTAAGATTCACAAAAGTTCTTGGTTTCCGAATAGTTTTTGATAAATTGAGCACATTCAAGAGTTTGCTGAGAGATCTGTCCAAGGACGACGCGCATCGACAAGATTTGGCCAAGCATCTGATCTCGTGTCATAAAGCTGTAAACTTGGCACAACTTCTCGAGTTTGAGTAACGCTGCATCGCGATCCAACTGAGCTAGAATAATCTGCACAAATGGTTGATGAGTGGCGAGAGATAAGAAGAGAAAGAGAAAAGGTATACTTTAGCTGCACAAGACAACATGCCCAGCGCCATTTTTGCATATGGGTGTACCTGTGGAACGGGATTAGTTCGGTTCTAAACGAGAACAGGGCCCATACATCCGCAATCTTTCCGATAACAGTGTCAAATATCCTGAGGGGTTGGAGGTATGTGTCCTGGAATGTATCCGCAGTATCGAAGTCCTCTTGTGCACCCTGGCCAGTAGACGTCACAGTTATCACAGGTCTGGAAAGGGAATACATGTGCTTTGTAGCTTCTTGTGCATCCAGAAGAGCCGATTAAGCATCACCCTCAACTTCTACACCAAACAGAACAACCTAAACCTGCACAACCACTGAAATTTAGAGAGTACAGGGACTGAAGGGCAAATATGAGAACCTACCTCGATACTCGGGGGAACAGGGCTGGAATCTTTCGAGCGCTTATGCCAATCTTAGTTGTATTCCGGGACATTCGTTATGCTACGGGGTCGGTGCTAAACGAAGGATGCGTTGATGTCAGTATTTGGAATGTAGTTGAACTAAGTCATCCTCATAAGCAACGTACAGAGCTTTCACGCGCTGTTGCTTCGCTAGACGTCTGGGTTCCTTGAGTCGAACCCCTCGACGAATTACCTTTGCTCATTGTGAAATGTGAATAGCAGTTGGAGCGAAGTAAGACAAGGGTCCCACGTCAGCCATGGCCCAAGTGCATGCCTCGAGGCAGTGTTATAAGATAAGCATTGGCGGGCCGCTAGCGGTCCGCCTACTTTTCTCAGTGTTTCGAGAGGTTTCGAGTCCAAATCATCCTCACTCATGTCTGGGTAGTCTGATGCTACATGGCCAGCATGGATGTTATGACAATGAAATTTTAAGTATATAGCACTAGCAGTACCTCACTACTTTCTCCAGAATCTCCACCATCTAAGGCTGTTCTTTGCAGCTTTGCCTCATCCCGCCTGCAAATCACATCCCCGCGGACATTCCCCACTGCTTTCGTCGTCACGCATCCTTCTGTGACCCAACATGTCTTGCTACATCTCCACAATGACGATGGCCCTCCTGATGGGTAGTACTATGACCGAAGACACCTAGTGAGCGTTTCTCTCGTACTTACAATCCAGAACTGATTTCAAATCACAACTTGATGCATACCAAATATGTGTGCTTCCGCACATATATGATCATCCGCGATGATAAGCTTGTCATGCATGATAAACTGGCGTATGAGTGATGGCGAGTTGACCTGCGATATCGTGTGAGAAATATGCGATGTAACAGCTCAACTCGGGTCTCGCCAGCACCAGCAGTTAGAACGGTCACTCAGATCTCAGGTACGCACGTGGAGATGTCTTGAAGCTGCACACAGCTGCTGTGGCATTTTAATTTTCGATGCTAGCGGGCGCATGAACAATAATTTTTGACATTGTTACATAGAGATTTATTCCGCCACCTCAACCATTCTCGGGTATGCACCCATCCAATTATGTCTCACTAGCACTTCCCCCACAAGCACACTAATATCCTCGTATTCAGTACGATCACCCATGGCGGTCAAACTCATTAACGTCTACTTACAATCACTTTTTGGACTTAGAACATCGCGCATCCTTTCTCCGATCTCTTCGCCACTGCAACGCCCTCGTCAGATCGGCGTGATGTATAGCGTACTCTTTGTATATTCTATCATTTTAAGACGTGTTAATCGATGTAGTCCTTACCGCCCCTGCAAGGTATATATAGCCTCCTCGTCGCAGGAAGAAGTTGGGACATAATTGTCTTGGTACGTGCACACTCACGTTGATCCTCTTCTTGCCTCTGGATCTACCAACTTCTTTCAAGACTGAGTTGATTGAATCAGTGTGTCCCCACAAGGGCTCGCTGACTGGCTTCCCTTTTTCTGCATCCCATAACCGAACAGTCTGATCCCTTGAACCAGTGACGATGCGAATGCAGTCCGGTGAGAACGAGATCGAGAAAATTGAATCAGTGTTCCCTCGCAATGGCTCACCGACAGGCTTCCCCATTACTGCATCTCACAGTCAAACAATCTTATCCCTTGAACCAGTGACGATGTGAGTTGCGGTTGAACGTTAATGTTGACTCGGAGGCCCAGTGAGCTCTGGACCACCGGAACAGGCGTAAATATACACTGGAGTGGTGCACGCCTCGATGTGGCTCTCTGCTGAGAAGGATGCTCTCTACTACTACACCCGAGTGTGATGGCTAGCTGCTGACAAACGCTACAAACACCGGCAAGCTCTGGGCCTAAGCAACCCTCCTCCCTAGGGGTCCCCCACTCCAACACAAAGATCAATTGTACACCACATACACATAAAGCATACCCCCAGGTACCACCCGGGCATAGACCTCGCTGATATTGATGACCTCCGCCAGGGCATCAGTGAACTGGTGAACACATGAGAAAGCTATTTGAAGCAATATATTGCAGAGTGTTGCAACAATCTTCGTATATCTGCTGATCGCTTTGACATGGGAATATTTGGTATTGTCGAGGAAAGACGAATTTACAAGCACCAGCCTGGTAGAATTATTTATTTGAGACCTTTTTCGTATAGATGCAAGTAAGCCAAAGTGGAGTCACCAGCGTCAAGGCTGCCAATCATTCTGAATCCGACTCGGAATGGCTGTCCGTACTATGGTCTACTTCTGAATGACACCTGTACTGTGGACCGAACCAAAGTTCTGGACTGGACCACGACAGCACTATGAGTCGCAAGTTTGTCGTGTTCAACTTGTTAGTGGTCCTCTTCATCATTGAATAACCATTCGGCTTCAGAAATAAATAAATTGTTTTGCCATCGTCGATGGTGGGTGAGTGAATCCGGACATTCAATCAAGCAGCTCGTCCGAATCCAGATGGTCTGGTTTCTCTACTCCAGGGAGTTTGATGATAAACATCTGAGTATCTTGTTTTTTTTTTTTTTGCCATGGATACAAGCTGGTGCAAGGACGTGAAATGAAGAACACAGTACTAGTATGGTTGGGAATTATAGGCAATCGCATCCTAACATTGAAGATGTCACATCACGCATGTGTGAAGATATTTCTTAAACAGCTGTAACATAAGTAGATTATCCGTGAATCTAAGGAACATAGAAATGCAGAGACAGCTATGGTAAAGCATCTACCATTGTCTTGATATGTGAGACCACAGCCACAAGCTTCTGCTACCCAATTGGTGTCATGATGTCTAAGTTCCAATTAGTATCAGGTTAGGATATCTGTCCCGTGGCGGGTTCCATCTCCTAAAAACAAACCTTGCTTCCCATAGCACTCGTCTCATGAAGTGTTGGTAACTGAGTTTGCCCGTGTAACTCTGGAAACCTGCTCTTCATCTGTTCGTCGGCTGCCTAAGCCGTGGTGATGTGGCTAGGGGGCTTGACCTCCACAGAAAAGATGGGACTAGCTTTGGTAGTGAGAACGAAGTTGATTGTGTTGCGTCCTACAGGATACTGGGGGTGGACAGTGTGGCCCGGCGTGCAGCACGAAGGAATGGGCTCCATGCATGTTTTTCTCGGTTGGATGGTTTGGCATTATGAGAGGAATTTTTTCCTGTACGATCTTGGGAGGTGTGGTAGACGATAGAATTGCATGCGTCTCGTGGAATGTACGTATACTTTGAAAGATTCTATAGGACAAGACTGACTCGATGAAATCCGTCTCTCAAGTCGGCTTCAATCAGGAATTAGGATGCGCAGCTTTTGAGCACAATTTGATACTTGCCATTGAAAAGCTGGCAATAGTGTCGAGTTAACAATGGCCTTTGTGCTCGACGGTTCACGCTGCCAAAAGAAAATGCAACTGGAAACTGAGAGAGCTAGGCACGAATAGATTCAGCGATGGTAATTCACGCTGAGGAATAAAATGAGGGACACACACAGTAAAAGAATAAGAGTTGGACGCCGATGACTTTCGTACTCGACGTGTCTGAAGGGTCATAGTTGGATAACTTAGGTATCTGGCGAGTGGACGAGGGCATCAGACTCACCTGGGTTGCGTTCAAGAAAACAAGTGAGAGGCAAACAGATGAAACAGGGCTTTTGGCTCGCTTCTCTCGCTCCTCGAGTGGAAGTTTGAAAGAGAAGGTATCACGGCGGTTTCAAAGCACAGGAGCTTCCTCATTTGGATAGTGTTAGACCAATGATTACTACTCCTGATTCGCACCAAAAGTTTGTTGACTTCGCCCCCATGGCCCTACATTTATTGCGCATGAGAAGACACCGAGTATACAGCGCCTTCAGCGCGCTTAATACGATGCTGCGGTTTAGAGACGCATACACTGCTCATCTGAGTCTCTTGTACTGTGGACTATAGCCTCGAGGTTTTCTCGAGGAGCCTACCTCGAGATAAGAGTTCTCCTCCCAGGGAGTGCAGGCAAGATCACTGGATCCTTAGCTGCTCAGTGGTTACGAACACTAACCGCCTTTTCCTTCAAGTGCAAAGCCGAGACTGAAGCCACTACTTTCAGTATTATATCCGAATGGCAAAAGGCACTACGCATCAGTGCCGGGCCGTCAATTCCAGGTCAAATATTACACGAGCACTTCGGCCTCTGCCAGGACGAAGTGGACTCGGGAAAACCGAACACCAAGAGAAGTTAAAGATGTCGATGGCCCAGCTACACGACAGGAAGCGACCAATATACGATTTCGCAAAGGAGGAAACCGGGCAGGATATAATGGACCACTTCCCCCTTGGCCCCATGGAGTCCGTCACCTCCAGCCGTGTCTGTCGCTTGTCTCCTTCGCAATGCCTCCTAACAATCTCCTACTCAAGTCGTGTAGGGTACCAGACACCACTGTGGCATCTATGCGAGTACATGCACACCAGATCCATTGTGCAATGTTCCAAACTTCGTCAACGGTTCTTCGACCACTGCGTCATCAATTGGTGTGTTTGACCGAGATGTTTATTTGACCATACCTGTAACTGTTTCCGCTGGTCGCACAAGCGCCTTTGGGAGCGTAGGCCACCTTGTCGTGCTACATGATATCATGTCGACTATACTTTCCTCACTGACTTTGACCTGCTCCGTGAATTTGACCTGTTTCGTGGCTCGTACAACGATGCATTGTGAAGACACGATGTGAATGTGCTGTTGGAGCAGGGGCCAGTACAAACCTTGCTATGTCATAAATTAAGAATACATATAGGACATTCTGCAACCACTCACTATAAGACATACGCGACAGCTACTATCATGAACAACTCGAGGTTGAAATCGAAAATATAAATTCACACTTGGTCGTCTCTGCCGAAGAGAACACATGTTAAGATTACTGTGTGGTACACAAGGGCTTGTGTAACAATGCATGCCATAATTCTTGATTCCCCAAGACGAGTCAGAATGCATCAAAGTGTCGTGCACTGAGTGTGATGAGTTCTCACATCCTTTACAACTGTTGGCAAAGGCTGAATTTGCCAACAAAAATCTCATCAACCTAATTTGGCAGATGACCCGGACTGTGAGCAACAAATCAGTCCAATGGCGTTCGGGCGCAGCGAATCAAGTATCAATCAGGCGTGATGTACAGTCTACGTAGGGTCGAATGACCACAGCTTCAAAGAAGAGTCTTTGACATATGGAAGTGGCAGGCGCCTTGACACTGCGATCATATTCTGGCTTCCAGAATCCGACTCTTGGTCTGTCGAATCCCCGTCAGAATTATCAGAATCACCCTCCCCAATGCCCTCATCATCAAAATGGCGTGAGCCCGATGCTGACAGGAGATTAGAATGCAAGGGCTGAAATGCCACGCAACCAACCACATCTTCAGTCACAATGATCAGTTACAAAAGGATGAGCGCGAGTGTCTGGTAAACTTGCCTCCGTGCGCGTTGAAAGTCATCTTTGGGCCGATATTCTGCGGTGCAATCGCTAATGACTGCTCAGAATCCAATTCGTCCGAATCTCCGAGGTCAAAAATCGAAATACATCCATTCTATAACCAGGTTGTTAGCCAGGAAGGCTGAACGACGGACACCTGTGAAAGTCAAGTACCTGATCACCCACGCTTAACCATATACCAGCGTAATCTATATCGAATTCGATTTTTTGATTGGTCAAGGTTTTGCGAGAATCAGGGGATGTCCTGAAAACCTTCACAGGTACGGATGTATCACTACGAAGGTCCCATGCATATATAGCATCGTGTCGACGAAATGCAGCATACAAAATATGCGGTCTTGTCGGGTTAAACTTCAGCTGTGAGGGATGGGGTAAGCTTTACCACTGATTCTCCAGACGACATGCCTGCGTGACTCCGGAATGAGAATATGCACCTCCTATAGGCATGATAGCCGCTTGATTTGACTCCGAATACAACGCAATATTATCCATTGCTTGTGAGGAAGGCGTTAGGCTGCCGATCGCGTAGTAGCCATAAGAGGAGGAGAAAGTTATGCTGGATATGATACCTGAAATTGGATCAACATCCATACGGTCTAGCAAGCTTAATATCCTGCCTTTGAGGCCGTCCTTGCTTTTTTTGGAAGGCTTGGTCGGGAGTCGATCGCCCTCCCCAGGTTGTTGTATGTCGAATATCTCGATGGCATCTTCGAAACCGCAGTATAGCCTTGGTGTGAATGATGCGCATGGTGATTATTATCAAATGAACGGAATTTTCATGATAGACTTACTTGTTGGCTGTCAAGTTAAACGCGAGACTATGAGGAGCGATGAACCTCTCACGATGATCAATAATCGGGTACGAGGCCCTCAGCTAGTATGGTCGATCAGCGGCCTGACGAAAACGTATATGAACACTACCCTTCCATCCGAAGCATCCAGAAGCTTCACTGGACAGTCGCGCACAGAAGCAATGAAACAGTAAGCTGGAGCATTGTTGGATGATGCCCCAGGATACCAAGCAAAATTGACGACCGCTGAGGACTGCGAGAATGTATGCTTGTGGTGAGCGGAGAACTGCGTGCCTTCAAGATGCTTTGATAGGTGAAAAAGCTAGATTATGGGCAACACGACTGACCTTGACGTTTGAGGGAGAAAGCGGAGAACTTATTTCGAACTGGATACACACTTAATTAATTAAATATCATGAATATGATACAAACGAGACTGACATGATCAGACCGAGGTACGGCCTGCCCCAAGAGAGAGGATGGTAGGGGCAATGTAGCAGGGACCTGGAGTGCCATCATCGAGTCAACTGCAAAAGAGACAAGAGAAAGAGACATACGTCTAAGGGATCACGAGGCCGATCCTTCTGAGCAGGCTGTAATGTGTTCGTACGAGGGGAGAAGCGAAGAGGTTTGCTGAGGCGAAAGAAAGAGGGCTGCTGCAGGTCTATTGTAGGCGAAGGTCTCTGCACCACAGGTGTGGCAGATATCGGTGGTCTGCGATGTCCACCAAGAGGACGACGAGTTGCATCAGACTGCAATGGTAGCGATAGGTGAGTGGTGTTATGAGTAAAAGAACAAGCCTATGCGCACCTTTAATAGATCATTAAGGGCCGACTTTTTGCGTGCGATAATCTGTGGGGTAATGTTAGCACACGAACTGTGGATGTTTGAAGGGAATGCGTACGCGGGCCTGAGCAAGGACATTAGGTGGAGTGTTGCAGATGCAGATCCCGTAGTCGTCTTCGATGTTTACCACGTAAGCTAACTGGCGTGAATTGGGTGAGAAGGTGAGCCTAAGAAGATTCTGAAAATCAAAGGAAGCGAGAAGCTGGCGAGACTCGAAAACCCAGAGCTTGATGGTGCTGTCATAGGAAGCGCTGGCGAGGATAGTATCGTCGAATGAAAGTGCTAGACTAGTGATAGTCTGAGTGTGTTCTTCAAAGGGAGCTCTGACAGGCTCCAGCGTCGATGCGTCAAACTCGTAGATCGTGATGGCGATGGCATCCTCTGGCACGGTGAAGCTGAAGGCAGCTACGACGGATTTGTTGTGGTATGACCAGGATATTTGCGAAAACGTGCCGAAAGTCTATTGGTATCACGATGGAGATCCGGAGGGTTTGTTGATTATACTCACTGATCAATGCTTGCGTTTGCAACCATTAGAGGGGCCGCCTTGTGCTTCAGCCATTTCTGTTGATGGAAATCCAGAAGTTGTTTAAGGTGGAACTTCGTTTCTGACGTACCTGGCAGTCGGAGTCGATAACTTAGAAGTCAGGTACCGCGCCTAATGAAGACAAATACGTATTTGCCCCGCCCGTCGACCGAAATGTCTTACTGTCAACCCTCTGCAAGATCTTGTGGTCATAGTCTCCTCGCATGGTGTTGTAACCGTGACCGACGCCGAACAAGATCACCATGCCTTTTGGGTGGAGTGTTGGTCAGGTTTATCCTAGCGCCACGTAGTCGACCAACGAACGATTGTTGCCATCGGCCCGAACCTTCTACTAACGTGCACACATTACAGGAGTTTTCAGGGCTGCTGCAGCCTAGACTCACCGAGCAGGTCATCTACTTTGACCCAGGCAAGCTCATATGGCATGTACGTGGATGCTGAAGGTAATCTGTTCAAGTTTTCTGACTCCCGCTCATCGTGCCCCAGACGCCCCATTCAGATTTGCACTACCTCCCACTTTGTACGACTGCCCTCATTGCCTCACACGTCGATCATATTGTATGACTGGAGATTGGATACGACACATGCACGTACTTGTGGTCGCATTTTATCAGCGAATGCATGGATCAGAAGAAAGGTCGTAGATTTTCACTCGCATTGTGATCAAGTATCGGCATCGCTGGATGAGTAGAATGAATTTCAAGGAAGAATACTAATGACCTTGTTCTCAACTAGTACGTATTGGGCATTGTTCAAACCTGTGGGATCTATGATCTTCTATGATAGTGTCATTTTTGAGCCGAACACAGCAATGCCAAGAACATCCCAAAGATAGCACGCTGCCAAAATCATGAACAGTTCTCCAGTCGATCGTTTGCGGCGTTCAAACATTCTGCGCAAGTCACTGCTTTGCGATTTCACCAACAACTTTTAACTTGATCCTATCGGTATCTATGAATGCTCATTGTCTTTCTATTGGATATCATGCTGAAACACTTACTTTAATCAATCCAATAACATCCCTCAAATCTCACTTTGGCGATGC
>Ga0310811_10002499_pt1 | contig 23035 bp, 14 predicted proteins | sample YCmetagenome_FD_207642 | JGI IMG/M metagenome (GOLD analysis project Ga0310811, IMG submission 207642) | Soil microbial communities from experimental microcosm in Duke University, North Carolina, United States - YC | ecosystem: Engineered > Artificial ecosystem > Soil microcosm > Unclassified ...
AGCACCACGCTAATAGCGGGTGCCAACCATATCTATACATTTATCGCAGTTGCTTATTAGCGTCCAAAGATAATGTGAAGGCCAAGCGCAAATGCAGCGGTAAGCAGAATAGAAACAAACAAATAGAGGCGATATCGTGCTACAAGTACTTTTTGATCAAGAGCTATTGCTTTTGCGCCACTAGCTGATCGAGGTTGCTGTCGTTCTTGCATTGTTTTCCCCCATAAATTTTTGCGTAGGAGGGTGACCTACTTTTTCATTTTTTCTTCTATACAATATATACGGTATAGAGATGCACATCGTTGTAGTATCTGGTACAACATTCCCAATGTGAGCCTCTCTATCCACAGTCGTAGACCGCTTCACATCTCTCTTCCATACAGTTTTGTCACTACAACAAAAACTAGCAAAGAGAGAAATTTCTACCTTGTGGAGAGCGTACACCAGATACCAACAAAAAGCTATGTTATAGGTCACATCTCCCCTCTTTCTAGCACAAAAACCCTATTGATCAGGCTAGATAGGAGGCTCTAACAGGTTATCTGTAGCAGCATTATGGTCCTCAGATCGGCGACCTGCTTTATTCCGCTCTGAAATTTCCTCATGAGCATTTGCCTGTCCCTCACGAATAGCTGTTTCCAGTTCATGAGAGATATAACTCCATTCATAATGCATCTCTAAAGACCGACGCGCCTTTGTAAATTCACGCTCCTGCAACATGCGAAAAATCTGTTCACACAGTGCAATCGCCTCCGCTGCCGCTGCACGGGCAATCGCTGTATATTGTCCCAGCATGTCATGTCGTCTGGCTGTACGAAACAGCACATGCACTTTTTCAAGCACTTCAGCGAATTCGGACTGGAGCTGTTCATTCCACTCTTGCTGCTCAACCAATGTTGCCGCTTTGGACAGAAAACGAGCACACACCTTGATAGCTTTGTTGTAATCGTAGTTACGTGATTCAAGCAAAGCCTGTAAGATACGCTCTTCATCTACCGCATCTAACGCCATTACAGAGAAAATACTTGCCTCTCCCCCCATCTCATGAATTTCATGGACAAGTTGACGAAACTGCTTTTCCACTTCATCTGAATAAGGCAACAAATAGACAGAGTTCTGTAAAGCGTATGCACCAAGATTCTGTAACCGCCGCCACACCCAGACACGCTTTTGTGATGGCTCACTGGGAACCTTATATGTCAATTGCAGCCAACGCGCAGCACCTCGCTCTTGCATGAATAGCTACTCCCACAATAATTACTCATCTGTATCTTGCGTTACGTATCGCTTGCTGGTTATCGTACTCTATCTATTTCTTTAAAGTCAAGCAAAATACACTTCCAGAAAGTTATCACTACTATTCACACAGGTTATACTTACTTTGAGAAGCATGCTTTCCCCTTATGAAATCTACGTGATATAGTAATACTGTAGATTATGAAATATTGGTGTCAAAAAGCGTCATCAGCGAAAGCATGGTTTTACATATGAAACAACCATTATTTCTACACACAGACTATATGCAACGATTGTTACTTCTCTTGCTGCCAGCTCTCATTGGTGCTCTGTTTGCATGGGCAAATGGATCGCTTTTTCACTGGCTTTTCTTCCTGTTCGCTCTGCTCATTCCTGCCATCCTGACACTGATTACAGACTACTCCACTGCTACATTCCTCAATCATGCAACACCAGTCGCATCAATTGGCGGCTACCTCTTCTATCTAGCCTGCAGCCTCCTTACCTTTCTTGTCGCCTATACACTTCAGTCTCAGCATCTCTCCACACAGGTTTTCCTGGCCGGGTTTCCCATCAGTATAGCCATCGCAACGGTGCTCACCTTTGATATCTACAACACCATCAATATGTTCACGGCTCAACTCATGCGCATATATGGTGTAATATTACTGCTTATCATCACGCTAACGCTTGCTCTCAATACAGTACTACAAATCTATCCCTGGTATAGTATTGTTACTGTTCTTATCCCAATTCCGGCGCTTAATGCTTTGCGCTTAATTTCCAATGAAAAATCACACATTTTCCCTCTTCTTACACGCATGAAGCAGGCAACAATACAAATAGCATTAGTAATTACCGTTTCTCTCATCATACATAGAATAATAAGTATCTAAGTGTTAACTCAGCATATTCTCAGATAATAGAACAATGTACGCAAATATAAATAGGCTAGCATCTGATCATAATCTTTTTCTATTACAGAAAAAGTTGTATAATTACGAGAGTACTCGTTCTGAACAGGATCGACGCTGAACCCTGGACCATAATCAACGTATAGTGACATGCCTGCTACCATTGAAAAGCAGTGCAACGTGTTCTACAATGGGATAACCTTACGGTTGGCTTACATCCCCGTACAGTCACTTTGTATTGAGGAGGATACATCGGCATGAGTAATAATCTTTTTGACGACACCGATACTATTTTATCTGAGGACCGCGTTTTCCCCCCAACCACAGAGCTGGTCGAGAACGCCAATATTACGGCCTACATGAAATCGAAGGGATTTACCGACTACGAAACATTTTACGAATGGTCGCTAAAGAACCGCTTCGAGTTTTGGGATGACATTGCGAAGGAGTTACACTGGTTTGAACCATGGCAGACAACGTTTACATGGACCGATAAACCATTCTTCAAGTGGTTTGTTGGAGGCAAGTTCAATATTGTATACAACTGTCTGGACCGTCACATGGACACGCCCGTTCGCAACAAAGTAGCTTTCCACTGGGAAGGCGATGGTGGCGAAACTCGCTCTGTCACATACAAACAGTTATACACCATGACCAACCAGTTTGCGCAAGGTTTGCAAAATCTGGGTGTCAAAAAGGGTGATCGTGTTGCCATTTATATGCCAGCCGTCATTGAACAGATCGTTGCGGTACTCGCCGTTGCTCGCCTGGGTGCGATCCATACCGTTGTCTTTGGAGGCTTTGCCGCCAATGCGCTACGAGATCGCATTATTGACGCTGAGGCAACGGTGCTGATCACTGCTGATGGAAACAATCGCGGTGGAAAACTTATCCAATTAAAGAAAATTGCCGATGATGCACTTGCTGAAACACCGGCTGTCAATAAAGTTGTCGTTTATAATCGACTCAGCCTTGATGTGACCATGCAAGAGGGACGAGATATTTACTGGCACGACCTGATTGCTGATATTCCGGAGGATACTTTCGTTCCATGTGAACCGATGGATAGTGAAGATCTCCTGTATATTCTCTACACCAGCGGCAGCACCGGAAAGCCGAAAGGTGTTGTCCATGTCCATGGCGGCTACGCTGTAGGCACCTATATGACCACAAAATTTGTCTTTGACATTAAAGATGATGACGTGTACTGGTGTACCGCAGATGTCGGCTGGGTAACAGGACATTCCTATATCGTCTATGGCCCGTTAATGAACGGCGTCACCAACGTCCTCTTTGAGGGCACACCAGCGTATCCAAATCCTGATCGCTGGTGGAGCGTCGCGGAGAAATTCAAAGTCAGTGTGCTGTATACGTCACCAACAGGCATTCGTGGCCTGATGCGCTTTGGCGAAGAATGGCCCGCGAAACATGATCTGTCCAACTTACGCGTGCTGGGATCAGTTGGTGAACCAATAAATCCGGAAGCCTGGATCTGGTACCGTCACAATATTGGTCGAGATCAGCTCCCTATCATGGATACATGGTGGCAGACTGAAACAGGCTCGATCCTGATCAGCCCGACCGTTATTCAGCCACTTAAACCCGGTAGCGCAACACGCCCATTACCGACAATTGAGGCGGATATTGTCGATAAGAATGGACATTCCGTTGGCCTGGGTAAAGGTGGCTTCCTGATCATTCGTCATCCATGGCCGAGCCAGATGCGCACGATCTATGGTGATCCTGCTCGTTATCTGACCTATTGGGAAACCATTCCCGATGTCTACTTCGCTGGTGATGCAGCAACAATCGATCAGGGGAAATTCATTCGTGTACAGGGACGCGTTGACGATGTGATTAAAGTCAGTGGTCACCGCCTGGGTTCAATGGAAATCGAATCCTGTCTGGTTAGCCATCCTGCGGTTGCAGAAGCAGCGGCAATTGGCAAACCAGATACCGTCAAAGGTGAACACGTCAAAGTGTTCGTGATTCTGAAAAACTCCTATGAGCCAAGTGATGAACTGGCCAAAGAGTTAAAACTCCATGTGCGCACGACAGTTGGCGCGGTTGCAGTTCCAGACGAAATTGAGTTCACACCAGGTCTGCCTAAGACACGTTCAGGCAAAATCATGCGCCGTGTCATTCGCGCAAAAGAGTTGGGTGAGCCAATTGGTGATACAAGCACTCTTGAAGCATAATCAGTCAGAGTAATCGACAAGAGGCCATATTCTTTCTGCAAGAAGATATGACCTCTTGTTCCTTTTTCTACCTTCATTATTGCTCACCTTCACCTCTGTATAAAACGTTCTATCCACCGCACAAACGATGCTCAAGAAACAGGATCTCAACGATTATTTTTCCACGACAGGGCAAATATCAATGTACCTCTATCTTGTCAGATGCAAAAACACCATTTTTGTCCGTTCATAGAAGAGTATTACGGTAACAGTAGAGATGCTTGACCATGGACAAAACCTACGCTATAGTAGTTTCAATATTCAGGTTGAAGAGAGGGAACAATGACGGTATCAAGTGAGGCACAATATATGACCGAATCAACGCCCCAGGATATTTACACCTATCTTACAGGTCTACTACAACAGGTAGTACCGACCTATCTAGAACAAGAAAAGATTGAAATTGATGCAAATCAGTTACCAATAGATCTCCGCTTATCCGCACAGGCCAGTTTTGGTGACTACTCTGCTCCAGTTATGTCATGGTCACGTCAGCTCAGACGCCCTCCCATTCAAATTGCAGAGGCACTTACTGCGCTTCTACAGACAACGCCACATCCGGAGATCGCTGAGATTAATGCCACCAGGCCGGGCTATATTAACTTCCGTTTGAGGCGCTCAACGGTGGGCAAAGACATTATTGATCGTGTGCTGGAGGCTGGCCCCGACTTTGGTCAACACAAAATGGGCATCGGCACCAAAGTCATTGTTGAACATACCAATATCAACAGTAATAAAGCAGCTCATGTCGGTCACCTGCGCAATTCTTGCATTGGCGATACTGTCGTTCGTATGCTCCGCTCACAGGGCTATCAGGTTGAGGCAAACAACTACATTGACGATTCCGGTGTACAGGTCGCTGATGTCGTCGTAGGTTTCACTCTACTGCAGCAGGGCGTACTTCAACTTGCTGAAGGCAATGAACAACTTCCTGATGAGTCTTTTGATTACTTCTGCTCACGTGTCTATGTAGGGGTGGGTAAAGTCTACGAGGACAAAGACTCCGATGTCGGTCAGCGGGCGTCGCAGTTGCGTCGCGAAGTCTTGCATGCAATTGAACACGGTGCCCAACCAGAGTCTGGCCCCAATTATCCAGAACTCGCAGGTGAGGTTTCACATAAAATTGTACAGGCACACCTGAAGACAATGTCTCGCCTCAACATTTCTTATGACCTCCTCCCCTGGGAGTCAGCAATCCTCCATGCAGGCTTGTGGAAAAAAACCTTTGAGATGCTGCGCGAACGCGAACTATTAGAAAAGCCAGAGACAGGTCATGCCGCTGGTTGTTGGATTCTTCCATTTGGAGATGGTGAAAGCCAGACCAGTGAAGGTGATCGCACCAGCGATAAAATTCTTGTGCGTAGTGATGGTACTGCGACCTATACCGCCAAAGATATCGCTTATCAGCTCTGGAAATTCGGTCTGGCTGATACCTTTGACGTTGATTTCCAATTTGTTCCCTGGGGCATTCAACATGACGGACGCAAATTATGGTCAATGCGCACACCACATGACCAGGAACTACAGAGCATTGCCAGAGCATCTGAGGCTCCGGCTGAACGTTTCGGTCATGCAAGACGCGTTATCAACGTCATCGATGTGCGCCAGTCTTATCTGCAACAGGTCGTCTATGAGAGCCTCCGTCGTCTTGGCTATGCTGATCAGGCAGATAATTCGACCCATCTGGCCTATGAGGTGGTAACCCTCTCTGCTCCTACTGCTGCTCGTCTGGGCATCGATACCAGCGATGGTCGTGAAAATTACGCGATGTCTGGGCGCAAAGGCATTGAGATTAAAGCCGATGATCTCATCAATGCTGCAATCGCACGTATGAAAGAGGTCCGTAAACAGGATAATGTGGAACTTTCAGAGGAAACCGCTGAAAAGCTGGCTTCCGCTGCTATCCGTTACTTCATGATCCGCTTCAATCTGCAACAGATTATCGCGCTTGATATGGATGAAGTCTTACGGCCAAACGGCGATACTGGCGTCTATCTGCAATATGCCTATGCACGTGCCAATAGTATCCTACGCCGCCTGGAAGATTCTGGCTACACCATTCCAACAACGCTGGGAGCAATACCACAAGAACTGGAACAGAGTGAGTGGGATCTGCTACGGCACATCGATGTCTATCCACGTCGTCTGGCTGAATACACCGAACAGCTCTCACCAGCATTGCTGGCTTCATATGCATATGAACTCGCAGCACACTTCAGCGATTTCTATGAACACACCCCACCAACGGTGCGGGAAGCTGATGAAAAGGTCAAAGCCTTCCGTGCATTATTGATCCAGGCAACAGCCCAGACCATGAATAATGTGTTACGTGTGCTCGGTTTTGAGCCATTGGAACGTATCTAACGATAACGACAGAGAACACCTGAATATCCTTACAGTGCAAAGGGAGTGGCGATCTGCCACTCCTTTCTTCTAACAACTATATTCCTCTTTTCCTGTATTATCGCTTGCGCCCGGGCATGCCAGTAAGATACACTGAATAGTCAAACTTTGTCGTTGTATGTACTCTGTTTTCTCAAAGGAGAAGGGTTTTCTCATGGTTCATCTGAGTTTTGGTATTAAAACAGCCCCCCAACATACCACTTACGAAGATATGCTCGCAATCTGGCAAGAAGCTGACGCGGAGCCAACGCTCGAACACGCCTGGCTTTTCGACCATTTCTATCCCATTATGGGCGATACCACTGGTCCCTGTCTGGAAGGCTGGTCAGTACTATCCGCATTCGCGGCCCTTACCAAACGCATTCGCCTTGGCCTCATGGTGACAGGAAATACCTATCGTCATCCGGCAGTGCTGGCGAACATTGGTGCTACGGTGGATGTTATTTCAAATGGGCGCTTAGACTTCGGGATTGGGGCGGGATGGAATGAGCAAGAGCACAGTGCCTATGGTATCGAACTCTATTCAGCCGGTGAACGCATTCGTCGCATGGGTGAGGCCTGCGAAATCATCAAACGCCTCTGGACAGAAAAGTCCGCGACGTTTGAGGGCCGCTACTATCAAATCAAAGATGCTTACTGTGAGCCAAAACCAATCCAAAAACTCCCTCCGTTCGTTATCGGTGGTGGTGGTGAAAAACTCACATTGCGCATGGTTGCCAGATATGCTGATATCTGGAATATTCCTGGTGGCTCTGTCGAAGTTTTCAAAAATAAAAGCGCAATCTTAGACGAGCATTGTGCCGCTATCGGACGCAATCCGGCTGAAATCACCCGCTCCATCCAGGTTGCCATTAATCCCGCAAACTGGAATGAGACACGCGAAACGGCAGAAAGCTTGATCGAGGTTGGCGCAACCCATATTATCCTCAATATTCGTACACCATATACGGATGGTGCTGTTCGACATCTGGTCGATGAAGTGGTAAAACCACTGAAAGCAAAATACGAGTAATTATTACGCTCTACGCAAGCAATAAAAAAGCAGGCGGATGAATCAGTCATCCGCCTGCTTTTTTATTGCTTGCTGCGTCAGCATTTAACGATATTGATTGATCTCGTCGCGCAGTTGCGCAGTCGCACGACGAGCAGCAGCAGCGAAATCAGACTCTTGCGACGCATAAATAATACCACGTGAAGAATTAATGATCATGCCCCAACCACGACTATCTTTCCCGGCCTGCACCGTTGCCGCTACATCACCGCCCTGCGCACCAATACCAGGAATCAGGAATGGCAGATCGCCAACAATTTCACGCACTTTCCGCATCTCGTCTGGATACGTTGCCCCGATCACCAGAGCACAATTACCATTGGTATTCCATTGTCGCGCAACGTTGCGAGCAACAACCTGATACAATGGCTCCTGCGTCTCCCCCACGAGCAAATCTTGCAATTCACCAGCTCCAGGATTTGATGTTCGCGCAAGCACAATAATGCCTTTGTCCTTACGTGCGAGTAACGGCTGCAGCGCTTCTTTACCCAGGTATGGGTGAACGGTAATTGCATCGGCCTGCAAATGATCAAAAGCCGAGATAGCATAACCAAGATTGGTATTGCCAATATCCGCTCGTTTGGCGTCAAGGATCACAGGAATCGCTGGATACGTCTCTTTAATGTAAGAGACAATTCTGCTCAATGCTCGCAACCCATCAGCCCCCTGTGCTTCATAAAACGCGCTATTGGGTTTGTATGCACACACAAGGTCATGCGTAGCATCTACAATATCACGTGCGAACAGGAAGAAAGCCTCTTCACAGTTTCCACTGGTTTTGACAACCGCAGGCAAACGTTCATATTCAGGATCTAACCCGACACAAACAAAATGCTGCTGTTGCCAGCACTGCTCTACAAGCTGGATAAAATTAGCCTTCTGCTTGTTTTCTAACGTAGAATGTTGCTCTACCATCAACTTTTCGCTCCTACCACTTTTGTTCTCGCTTTAGCATGATCTCTTTTCCCTGTACAAAAAGGTCTTCATACAGAGATATCTACCAACTTTCCATAGGAAAGAAGGTAGATATCATAGCCAATCTACATACTCAACATGTTTCTATTAAGGGAGTACATGCTGTCGGCGTGCCAGAAACGCACGACCTTTTCCCACTACTGTATTGACAGGCATACCCTGCTTACAAAGCGGACATTCCAGCTCATCATATGTTTGCAACGACAATGAACTCAGTGCATGGATCGGGACTCCGCCAACATCCTTTGACTGTACATTGCCCCGATTACACAAAACGCTCAGGCCAATCACGTTACCACCATAACGACGCACAAGATCAATTACCTGACGTGCAGAACCACCAGTCGTTAAAATATCCTCGATCACCAGAATATTTTTGTCAGGAATCAACGCATCATAGCCACGGTGAAAGGCAAAGTGTTTATCAACTCCATCACTGCCTTTCTCCGCAAATATAGCAAGTGTCTCCCCCGACCGACGACGCTGATTTAAAAAATGTGCTACCCATTGTGAAAGTACAACGCCACCAATTACAGGACCAACCACCACATCAATCTGATCAGCAGGATAGGGTTGGGCCATACGCTCACAGAGCATCTGAATTGTTCCGGTGTGCATGTAGAGAGCATCCTTGTTCACATATACCGAACTGTGTCGCCCTGAACTATACACAAAATGGCTATCACTGATAATCGCGCCTGCAGTGGCAAACATCTGCATAATTTCTGGATCATTCATCGTTGCACACAATCCTCTCGCAAATGAGCGACGTCGCTTTGATACGTTGAATTCCAACTGTTACCAGATCCATGTGAATATACATACTGATAGCACATTATTTATATTCGTTCCAGGGGATTATCGGAATCGTCTCCAGATTTTTCTGCGTGATTGCTCGTGCGAATAAGCGTGCCTGCTTAATTTTCGTAAACAGGTGAATATTGTGATCAACCGCGTAACGGCGCATGGCATAATCATCATCTAATTCTTTTCTGATATGCCCTTCCACAATATTAATTGCCAGATCAATCTTGCCATCACTGAAGTAGCTCAGTACATTTGGTGTCTTTTCTTCGTGTATCTTGTACAGCATCGTTGTCTCGACACCATGCGCACCCAGGAACTTGCTCGTCTGCTCGGTTGCATAGAGTGGAATACCTAATGTACTTAACAACTTTGCGCTCTCCAGAAACTTGGCTTTCTTCTCATCACCACCCAGGCTAATGAAGATACCTTTCTGCGGAATACTGCCACCTGTGGCGATAATCGCTTTCAGATAGGCCTCCTCAATATCATCGCCAAAGCAGGCCACTTCACCAGTTGATGCCATTTCCACGCGGAGCACCGGATCGGCCCCGGTCAGGCGCGAGAATGAGAATTGCGGCGCTTTAACAGCGGTGAACTGTAACTTCGGCATAGTCACAGCCGGAATATTTTCCTGGAAGACCGCGTCAATGAACAGTTCAATGAAGTTCACTCCAGTCACTTTTGAAATGAATGGGAAGGTACGTGAGGCACGCAGGTTCACCTCAATGACGTAGACTTCATTATCTTTCGCCAGAAATTGCATGTTAAAGGGACCAGTGATATTCAAAGCACGTGCTATCGCCCGACCAACACTTTCAATCCGCTCCATTGTCTGAGCGTTCAACGTCTGTGGTGGCAAAGCAATCGTCGCGTCACCGGAGTGAACACCAGCATTCTCAACGTGCTCAGAGATCACAAATGCTTTGACTTCACCGCGCTGCGCAATAGCATCCAATTCGACCTCTTTCACCTTGCGCATGAACTTCGAGACGGTCACAGGATGCTCAGGTGAAACAGCGGCAGCCTGTCGCACATACTGCACCAGTTCATCTTGATCATAACAGATATTCATAGCGCTACCGGAAAGAACATACGAAGGACGCACCAGCACCGGGAAACCAACGCGCTCAGCAAAAATTGTCAGCTCATCAAGATTGGTAAAACTACTCCATTCTGGCTGACGCACATTGAGAGAGTCGAGCAATGAGGAAAATTTGTTGCGATCCTCAGCACGGTCAATATCATTTGCATCCGTGCCAAGCAGATGGAAACCATAGCGTTGAAGCGCCCGCGCCCGGTTATTCGGCGTTTGCCCACCAACTGAGACAATCACACCCTGAGCTGCTTCGAATTCACAGATGTCAGCGATACGCTCAAACGTTAACTCTTCAAAATAGAGACGATCCGACATATCATAATCAGTCGAAACAGTCTCCGGGTTACAGTTAATCACAATCGAGCGTTTCTGATATTTTCGCAACGCCTGCACTGCACTGACTGATGTCCAGTCGAATTCTACGGACGAGCCGATACGATAAGAACCTGAACCAATCACAACAACACCAGTTTCGCCAGTTGGCTCAACATCGCAATGCTGTCCATTATAAGTTGTGTAGAGATAGTTGGTTTCAGATGGGAATTCAGCCCCCAGCGTATCAATCTGGAAGACAACTGGTGTCACACCATGCTGTTTGCGTAATGCACGTACCTCAAGACCCGTCTGACCAATCAATTCCCCGATACGTTTATCCGAAATACCAAGTTGTTTCAACATACGAAGATGTGCTGCAGAGAGATCTTTCGTCTGAGTCAGTTCCTGTTCGACATCAACGATATGCTTGATGCGCAGTAAGAACCAGGGATCGATACCCGTGATATCATAAATCTTCTCAACCGAATACCCGTTGCGCAGTGCCAGTGCAAGCGCAAACATACGACGTGGTGTCGGGGTATAAAGATAGCGAGCAATAGTATCTTCTGTAGATTCCTGATTGTCGGCAAAGACCTTTTCAGAAGTTGCTCCCTCAAAATCCAGATCCAGCATGCGGATCGCTTTTTGATAAGCTTCCTCAAAGGTACGTCCGATACCCATCACCTCGCCAACCGACTTCATACCAGTGCCGATAGTCTCATCAACACCTTTGAACTTATTCAGATCCCAGCGCGGAATCTTGACGACAGCGTAATCAAGGCTTGGCTCAAAACAGGCTTTTGTGACACCGGTCACGCGATTGGTCAGATCCGTCAACGCATAATCAAGTGCCAGTTTCGCCGCAATATAGGCAAGAGGATAACCAGTCGCTTTACTTGCCAGAGCAGAACTACGAGAGAGACGTGCATTGACCTCAATCACATAATATTCAGAGGTGCGTGGGTTCAAGGCATACTGAACATTACATTCACCAACGATCCCCAGACTACGCACGATAGTAGTAGCCGCCGAACGCAACATGTGATATTCAGCATTGGTCAACGTCTGACTGGGAGCAATAACAATTGATTCACCGGTATGGATGCCCAGTGGGTCCATATTCTCCATATTACACACGGTAATACAATTGTCGTAGCTATCGCGTACAACCTCATATTCAACTTCTTTGTAATGGTGTAAATACTGCTCGACCAGAACCTGTGGAGCAAAGGCCAGCGCACCATTCACAATATGCTCCAACTCCTCTTTATTCTGCGCGATACCAGAACCCTGACCTCCCAGCGCGAAGCCTGCACGGATCATCACCGGATAACCGATTTCATCGCCGAGTCGTAGTGCATCTTCTAATGTTTCCGCGATATGGCTTTGTGGCGTCGGAATATTGATGGATTTCAGATGCTGCGCAAATTCCTGACGATCTTCAGTCAGAATGATGGCAGAGATCGGTGTACCAAGAATTTCCACAGCGTACTTCGCCAACACACCACTCTTATGCAAAGCAATACCACAGTTTAACGCTGTCTGACCACCAAAGGAGAGCAAAATACCATCCGGGCGCTCTTTCGCAATGACCTTCTCAACAAAAAATGGTGTCACTGGCAAGAAATACACTTTATCGGCCATTTCTTTTGACGTCTGAATGGTCGCGATATTCGGATTGATCAGAACGGTCGAAATTCCCTCTTCTCGCAGTGCTTTCAATGCCTGAGAACCAGAATAATCAAACTCACCTGATTGCCCGATCTTGAGAGCACCCGCTCCAAGAACCAGTACCTTACCTGGCTTACTCATGTTCGCCTCTTACCCTCCCTAAAAAGTAATCAAAAATCCAATCAGTATCCATCGGTCCAGGTGTTGATTCTGGATGAAACTGCACCGAGAAGAATGGCAGTTGTGCATGCTGCAAGCCCTCATTACTCCCATCATTTGCGTTGACAAACCAGGGGGTAAAGTCAGGTGGCACCGTTCCGACAGCAAAACCATGATTCTGTGTCGTGATATAACAGCGCTTTGTGCCCTGCATCAAACAAGGCTGATTCTGACTTCTGTGCCCAAATTTCAATTTGTACGTATCACCACCAGCAGCTAACGCCAGCAACTGATGTCCAAGACAGATACCCATAGTAGGAACCTGTCGCTCCATCGCTGTACGTAATGTCTGAATAGTTTTCTCCGCCATCTTTGGATCGCCAGGACCATTCGAGACCAGAATACCGTCAAATGAAAACGCATGCTCAGGTGAGAAGAGATCATAATCCCAGGGCACAACCACCACACGCACATTACGCGCCAACAAACTGCGCAAAATATTGCGCTTCGCACCACAGTCAATCAACACAATGGTGGTTTCACCTTCCCCGTGATACTGCACCTCTGACGTCGATACCTGTGCCACCAGATTATCCAGATTCGGGTCATGGAATGGGATATCCTGATCGAAAACAATCTTACCCAGCATCGCCCCATGCGTTCGGATATGTTGCGTCAGCAAACGTGTATCTTTAATCTCCAACGCAGGTACTTTTTCTCGTTTCAACCACGTGCCCAGAGTCATCTGGCTTTGTACATGAGAAGGAGTATCAACATAATTTGACACGATTAATCCTGCCGCGTGGATCTGATCATCCTCCCACAGCGAACTGTCCGGCACACCATAATTCCCGATGATTGGATAGGTCATCGTCAAAATCTGACCCGCGAACGATGCATCAGTCAAAGACTCAGGATAACCAACCATCCCGGTACTGAAAACCAGTTCACCAGCAACCGGCCCTTCATAACCGAATGATGTTCCCTCGAAACGAGAGCCATCCTCTAAGACCAGATAACCAGTAACAGGAGTCCGTCGCTCATTGCCTTCTACTTCATCCCCATGAGACTCAAAGGGCAAATCATTTATTGTTTCTGGACGCTCTTCAACCAGAAGGTCACGCCGCCCATTATTTTTTTGCATTTTTCATCCTCTTATACACAGATTATGTGGTTTCATTCGCATTCAAATGAGCAAGTCGCTGCCGCTTCTTGCTCATTTGCAGATATTTGAATACGAAAAAATAGTACGTAGGAAGATACTTAATTGCGTATTAGAGCCGGCCCAGTACAAGAGCCAGCAACGCCATACGTGTATAGACACCATTACGTATTTGTGAACGCAGATACACAGCCCGTTCATCCGCATCGACAGCAGGATCTACCGACTCAACACGTGGCAGAGGGTCCATCAAAATGGTATCCTTCCCTGCATACATATCGAGCAAGTTCGGCGTAGCGATCACAATTTCTTTTTGAGCATCCTGCCATGCTTCCTGAGTGCGGAAACGCTCACGTTGCACACGCGTCCAATACCAGAAATGGCAATCGCGTGGAATATCTTGTTCTCTACTGATCTCAATAATTCTGATGCCGCGATTCTGAAATGTCACCATATCTTCACGCGACAGGCGCAAACTCTGAGGAGAAAGCACATACAGAGTATTATTTTTATACAGAGAAAGACCACGGATTAACGAATGCATTGTACGACTATTTAAAGCATCACCTGCGAGTAACCCGGTCAGGTTATCGAGTCTGCCAAAGTGCTCATAGAGTGTGTAGAGATCTAATAACGTTTGTGTTGGATGCTCATTATTGCCATCACCCGCATTAATCACAGGTAAAAATTCAGCAACACCCGCAGCCAATCTTGCCGCTCCCGGTATTTTATGGCGCAATACAATCGCATTGGAATACGCTTCAAACACCCGAATGGTATCCTCAAATGTTTCACCTTTACTGACAGAGGAAACCATCTCTGGATTCAATATCTCAAGCGTTTGACCACCAAGACGTTTGACCGCCGCCGCAAATGAACCAAAGGTACGACTGGATGGTTCATAAAATAACAGACTAACAAGTAAGCCTTCTAAGATATGTGAGGGTTCATTATTTATCACAATTCGCTTCATTTGCCGCGCAACATCAAACAGGATATCAATATCTTCCGTCGAAAACTGGTCAAAGGATACGATATCTTTGCCCTTAAAATTGCCTCGGATCATCTCAAGCTCACGCTGCGTATGAGATGTGACCTGAAACATAACCCCTCCCTCAGGTAGTTAAACGTCAGGTTGACAGGTCAACCTTTCCTTCCCCCTCAATGAACCAACTTTACAGACTACACAAACTGGGCGCAATCTATAAATTCTGTTGCTCTCGCTAAGAGGTAGAGATCCTACACTTCAAAAAAAAACCCCACCCCCAAAAGAAAAGGGATGAGGAAAAGATTCTACAAAATAAAAGCGGCACTCCTCCAATCCTGAGATTGGCAATAACAAATATTTTTTGCCGAACGTTGTTGTATTGCCAGATATTTTGGACCATGAAGTGCTACACCTTTTTATTGTTTGCTTTTATTGGGAACCACTCAAATTGTTAAGAGTATACCCTTACATTTTTACTATGTCAAGGGATAAAAGACCACTTATTGGAAAAAGTTCTGTAGAGAACGTCCATGCCTTATGGCATAGCAGCCATACAGGTTCCCAACATCAGCACCATTCATCAGGCTTTTGGTGGGTCATTTCCTTCACCTGTTGGCTGTATTCCGACTGGTGAATCTGCCACAGGTGCTTCTTCCGGCAGGCTATAACGCTCACGAAGGATCTGATAAAGGATGATTGCACTGAATGTTGCGACACCAATACCATCAAATGTGATACTGCCGAATTTGACAACAATGCCATTCACCATACCCGCGCCCAAAATGACAGAGACTGCGGCAGTAATCAAATTACGACTCTGCGAGAAATCTACTTTGTTCTCAACCCAGATACGCGCACCAGAGACAGCAATCATGCCAAACAGAGTAATTTCAAGGCCGCCAAAGACGCCGGTAGGAATGGTTGAAATCAACGCCCCAAATTTGGGACAAAAACCTAATAAAATCGCAACGATACTGGCAACAACAAAAATAAGCGTCGAATAAATACGGCTAACCGCCATCGTACCAATGTTTTCTGCGTACGTTGTTACCCCTGTGCCACCTGCTGATCCCGCGATAATTGTAGCAACGGCATCGCCGAGAAAAGCTCGTCCCAGGTATTTATCCAACTGCCGACCAGTCATAGCAGAAACGGCTTTCACATGCCCAATATTCTCCGCCGCCAGAATAATAGCCACAGGAGCAATCAGAGAAACAGCGTTTCCAGTGAAGTGAGGTGTCACAAAATGTGGCAAACCAATCCAGGCTGAACTACTAACTCTGGAAAAATCTATCGCAGGTCCAATGCCAGCCAGACCACAGAGCAGGTTTACGACATAGCCGATAATACCACCCACCAGAATCGCCAGACGACGCAGACTACCCGGCGCATAGACAGCAATACCTGCGACAGCCAGAATGGTCACCGCCGCCATCCAGCCAGAAAATTGATTACTCGCAGCCCCACTCACGGCGGATCCAGCCAGATTCAAACCAATAGCAATGACCACCGAACCTGTAACAACAGGAGGCATGAGCACTTCAATCCACCGATGACCAGCCAAAATAGTGATGAGAGCAATAACGGCATAGACAGCACCTGCTGCGACAATACCACCCAGCGCAATCGGAATATTGGGATTACCACCTACCATCGTGGCCGCATTATAACCCGTTACGGCAACAACTACACCAATAAAGGCAAAACTTGATCCCAGATAACTCGGAATACGACCACCAACGATAAGGAAAAAGATCAGCGTGCCAATACCGGAGAAAAAGATAGCAATGTTGGGGTCAAAACCCATTGCGAGCGGCGCAAAAACCGTCGAGCCAAACATAGCGAGCACATGCTGCAAACCAACTAATATCGTTGGCCCCCACGGTAAACGCTCATCGGGTGCAATCACACCCTCCCTTTTTAAACGCCAATGAGGAAAATACGAATGCTGCTCTTCATACTGATCCGATGTTGTCGTGGTACGCTCGGACTTTGTAGAACCCATGCCGAAGTCCTTTCTGGATAAAATACCATCATAAGTTCAATCTCATCTGTACAAAAATTCATCTCTATAATAGAGATGAGCAATAAAACCTGACAGAGTATACGTTCCAGACTATAAGATGTCAAGGCAAGCAGAAGAAGAAGATAGATACTTTACCTATACTTTCAGCATTCGGCATGGCTTTGATAATCAAAGCGAGAGAATAGCTATCAGAGGAGGGAAACGGAGGTATTGGCGGATGCAATTGCATCCGCCAGACAGATATAAATAGAATTATCAGGAACCAGATGAAGATGCAGGGGCAGTAGTCTGCACATTCACACAGGTGACATCAAAGATCAATGTCGCGTTAGGGGGAATAACCTGATTCCCGTTCTGATCTGTAGAACCGGTTGAGCCATAGCCCAATGCGGGCGGAATAATCAGTCGGATTGTCTCTCCTGGCTGTATGCCAATTAATCCCTCGTCCCAACCTTTGATAACCTGACCCTGACCAAGTGTCACCGGGAAAGCCTGACCACCATCATCATAGCTACTATCAAACTTCTTGTTTGAACCCTGAAGCCAACCAGTATAGGTGACAGTCACAGTATTCCCGGTTTGTGCGGCAGGGCCACTACCAGGCTTAAGCACAATCTTTTCTAAACCGCCACTCAATTTTGTCGGTGTCAGAGTAGTCGCGGGGGGAGTCGCAGGCCCGGTTGGATTTTCCTTATCCAGTTGTTTTACAAGAGCCGTCGCTTGTATATTCAGTGCATTTGCTGTTGCATTTGCCACAGCTTTTTGTGCATTCGCAGTCGCAGTCGCATGTGCATTATTTGTCGCAACAACGTAGGCATTATAGCGTTGGTCGCCGAGAATGGCTGCAATGACTGCAATGACAAGTACCACAGCAACAACAATACTCGTAATAATACGATTCCGGCGCTGACGACGTTGCTGGCGCTGAATGCGTTCACGCTGGCGCTGCCCTGGACGTGCACCTGAGTAATTGGGTTCTTTCTTCATAGTCCGCGTCACGAAAAGTTGTTCTCCTCTACAAATACAATTCGTTTACACATTACCAATCATAATGACAGATTGAGGTTACCATCATTCTCCAATCTTGACAAGAGAATAGATAAAATAGAAAAAGCTACTGAAATGTATCATCTTGACAATCTTGCTACAATAACACCAAATATCGTATCGTCGGGTAAGGAGTGTATAATCAATGGTGATGCTCCACAATAAAAGCTTACTGTGCAATACAGAAAAACAGCTACGACCATTCTATCAAGAGTTTAATACAGAATACAAACTATTTCTGGCATCTGTTAACGGTGTTTTAGATGCTACTGACTGCCAGACATATACGTTTGTACTCCTGATACGGCTGGTAATCCTCTACTTTCTCCAAAAGCAAGGCTTCCTTGCCCAGGATCTTGATTATTTATCCAACTTGCTAACAACGCATCAATCGCGGCAAGCACCCGACACGTTTTACAATCAGTGCCTGCTTCCTCTTTTTACATATCTCTCTCAAACCTGTAGTATGCAACCTCCAGTGACGTACATTTCGTTTGAACGGATACCGGTTTTAGGTCTTTCACTTTACGCTCAACATAAAATAGAAAAACAATACACAGCTATTCAAATTCCAGATAGAGCATTCCAGCATTTTTTTGTATTCTGTGAACACTATCAATGGAAACTTGATTTTGCCACAACAGAACAAAATACAACTCTGTATCCAACTATCCTGGCTTCTTTGTTCGAGTCATTTATCAATCAAAAACAAACTGGTTCTTATTATACACAAATGGATGTTACTATTTATATCAGCACCAATACAATACTTCCCTTTCTTATGCAAAAAATCAACCAACAATATCCACAGGAATTCGCGACAATGCCCATCTGGCAACAACTACAGGACGCACCTGAACGTTACCTGTATGATGCGATACAATGCCACAACTATCTTCCAGGTGAAAGTGAAAGAGAGTACCATCAACGTCAATGCTACGCACAATATATACAAACTAAACTACGAACGGGGGCAATTCGTTGTATTGAGGATCTTACTACATATAACCTTAATGTACTACAATTTGTCTCTGATGCTATTCGTTTCTGTCAACAACCCGCATTATTATGCGCGATCTACACAGCACTGGAACACCTTACCATCCTTGATCCAACCTGCGGTCCGGGTGCTTTCTTATCCACAGCACTTCTATTATTAACCCGGCTCTATACACTCTGTTTAGAACGAATGCAGACCCTCTTGACTGACTACGTTGCCACCCGACAGAAACAATCCAACCCATTGCCAGCTCCTTATCAACAAATGCACACGATCCTACGGTATCAGGCTGACTATCCATCCCTACAACAGTTTGTATGCACTCGCATTATTGAACAGACACTCTACGGCATTGACCTGATGGACGATGCAACAAACCTGTGTATGGTAAATCTCTATCTGGCATTGCTATCGACCATCAAACGCGCTGAAGACATCCCCCCCATCACCACACTCTCCCTGCATATTCGTACCGGGAACGTGCTTATAAGCCCCAAGCACAGCCAGAAGCACTCAGACCCAGCGCTACGAAAAAACCAACAATACTCCGACGTTAATCAACTTGAGGCTTCCCTGTATAAACCCCTTTTTGCGCGATCCAACCAGACTGCACCTGAGCAACATAAACCTTTTGATTGGCAACAAGAATTCCCTGCAATCAAACGTCGTGGTGGCTTCGACATTATCATTGGCAATCCCCCTTACCTTGAACACACCCATATCAAACAGGAGTATGCAATACAGGGCTATGAAGAAAAAAGCTGTGGCAATCTCTATGCGGCGGTCCTCGAACGAGCACTGGATATCCGCCATACACAACAGAGCTACCTCGGTCTTATTGTCCCTATTAGTCTCTGTAGTGGCGAACGCTTTCAAACACTGCGTCATAAACTACGTCAGGAAACCAGCACACTCTGGCTGGCAAATTTCGATATCTTCCCCGGTCGCTTATTTACGCATGCCTTCCAACGCCTTTCTATCCTGCTCGCTCAGACACGTCCCAGTAGCGAGAAACATCACTCCGATCATACGCTCTACGTGACCAGAACACACCGCTGGTATATGGTGGAACGCCCCTATCTTCTGGACAAAATCATCTATACAAAAGTCAGTACACAGAACAAACAATCCCATCACTTCCCTAAATTTGCTTCGTCACTCCATGAACAGATCATACAAAAAATGTTTCATCAAGCAGCGACACATACGATTGCCTCTATGGTAAAAACCATGAAAACAACCTTTTTTGTCTATTACCAGGAGGCAACAAACTATTGGATAAAAGCAGCCTGTCTGATTCCTTTCTATAAGAAAAATGACCACATAATGATACCACCACATGGCCGTTGCCTTTTTTTCGCTGACGAACAGATTGCGCGCTGCATTATGGCAGTGATGAATAGCTCCCTTTTCTATCTCTGGTTTGCAGCCTACTCTGACGGTTTCCATCTTTCCCATGCTCTGGTTAAAAACTTTCCGCTGCATCCTGCCATTCCAGATTCACATGAACTGCTGCTACTTTCTAAAGCTCTGGAACAGGATATTCAGCAACACACACGATATGCGACACGGAATACACGCACCACCCATTTACAGCAGAGCGAGCATCGAATTGAATTGGAAGAGTATTGCATGAGCGCATCTAAACCATTATTAGATGAAATAGATCGCGTTTTGGCTCTTTATTATGGTTTTACAGATGAAGAAGTTCAATTCATCCTTCACTATGATCTCAAGCATCGTTTACCTCAGCGCAAAAAAGATCTATAAACAATAGCTGAGTAATACAGCAAATAGTTCTTTACAAAATGGATGTATGGCTGTATCATAGATCTGGACAATAATATGTTCATGGGATGGTAGATATCTGTGTTTCATACGCAATACCATACAAATAACGCCAAAGAATACATTATTAAACATTTTTACACCCGATTTAAAGTCGAACGTGTTCACTTTATCTCCGCGCTCCAGGCGGCTAACCCTCATATCGAACATTCCCACAGCGAGACATATGCAACTCTGATCCTACTACGGCTGATGTTTCTCTATTTCCTGCAAAAAAAAGAATTTCTCAACCACGATCCTCATTATCTTCTCAACTGCCTTAAACGATCACGGCAACTCATAGGAGAGGATACTTTTTATCACTCATTTTTACTGCCACTCTTGCATGAAGGGTTTTCAACGCCACACCTTTCATCAACACAACGCCAATTATTCGGTACAATTCCCTATCTCGGTGCAACCCTCTTTTCACCACACCCGGTAGAACAGCGTCATCCTTCATTAGTAATCCCTGATCAAGCATTTGAACAGTTCTTTGCGTTTTTCGAAACCTACCAATGGCAGTCCGGTGAATACTCCTCGCAGTTTCCCTACACGGTAACTCCCGATATTTTAGGCTCTATCCTCGAACAATACATCAACCAGCAACATATGGGAGCATATTATACACAAATAGATGTTACAGAATATGTCGCCAGCAATACCATTATTCCATCACTCTTTGATGCGTTTACGCATATTCATCCAGATATTTTTTCGCCCCAGTCCACTGTCTGGCAACAATTACAACAAACACCAGATCGCTATATCTACGACGCGATCCGTCAGCAGCAACACTTACCAGGGGAAACCACACGCGAATATCAGGATCGCCAGAATTATTATCAGATGCTTTCTAATAAATTGCGCAATGGCACTATTACTTCAATTAATGATTTTGTGACATATAATCTGAATATCCGTCAATTTGCTTATGATACAATTCAGAGCATCACCAAAGAATCTTATCTACAAACATGCTATCAACAACTGCTGAACCTGTCAGTATTAGATCCAACCTGCGGATCTGGTGCATTTCTGCTGGCAGCACTCCACGTACTCTACCCACTCTATCAACTCTGCCTTAAACAAATGAAAATCCAGCATCTGACTCGCTATGCACGCAATCCATCACCAATCCTACCAGCCAATCATGACTATAAGATAATTGAAACCATTCTGGTGAATAATCTTTATGGGGTTGATATCATGCCAGAGGCGGTGGAAAGTTGTAAGCTACGGCTCTATCTTTCGTTGCTAACACATAGCCATCACGTACAGAATATTCCACCACTCCCAGACCTCAACCGCACCATACATGTAGGAAATGCACTGGTCAATCTGGTTCCGACACCCGCCGAACCTGCTGTCGCATACAAAGAGGATGAAGAAATGGTACAGTCTTTTTCGTGGCAACAGGCTTTCCCTACAATTTTTAAGCACGGCGGCTTTCGCGTTATTATTGGAAATCCTCCCTATGTAGAATATAGCGAGAAAACATTCCCTTATATTCTGACAAATTTTGTGACCCGTTCCTGCTCAAATCTCTATACCTGTATCATCGAACGGAGTCATGAACTGCTCTCGCTACATGGCAGGCAAGGTATGATTCTGCCATTAGCCGCGTTTGCAACCAGAAATATGCAACCATTCCTCACATCTTTTCGCCACTGGTTTCCTATCAGTTGGGTAGCTTTTTTTCACTTTCGACCCGCAATGCTTTTTTCTGGCGGAAAAGTTGCCAGCATTCCGACTGCGATCTATCTGGCAAAGAAAATTGGGCATGAGCAACGTTTCAGTACATCACTGATCAAATGGTCACAGGAATGCCGTTCCTTCCTCTTCCATCGCCTCACCTACAACCAGATTACCACACCACTTGATCCACAGAATCAACACTACTATCCCAAATTCGGACATTGTCACGACAATACAATTATGCAGAAAATTATGGGCCATAATCTTATTCGCACCTATATTGCTCCTCACCATAATCACAATTCAATGTTTTACCGCACTGCTGGTGGACTTTACTGGAAAATCTTTGTTAATTTTTCCTGGCCGTATCACACAACATCAAACAAAAAATGTTGCTTTATAGAAACTTATGACCGCGATGTC
>Ga0310811_10002500_pt1 | contig 23034 bp, 13 predicted proteins | sample YCmetagenome_FD_207642 | JGI IMG/M metagenome (GOLD analysis project Ga0310811, IMG submission 207642) | Soil microbial communities from experimental microcosm in Duke University, North Carolina, United States - YC | ecosystem: Engineered > Artificial ecosystem > Soil microcosm > Unclassified ...
TCTTGAATCCTGACAATGTAGTTGAGATGGTCAAACGGCATATGGGTGAAGCCGATTGGTACTTCCACTATGATGGCTCCGATTATTCACCGGAAGAAATCTCTTCCTACATTCTGCGCAAACTGGCCACGGACGCGGAAAAGACACTGGGCATGCCGATAAAAGATGTAGTGATCACCTGCCCGGCCTATTTTGGGATTGCCCAGCGCGAAGCGACGGCGCAGGCGGGCGAAATTGCGGGCTTACAGGTCCACGAAGTCATCAGTGAGCCAACCGCCGCCGCCATTGCCTATGGACTCCAGCATGGGCGAGGTCAGACCGTGCTCGTTTACGATCTCGGTGGCGGCACCTTCGACATCTCCATTATCGCTATCAAACACGATGCCACCACGGTCGTGGCGACTGGCGGTGATCACCATCTCGGAGGCCGCGACTGGGATGAAGCGATCATTACCTACCTGGCCCAACAGTGGCAGGAGCAGACAGGATCTACCGATGATCCCCTTGAAGTTATCGATACATTGCAGGATCTCTGGCTCAAGGCTGAAAATGCCAAACGCGCCCTGTCTGTCAGGAGTAAGACCAGGATTGCAGTCCCGCACGCCGGTAAAACAGTCAAGGTAGAATTGACACGTGAGAAGTTCGATGAGCTGACAGCCAGCCTTCTCGACCGCACAATTACCTTTACCAAACTGACCATGCAGGCCGCGCAGAAGAGGGGTTACACCCAGTTTGATCAGATTGTGCTGGTGGGAGGTTCGACCAGAATGCTACAGGTCTCTGAGCGACTGGAGCAAGAATTTCATTTGCCACTGCGCCTGTTCGAGCCCGACGAAGCGGTCGCCAAAGGAGCCGCCATTTATGGGCAACGCCTGCTCCTTCAACAACACATTCGAGCCAGAGCTGCGGAGATTCAACAGGCCACAGAAAAAGTGGCAGAGATCAGCAATAGCGCAGCCAGGATAGCCGGAGAGACGCAGCCTACCACGGCCATCGTGGAACCGATCGAGATCCCTTCACCCATCTTGAAACAGGCACAGGCAAACATCGCGCGTTCGCTTAACCTCGAGGAAGATATCGTACAAAAGCTGACTACTTCTGCGATTACAAATGTCGCCAGCCACAGTTTTGGCATTATCGCCACCATCGACTACGACACGCCCCGCAGCCGCAAGGTCATCTCCAACCTGGTCAGAGTCAATGATCCTCTGCCGATTATCCAGACAAAAATGTATGGCACGATTGAAAATAACCAGGATGTTGTGGCACTCGAAATCATGGAAAATACAGAAGAAACATGGATTGTTGAGCCGGAACAATATACCCCAGAGACTGAGATTGGGACGGTCACGTTAACGCTACCCCCGGGCTTGCCGGAAGGCGCCCCCATCGAGGTAACATTCGAGATGAATACACAGGGGCGCTTGCAAGTAACAGGCCGAGAACCCCATAGCGATATGGCGATCACAGCGACGTTCGAGACAAAAGGAATCATGACAAAAGAGGAACTACAAGAGGCGAAAGAACGCACACAGCAGATTACAATCCTATGACGATACCATCAACACGTCCCAATTTCTTTCTCCTGCTGGCATTAGACCCGGACGAGCCGTGGGACCCGGCAAGCTATCAAAAAACGTTGCAGGACAAAATCAGACAGTGGAACCGCGATAGCATGAGCATTGCGAAAAAAGCGCTACCGGCTCAGGCTAATCGTGCGTTGCTGTCTTTGATACGCCAGATTATGGAAAATCCCACATTACGCGAGCAGGAGGCGGACGAGGCCAGGAAGTTGTTCGCCAGTCGCTATGCGATAGCGCAGAAGCAATTTGAAAAGCAACTGGTGCTTCTCAATCTGAAAGAACAGGTAGAGCCAGAAGAAATCGATCGCTTTGTGGAAGAGTTCAAACATGTTGCCCCTGCCACGGCCATACACAGGCGCATTACGGTAAAGGTACGCACCGCGCAACAATCCGAGCAGACCTGCGAGCCACTGGACGCCTCTATAGCCAAAAATATCGCCGATCGTTTGGAAGTTCTGCGTCTGAAGACGCTCTACGAGTTCTTGCAGTGCTCACCCAAGAGTACCACAGCGATGCTTTTGCGCACCGCCCAGGAACTCTATGCCCAGGAGGTGCGGCAGCATCCAACAGCGGAAGTGACGGCCAGAGTCGAATTAGCGGGCTTCGCGATGAATCTCTTCAAGACGAATGAGATGCGTGCGAGGTATGATAAGACGCTAGGAGAGGCAGTGCTACAACAATTGCTGCATGATCTCGCCGATAGCCTGAAACGGAGCGCCATTAAGGAAGTACATCCCAGGCAGACACTGTACTATCTGAAAAAAGCTGCTCAAGCCGGATGGCAAGAGCAAGAGGCTCTGGAGCAATTAAAAGAATATGGGCGCACGCATCACTGGTTCATTACGGTACCGACGAGGATAGCACCAGCAAAGCAACACAACCATGACATAGACAATCTACCCGATATGGCCGCGCACCTGATACCCGTCAACTTAACGCAGCCGCCAGCACAGGTTGAGAATGTGCAACAGCTCCAATATTATATTCTGCACTCGGCTATTCGCCTCTACTGGCAATGGCCTGATGGCTGCCAGGCCGTCTATATCTCGTACGGGGGCAGGAGCGAGGACATCGAGCATCACAGTTCGGCAGTAACGACGCTCTATGTGACCCGCTTAGAGTACGAGGAGCAGGGTTTTTACGATATCAAGGGCGTCATACATCAACGGCTGAGCATACTCATCTCTGCGATCACGGAACACAACGGTCTCCAGGCAACAGCCAGCGGAGTAATGATCCATATCCACCTGCATAAAACTACGCTCACCTATGAGATTCAGCCACCACGTCTGCTGTACAGGAGACGGACGATTTACATCGTGGCGGATAAACCTGGCCCTATTCCGGCGCTGGTCTTAGTCAGCAAGTCAGGCTCGCTGCCAACGCAAAGGGCCGATGGCAATATCTTTCATCGCATAGAGGGGAGGGTGAATAAGAAGGGTGAGATGAGTATTGATCTGCCCAATCTTCCTTTGCCGTCTCCCACTTTCGCGAAGCTCTTTCTCGAGGATGATCGACTCTATAATACTATTATTATTCACCATCCATCTTCCTATGAGCAGCTACGATTAAGTTAGTAACTATGAGTCATCTCGAATTTTCTTAATACCCGAAGATGACTCATATCTCTACATGAGTTATGACCGACACTAATTAAAGGATTCCACCCCTTCTACCTCTTCTCTTACACTATTATGGCGCGTTATTGGCACCTCCGTAAATTTACCCTTTGCTTTTACATCTACCTGCTTTGCTATCGCTGTCATATAAAGAGAGCTATCGCTTCCAACAGGTGACAGAGACCTATCGCTTCCATCTGGCGACGGAGACCTATCTCCCCCCTTAGATAACGCCTCCCTTTCGGTTTTCAGGGAGTCTATTTCTGCACGTATCTCCGCCAAATGCGTTTCTAAATTATTTATATATTTCCCCGTATCTGTTATCGTCCTCCTCATCTCCCCTATATCCTCTCTTATCGCTGCCCTCTCTTCTCTCGCCTCCGATGCACTCTTCTCCATCGCTGACATACGTCCATATACATCCATTTTTTTCGCTACCCTCTGCACTTTATCCGATAATTTACCCCATTTTCCTTTTATCTTTCTCCCAACAGTTCTCAACTCTTCTACCGATTTATCGACAATTTCTTTCGATTTATGATCTAATTGCCTCCATTGCGTGACTACGCGTGTTTTTTCGTGCTCTTTGAAAAGTTGGTACCGCTGCTCTAATGCGCTCATCGCTTCACTGAAGTGAGTGCTGAATTGCTCCTTTGCCTCTTGCAGCTCATGTGTTTTTATCTCGTCCATTCGGTTTTGACCTTGCTGAATTTTTTCTTTGCGTATCTCCTGCTTTGTTTTATTTTCTCGCTCAAATTGCGGTGTGTTACGCATAACATCACCTAGATTAGACGAGCCTTGCCCACTTCTATCCACATGCTCATCGATATCATTGCTTGAACCGAAAGCTTTTTGCTCCCTTTGATCATTTGATGGTTTAGTCTTATCTGCCTTTTTTTCTAGTTTCATTACGCTCATCCCCCTTAACATAATCAATAATGCTAAAATTACACGTAACGTTTAACACACAACAATACGTTTCGGGGTAGAGTAACCCCACAGGTGTCGCTGCTACGCCCGAACAATTTCAGCGAGCGGGGAATATTGCCCGGGCCTTCAGCACTATTAGAAAGAGAGAATCCTTTCTCTCTGATCTGGCGAGCATGTCTTCACGTCTGCATGCTATTCATCAGGCTCAACCTTTCTCCCTGCCAATCGCTATGAAGTACTGGCAGGGCCGAATGTTATGCGATAGTTCGCATTGGTATCGGTGAATGTACTGGTTGCATCGTCATAGGCATAGCTATAGGAGTTGGGACATTGGCTCTTGAAGTAAGCGGCATAATTCACAGGCCAGGTTGCGGGATTACACGCGGCCCCAACATAGGGTCCTTCACAGCAATATTGGTCTGTGCCGAAGGCAGCACAGGCGCTATTACAGCCAACGATGTGTCCGCTGGCATCCTTCACCTGCAATGCGGCCGGGCAGGAGGGATTCAGATCAACGCCACAGCCTGCAACACCGCATCTGTATTTATTATTAGGATCAGGTGCGGCTCCACCCACGGGAGTAATTGTCATAGGCACGTTAAAGCCATCGACATCACTCACATCATAGAAATCATTGCCGCCCCAACCGCCGAGCAAAATCTCTGCCAACGTCTGAGGTGGTGCCGCAGTCGCGCCATTGCATTGTAAAACAGTGCCACAGCTCCCCGTCTCACAGTTCCCATTCCCAGCGCTATCGAACGAACAATTGGTGCGCCCCCAGAAACGTCCTGCCCAGTTATTCGCAACCGTCACGGTAAACGTCGAACCAGGAGGCATGACCCATCCGCCATGAGCCGGAGCCGGGAAACCAGCATTACCAGCAGCAGCAGCCCAGATGGTCTGTGATGTGTTATTGACCAGGATAAAGTTATGCTGACCCGCTGCTGGAGGGGTCGTACCTGGTTGGGGCGTCTGGGCGCTGCCACACGCGGGCGGGTTGGCAGGCGCGGGTACCACCTGGCCTGGAGTTCGTGTGACGGCCTCGGGCGTCGCGGTGTTCCCTGACGGATAAACCTGCGTCCAGATGGCGCTATTCCCCCTGATCATGATATGATAGAGCACATTGCCTCCCGTGATCCAGCCCTCATTGTCACTGATGAAATCCAGATTGCCGAAAGGGCTCTCATTGGAGAGCGTCGTAAGGTCCGGAGGCGTGGAACCAGCCGTAGTGCCGGGCACATTGACCTGACTGATGAGCGTTTGCCAACTGCTCCCATTCCATTCATAGAGGTTGGTGTTACCTACCGTGCCGTTGGTATCGTCTTGACCGAGCACAAAGATATGATTGAGATCCGGAGCCGAGAGGATATGATAGCCCGCCACGATCTGACTCACAAACGGACTCGTCGGGCCCAGATCCGTCTCGTTGGCTCCGCCCCCAGAGGCGTAGGACATTTTATACAGGTGCAGATGGAAATTGGAGGGATCGTCACCATCCGGGTTACTCTGCATCTGGATCGGCAACAACCCCGTACCATCGCCAAACGTGATCGGAGGCGAGGCCACAATCAGCGAATCGTTCGTCTGACCGGACGCACCTCCCGGCGTGTTCCAGGAAAGAGGGCCCCAGTATTGCCCCGAATCGGTGGTCTCATCCACCGACAGGCTTCCTGCCCGGGCATGTCCCAGCCAGCCCACCGTATCGAGCGTTCCCGTCGTGGTACACCCCTGCACATTCGTGGGCGGCACCGGGGTCCCCGAGCCGCACTGTACGACCCCATTGGAAAAGCTGGTGATACAATCGGGGGCCATGGTCAAGCCAGAGAGGCTATCGCTACTGCCGGTACTATTGATGCTGCTCACGGATTTCCAGGTGATGCCCCCATCCGTCGTGTGATACACATGCCCGACGCTGCTCGTACCATCACTGCTGGTCGTGGTCAGGGTTAACCACCCCTCATGCGGATTAATAAACGAGGGCGGATAGATCTGCGTCAGATTGGTGACCGTGATCGGGGCCGCATCCATCCAGGTCTTCCCGCCGTCAATGGTGGCTCGCACATAGACCTGCATCTGGGCATTCACCGTCGGCGTCGCGGTGCCGTTGCTGGCCTCAGCCGTGGCGGCAAGCGAATTGCTCACCTCGTCGGTATTGGAAGAGATCATCCATGCGTTGTTCGTATCCAGAAAGAAGGCGGCGCTGATCGTCTTATTGGTACTCTGATCGGCGGGAGTCCCCTGGTTAGCCGTCGCTTCCCAGTCGGAGGGCGTCACATCCGTCCAGTGCTGTCCCCCATCACTGGTTTTGAGGATCGCGCTGCCCGTGGCGGCCCAACCGTTATTGGCATCCAGCATTTTAAATTGCGTGACACCGCCAAAGGCGGAAGACGTAACCCCCCCGGATAGCGTTGAAATGATGGAGTTCGAACCCGTTATTTCCGAGCACGATGCCGTCACCAGCAAGGGCACACACATCAGCAATGCGATCAGCCCAGGAAACACGCTCCTACTACGTTTCGCAAAAAAAAGTTCTACGCTCATTTGATATCCTTATCACGTTCGCCCCGGTTCATTTTGCCGGTGTTCGCATCTTTGTCATCAACCGGAGATTGCTTGCTGGCTGAGACAGTGCACAGACAGGAAGCAATCTATAGCGAACATACCTCCTACGGAAGGCTGCTGAGATGTGATTTGACGGTGGTCGCAAAATTATAGCTGTTGGCGGCATCCCAACTAATGGACCAGGTCATCGCACCACGAATAGTGGGATAGGTTTTTGCAGGCTTGAATGAGCCACAGTTCGTCCCCTGCGCCAAACAATCGAGCGCAGCGTTGACGACAGATGGCGCGACATAGCCACTCCCTGCCGCAGAGGTTGTAGCTGGCAGACCAAGCCCCACCTGGTCCGCGCGCAATCCACCTTGTAGCTGGATACAGGCCTGCGCGGTGAGAAAGTCCACCGACCCCTGCGCGTAGACCTTCCCATCACACCCAAGCATCGTCCCAGAATTGTAGTACTGCATGTTCACAACGGTCAGAATATTCTTAATATTGAGGGCGAGTTGGAAGTAGGTGCTGCTCGTTGACTGCATATCAACCGTCTGCGGTGCCAGGGTGATAATCAAGCCACTCCCTTCCTTCGCCGACAACTGTTGGAGAGCATTGCCCATATATGTTGGGTTCAATCCATTCTCAAAATCGATATCAACCCCATCAAAGCCATAGGTCGTCATCAAACTAGCGACACTATTGGCAAAGTTGGTGGCGCTGGTCGCGTCGTTCACACTGACCGTGCCGTTCTGCCCACCAACTGAGATGATCACCTTCTTACCTGCCGCGTGGAGAGTCTTAATATCGCTGGTGAACTGGGCGGTTGTATAGCCACCAAGAGCGCCCGCCAGGCCCGAATCGATGCTAAAGGTGACGGCACCGGGAGTTGTTGGATCGGCACTGGCGAAAGCGACAGCAATAAGGTCATAATTTGCGTTGACCGCGCTCAAACGCATTGATGTGGAACCGTTCGTAAAGTCCTGCCAGTAGCCAGTCAAGATATGGGCAGGCAGACCACTATTACTATTCGTAGTAGTCGTCGTCGCGGGCGTGGGATTACTCGTCGCCGTGGGCGTGGGATTGCTACACACGGGCGGGTTGGCAGGCGGAGAAAGCACCTGTCCTGGAGTACGCGTGACTGCCTCAGGGGTCGCTGTCCCGCCTTGCGGATAGACCTGGTCCCAGGTGGCGTTATTGCCGTTGATGGTGATATGGAACAGATAATTGCCTCCAGTGATCCAGCCCTCAGTGTCGCTGATGAAATCCAGATTGCCGAAAGGGCTCTCATTGGCGAGTGTCGTAAGATCTGGGGGCGTGGCGTTCGCCGTAGTGCCGGGCACATTGACCTGACTGGTAAGCGTTTGCCAACTGCTCCCATTCCATTCATAGAGGTTGGTGTTGCCTACCGTGCCGTTGGTATCGTCTTGTCCGAGCACAAAGATATGCTTGAGATCCGGAGCCGAGAGGATATGATAACCCGACACGATCTGACTCACAAACGGGCTCGTCGGGCCCAGATCCGTCTCGCTGGCCCCAACCCCCGAGCTGTAGGATATTTTATACAGGTGCAAATGGAAATTGGAAGGATCGTCACCGTTCGGGTTACTCTGCATCTGGATCGGCATCACCCCTGTACCATCGCCAAACGTGATCGGAGGCGAGGCCACAATCAGCGAATCCTTCGTCTGACCAGACGCGCCTCCCGGCGTGTTCCAGAAAAGAGGACCCCAGGTCACGCCCGAATTGGTCGTCTCATTCACCGACAGGCTTCCTGCCCGGGCATGTCCCAGCCAGCCCACCGTATCGAGCGTTCCCGTCGTGGTACACCCCTGCACATTCGTGGGCGGTACCGGGGTCCCGGAGCCGCACTGCACCGTCTGGTTGGAAAAAGAGGTCATACAATTGGGAACCATGGTCAGGCCAGAGAGGCTATCGCTATTGCGGCTACTACCGATGTTGCTCACGGATTTCCAGGTGATCCCCCCATCCGTCGTGTGATACACATGCCCACCGTTGCTCGTGCCATCACTGCGAGCCGTGCTCAGAACTAACCATCCCTCATGCTGATTAATAAACGAAGGCGGATAGATCTGCGTGAGATTAGTGACAGTGATCGGGTGCCCATCCATCCAGGTGTGCCCTCCGTCAACGGTGGATCGCACATACACCTGCATCTGCGCATTCACCGTCGGCGTCGCGGTTCCATTGCTGGCCTCAGCCGTGGCGGCAAGCGAGTTACTCACCTCATCGGAGTTAGAAGAGATCATCCATGCCGTATTCGTATCCAGAAAGAAGGCGGCACTGATCGTCTTATCGGTACTCTGATCGGCGGGAGTCCCCTGGTTGGCCGTCGCTTCCCAGTCAGAGGGCGTCACATCCGTCCAGTGTTGTCCCCCATCGCTGGTTTTGAGGACCGCACTGCCCGTGGCGGCCCAGCCGTTATTGGCATCCACCATTTTGAATTGCGTGACGCCGCCAAAGGCGGAAGACGTGACACCCCCTGATAGCGTTGGAATGATGGAGGTCGAGCCCGTTATGCCCGAGCACGATGCTGCCACCAGCAAGGGCACACACATCAGCAATGCGATCAGGCCAGGAAACACGCTCCTACTACGTTTCGCAAAAAAAAACCTGGATTTCACTTGCTCTCCTCATCAGACTTATCCTGGTCCAATCTGTCTGTGCCAGCGCCTTTGCTGACATCTGGGGATGGCTTGCTGGCTGAGACAGTGCGCAGACCCGCTACAGCCTTCTGTAGATCTTTGTCATACGTAAATACGTCAGGAAGATCCCCTTCAAAAGGATTGCCAAAGACAAAGACAGGCTCCTCCACAATTTTTTCCTGTATAGCAAACTGCTCGTTCGGCAGAGAGGACGAGTCGTCTTCCTTCTCAAAGAGATCGAGGACCTCCTCTTGCGCAGCGAAGGGATCAGGCTGGTCTTGCTGGTGAGAGGGGATCTGTACGCCCTGGCTCTTTGCGCTCTTTGCGTCAGCCGTCTTACCCACAAACGGGTTGGAAGGGTAGACATCAGGAGTATTGTCTATAACGACGCGTACACCACCATAGTTCTTCGGCTGCGGCGGAGTAGCCGCCCTGTCCATGCCAGAAGGCGCGACACTTCTGGCAGGCAGAGCTGGGGCAGGCGAGGCAGCTGCGGCCTGCACCTTGTGAGCAGGCAAGGCCAGTTTGGCCTGCAATCGGCTGATACGCAGTTCCATTTGCATAGACCTGAAGGCAATAACTTCGAAAACGATAGCCAGAATAACCAGAACCCAGGCGATGAGCGTACACAAGGATTGTATGAACAGAGCATTCAGGGAATCAGACAAAACGCTACTCTGCACCGTATTTAAGGCATTCCCCAGCGACAGAAAACGTATCATGAGCCCCCATGATGTCGGAGGTAGGCCGCCGAAGACGCAGAGCAGAATAATGATCAGCAGAATCGGCAGCCAGCCCAGCAGCAGGCGACGCTTAGCCTCAGAAGGCAGATCGTTAAACAGATCAAGCAATGCGCCCATCATACACCTCGTAGCTGTTTCGTCTCTTTAGTTGCGGCCACAGTTTCCGCAGGTACTCTCACGCCTCTAGCACGTCCGCCTGTTAAGGTCTGATTGTAGTTTCTTTCAAGATCGATGGCGGCCTGCTGAGCCTGAGTCAAAGCTGAGGCCATGGTCGTATTGGCCATCTTTGCCTCCATGGGTGACGCCAGGACCTCCATTTGTGACCAGCTTTTGGTAGCAAATAGACCCTCACCGCGCCGGGCACCGAGCAAAAAGCTTTTTTGACCTGGGCTCAGGTGGAAGGTATGCACCACCGAGTCGATCGTACTGGAGTCCTGCTTCATCAAAAATTTCATCGTGGCCATAGCCAGGATCGTCTTGCCTTCGTCGGAACTCAGGAAGTCATCCGAATTCTGCGTGGTACACCACAAGCCACCGCCATACTTACGAATACGTCTTGATAACTCTTCCAGGAATTTTGCGCCCTGCGCGAACTGCATCAGGAGCCAGGCCTCATCAATCAGAATAATGGTGTTAGGCTGTGGTATATTGGACTGTCGAGCCTGGCGAATCTTGGTCCACAGGAAATCGGCGATCAGGAACAGGCCAATGGGTTTGAGGGTATCATTCAACTCGCGAATATTAAAATCTATGAAGCGATTATTCAGCACCACATGCGTGCGCATCGGGAAGAGATGGAGATAGCGCTCCAGGCGCTCGCTCAATCCATAGGTATCCTTTCCGACCCCGAAGCGATCATCACCGCGCAATGCGCTCGACATAATGACAAAAAACTCCTGCATATTGGGGGGCACCTGCCCATGAGTGGCAGGGTCCATAGTAATACCCCGATTCTCATAGGTTTTGATGATGCATTTATAAAGGAACGCTTTTTCCTTTTGCGGCAATGCCCCCTCGTCGGAGAGCAGTAGTTCTAGCAGCGTAATCAGATTGAGCAACTTTTCGCGGAAGAAATTGATCTCGCCTTTCTCTCCTGCGGTAGGGGCACTATCTACGCCGCCATAGAGCTCAAATGGATTGACCTGTAACGAGTCCGTAGACAGCCGTACATATTGACCACTGACCATTTCGCACATATTGTTATATTCAGCTTCAGGATCAATGACATAGACGTTACTGCTCGGCAACAAACGGCTGGTAACCGTTTTCAAGAAGAAGCTTTTACCGGCACCAGATTTGGCAAAGACGACAAGGTTCGCATTTTCCAGTACCTGACTATTGAAAGGATTCAGGATCACCAGGCCGCCATTAGGATGTGCCCCAAACATCACCCCATTATCCATACTGATATCGCTATTGGTAAAGGGGTAGAAAGTAGCCGCCGAGTTGGTACCAAATAAGCGACCGCGCCCCAACTGGTTATTGGCGTCGGGCAAACAACTCATCAAACCGGCGTGATGCTGCCAGTGTACAGGGAGAGCGCGAAAATCGAGGCTGCGAATGACGCCAGCGATACGGTCGCTGCGCTCGCCCAACTCACGTCGATCGCGTCCGCGCACCTGGACGAACGTGGAGATATTAAATACACGCTCATTACCACGGGCAATATTCTCACGCAATTTTTCTACATCCCCCAACGCAATCGTGGTCGATGGATCGGCAGTCCTGCCCTGGCGTTGCGAGACCATGGCCGCGCCACGAAACTCAACCGCTTTCTGGCTCAAGCGAGCGCTGACCTGTTCCGGTTGCAGTGGCGTAACATGGATACTAAAATCGATATTCGGCTCATCGATCTGGATAATATTATCCAGCCAGCCTGGATAGGAGCTGCGTGGATAGCTATTGATAGACAGCGTCCTGACATACTCGTGGCTCGACTCGCCATCTATGCGCAGATGTGTCGGATAGATCTGGATACCACTGGGAGTAATCAGATCGGGCAAATTGACAAAAACAGGGAGCTTTTCTTTCTCTTTTTGTTGCTTCTTTTTCTTCTTTTCCTCACGCTTAGACAGGCTCGGTTGCTGAGCGATAGAGAGGTTGCTATCAACCGTAGTGGCCTCCTCTTGATAATCATCCAGCACCGACACAAGAGGGCCTCCATGGCTCCCCTCGACCATCCCCTCCGTGATGGGGCGCTGACGCGCCTCCCATGGCATATAACAGCTCTGATAGAGCTGAATAATCTCCAGCGTTGTTAAACGCTTGCCCGTCAAGCCCATGCGCTCCAACTGGCGTTGCATCTCATCAATACGCAATTTTAATTGCAACTGGGCATTGATCAGCGCCTCGGTCTTATTAGTAGTCGTCTGACGATCCGCAGTCACAATCACATAAAATTCACGCTTCACCAGGGCCCGCCTGGAAGCAAGCGCGCTGACGAAAGAAGCATGATCCTGCGCAATGGGGGCCAGCGCGCCATCCACAGCGCGCAAAGATTTCAGATAGCTGTCCAGGTTATGCGGACGGTTGCGGATCAAGATCTGCACAGGAAAGGAGATACCATTCAAGAAGCCTTTAAAGCCCTCAATCACCCCTTCCTGTTCATCCTCTGACAATAGAGAAAAGTTGATCGCATTCACTTGCAGAATGCCACGAAACTCCGGAGTCTTGCGACCAAAATCCACGCATGCGACATCCCCTACGACATCGCGTAATCTGATAAAGGCATTCACAATACTGACCGGGCCGCTTAAGAGCATGGAAGGTGTTTTCGGCGCAATATTCGTCATACAGATATCACTCCACTCCTAAGAATCCTAAACTTCATCTCAGAATTCTAAAATTTATCTCATCAATCATCTTCGTCTTCTTCGTCACTGCGACTGCTCACGATCTTATCCATACTATCGATATAGCTCTGTTCATCAATCTGGACACTTTCTTCTACAGGTGTATAAATATACACCTTAGGGATGAGCACATAGAAAAGCCAGACAATGGCCCATTCCTCCAGCGGACGGGTGGCGACTTTCACAAAAGCGATCAGTAGCGCAATCACCACCACGAGCAAAGCGACCAGGCCCTTTACCAGATTCACCACCACAAGGGGGCCATGGACCACATTTCCCAAATCCACCCATGAGCTAAAGGCCACAGCCGCCCCCACAGCGATCAATAACAGCTCTCGCCCCGTGCGATTAAAGATAATCGTCGGTTGCTCATTCAAAAATGTCGGAAATTCCTCTTTTTTCATAGAAGAGCTCCTCTTCTTATAAGAAGATTTTTATTTATACTGGCTATTTCAATGAAAATTCAAAAATATCGCATAGAACATGTAAAATTTTCGGCATTATTCTCTGTTGTTGGCTGCTGGCAGGACGAATTGCGTCCTGCCAGCACAGACATCATTAACCACAAACCATCGTATTCACAGCAGGACCGGCAACCTGGGCCAATCCGACAATGACTAAACCAACGACGGCACAGGCAATGGCCTGGTTCGATTGCGCCACCTTTCGTTCATTCCCAAAGGCAGTAGCACGCATCAACCCACCAACGATAATGCCGATAACACAGACAGCGACACCCAGGCCAGTCAAAAGGCCCGTAATATTGTTAATCAAATTCATTAGCGTTGTGCTGAGGCCCGCCAGACCGCCAGCTGCCGTGCTGCAAGCCCTTGCAGCAGAATTGATGTAGGTAACGCCGAAAACGACAGGAAATAACATTGCTCGATTTTCCTTTCTCCTCTCCTGAGCGAGCTCAGGGAGATATACGCTCTGTTGTGATGCTGCTCGATTTTGCCCGCGCCGGATAGCCAGCAGGGCAACCCTTGTGGTTGCCTGTGCCATAGACGGGTGAGGCCAAACCCCACAGCATTGCGCTTAAAAGTGCCTGAGCAACCTCAAGGGTTGCGCCCTACGGGAACATCAGAGACATTGATCCCAAGCACAGCATCAATATATTTTTGCGTGTGGTGATCCGGCTGCCATTGGTTGAGACAGTTAAGCCAGCCCTGCGCCTGGCAGCTGTTCACGGCCTTATCGACAAGTTCAGGTCCCGCGTTATATGCGGCCAGCGCCATAGTATAAGCCTGAAGTTCGCTCTGGGAACCCTGTACCGCTTTATTTTGCCGATAGTGTGCATAGAGTGCTGACATCTCATAGGCAGCAGCAGGTAACGCCTCCTCAGGTTTTGTGGGATCTACCCCCTTTCCCGACGGCAAACTACCGGGCATCTGCGCACAATTTGCCGCGTTATTGACAAAATTGATCACACAACGAGGCACTTGCCTCGCGAGAGACGGAGACAATTGTGCGATACCAATCGCACCAGTCGGGCTGACCAGCACATGCCCGGCACTATTGGTAGTCTGGAAACCACTCTGGCAGATTTGTTGGAGCAAGTATTTTGCTGGAGTACCATAATGCACCGCGGCTTGCATCGCCAGCGCCTCCCAGTGCTGTTGCAGCGGCGTTGACTGCTGCTGCAAGCAGGGAGCGATCTCCTGCTGGCGAATAAAGCCTTGCAACGTATAACCAGGCCAGGAATCGATCGTCCCGTTGGCATGCCAGGTCAGCCGGTCAAAAAGATCGGCAGCTTCTGTTTGCACAACGGTAATAGAGCCATCATGACCATGTGCCGGGGGCTGAACGTCGACAACCAGGGCCAGATGTCCGGCCTTCCCTCCCGACCAGGCCACCATATCACCGGGCGCGGGAGTCTGCTGGCGCACAGCGCTGGCCGGGATCTCCTGCCAGCCCGGTTTCCCTTGATAGAGTGTCCAGAATTGGTTGGCATTGCCGATATATGGGAGTTCATCATCAATGACAGCGAAGATCGCCGCCACAAACTCCACGCATTGCAGATTGCCACTTTGCGCATCGGCACATAATGAGCCATGAGCATTCTGACAGGCACGCTTCCAGTAAGCAATAGCAGGACGCAACGTCGGGTCATCTGCGTAATATTCATTTTCCAGCGCGCCATAGATGCTATGAGACAGTGCAATAGCCTGCGCCGCGAGATACTGACCATGCGTGGCAAAACCTTGCTGCTTCATGCCAGCAACCCAGGTAGGAGTATCTACCGATACAGGCGCAACCCACGTCTTATGAGTGGAGGCTGGCGGAGGAAGCGCCCTCATCCTGGCCCAGAAAACGAGCACAAAGATCAAGGGCAGCAACAGTAGCACCCCGTTCCGCAAGATACCTACCCATTGTTCCCTGGACACGGTCGTCCGCAGCTCATCATAGCAGAAGCGCACTATACCCCATGTTCTAGACAGCATGTAAACCTCAAATCGCTGGCCTTTCTACAACATCATGCCTGTTACATGAAAGCAAGATACGGGCCCGTAACAACACCAGCAGCCGATGAACCTATTTGTGAGACCAGACCAGTCGCATTTGATCTGAAGAGACTCGGCACACGCAACATTAACGTAATAGTGCCATACTTAATAAGCTCTGTAACCAGTGGGTCCACTTGCACGACACTGAGCAAAACTAAACCAAGACACAAGACCACCACCTGGGCAACTTGCGAGGCCACCAGCGAGAGAAACCCCATAATCCACTCTCGCGTAAAACCTGTTCCATTCTGTCCAGGCATGACTGATGCCATGATAGCCAGAGGGCTCAGAATAACATAAAAGTTGATCAGTACAATGCGCATCAGGATCTGCGTACAAAGCACCATGGCAAAAATCACCAGGACTAACTTCGGGATTTCTAAAAGAAGAGCGGTATAGATGCCAGCTTCGGCCGCAACAGCAATAAAGACCCCGAAAGTAACGCCATTGCCAATGATCTCAACCAGGAGAGGTGCGAAGGACTTCGCTACGGTTAACCCGATGCCCAGCCCGAGAAACATTACTAATGTGCCAAGCCAGGAATTGGTAGGGAGAATAACATCAGAAATGACCACACTGCCAAATACATCTCGAAGCATATTCGTCAGCGCAGATTCTACGTTGAAAATAAACTGCACCAGATCCGAGCTAAAGGCGATACATACAACAGCTGGCACCAGGCGAGATAGCGACTCTACACCATTGGCAAAACGCCTTGTGATAGCCCCGGTCATAACATTAAGCCCGATCAGCACAATCAACGGAACAATACAGGCAAAAGCGGTTGCCTCCATCGCTCCTAATGCGGTACCTACCACGGGATTATTGTAAGTAAGATCAGCAGGAAATGTGAATACGATTCCAGTGGGCCCGGTCATAAAATCCGCAGCATCTGGTGCATATGAAGGGCAAGTAGGAATGGTAAACCCCCCATTGTGACCACCTCCACTACCACTGATGGTATTACCGCCACAAGTAGTAGCAGCAGCAGCATTTGCGTTATTGCTACTACTTGACTGTGTCTCATCGCCTTTACCCATGCCACGCTGGTAAGACAGATTTCCGGTTTGCTCATCTATGGTCGAAGACGAGAGGGCAGTGTTACTGTTAGCCGCAGGGTAGGCGGTCAGGGCAGCAGAAGCGTCAGATCTGAGCGTAGCCGCCTTATTGTACGGCTGCACCGCCGCATTTATTGCGGCATATGCTCTGGCTTCCAGCGCCGCCGTAGAGTTTTCTTGTTGGGCGGCAGAAGAATGAGCGCCCAGAGGGGAGAGAGCAAATAGGGAAAGGCCGAGCATAAATATAGCAATTGCCAGTGTGAAGCGTACATTCCATTTGCGTTTCTTACGCTTATATTCTTCGTCCTGACTGGCTTGCCAACGTGCTCTGGCTCTGTTTAGAGTCCATTGTATGCATCGTCTTATCACACCTTTCATGCCTGGATCTCCTTAAAGAAAATAAATCGTATAGTGTATATGAAGTTCTCAGTATCTTCTTCATCGTTGCAGATAGTTGATCATTGTATAGCTGCATAATTTTGTCTCTCATAACAACTAGTAAGCATATCATAGGGAATGAGCATCCCACATGACCAGTGGAAAAGAGGGACAAATTTCGCCCGGTGTCTTTTAAACTGGAATTTTTGCCCCCTGTACATTATGCTAGTAGTATTCCTACTTGCATGTGCGGGGCTTTTTGCGCACCCGCGGCGTAGTGAGAGTGCAAAAAACCGGCAGAGCGGGGTTAGCCTCTAAGGAGATGTATTTTTATGCTTAGGATAGGAGAACTGAAAAAGGGACCGAACAAAGTATTGTCCCAAGAGATAAAAGGGGGGCACGGTCGGTTTCAAACTATATACCGGGGACGCAGTCTTGACGCATTAAAACCATTGAAAGAGGGCGATGGGCTCACGAAAGAGGGGGAGAGTCAGGCCCACGAAATCGATATGGTAAAAGAATTAGCATCTTCCTCTCGACTTCAGGCCTTAGACCTCGCCCTCTCTCAGCAAAGAGGAGAACTTTCACCCAAGAACAGTCCTGAAGAAATAAAGGGCGGAGACATTCCCAAATCCTCCCGATTTATCGAAGCCTTAGACCTCGCCATCCCTCAGCAAAGAGAAGAACTTTCACCCAAGAACAGTCCTGAAGAAATAAAGGGCACGGAGGGAGACGCTAGCAATTCAGATAAATTTAGGGATTCATTAGACCGGGCGCTGAAAAACGATGGGCTAAGAAAGCTACAGAAAACCCGTCCAGAAGACACTGAGCAAGAGGACACTGAGCAAGAGGACAGATCCCCAGGGACCAATTGGAGGAGCATATTGGCCCAGGGCATCCTGAATCTCGGGGATCTAGCTGGAAATGCAGTTACGCAGATCGTTGACACGGCAGTTCGGGATATGGGGGGTGAACCAGGAGGAGGAGCAGCGGGCTCGAATCCCTATAATGGCATGAATCCGAACTCTTATGGCTCTGACGCCAATCTCAATGGTCCGAACTCTTATGACAATGGCTCAAATCCTTATGGCTCTGACGCCAATTTCAATGGCCGGAATCCTTATGACAATGGCTCGCATACGTATACTGAGAGACCACCTCTCGGACTGGAACAAGCCGACCTCACGAGGCAAACACTCGACCAGGTAAGAAGAGCAAGTGAACGCTCAAACACCGAGGCAAAAAGTGCAAACAGCCTGGAGTAGTTCATTTCGTGAATAAAGAAAGAAGGAGCCTTTTAACATGGGAAACGATGTGAGTAGCCGCCGTGGAGACAGTAATAAAGGAAAATCATCTTCTAACTCTGACGAACTGAGAAAAAGAAAGGAAGCCGATAAGAAGGCGACGGAAGACCTGAAGTAAGCTATTTTTAAAACAGTTGCGAAGGAAGTTATTGGTAGAAGCGTTGATACAGCAGCGGAGTATATTCAAAGCAGAAGGAATGAACATTCCAACAGTAGTCGTAGTCATAGAGATAGTTATAGAAGAGATAGATAAAGTAGGGAAGTTGTTCTTCAAGATGGTCAGAGTCAACGGGCCTTTTACAAACGCAAAACAGACGAATAAGGCCGCAAAAGACGGAACCGCGACATATGGCTACGCAACAGGAAGTGGTTTTTACGCAGAATCTTCAAGGTTAAAGGACCAGGAGTAGAACGCTCAATTACCAGACGTTCCGGTTTTTCAGCCTCGCCTTCAAAAATGCGAGGCTGAAAAACCGTTCACCTTACATAACAATTGGGGTAAAGTCAACAATTTTCCCTATTTTCTATCAGGATAGGAAATACGGCAGAGCCTATACTATGGGTGGGAAGGGACGGCATACGATAGAAGGAGACCAGGAAAGCGATATGACCCATCATCCATTGACGCAAGCAACGCTGCCAGCACCCCTTCTGATTCTCATCAATGGGCCTTCTGCTGTCGGGAGACCATGCTGGCTACCAGGCTTGGGGCAGATTTAGGGATAGCAGTCCTGCACAAAGATGGTTTCTACGAAACGTTATTTGATGTATTCACAGATGACATTTCTTCTCCCCGTATGCCTCTGGAGAATGCAAGCCTCCCTCTGCTGCTCTATACTGCTCGCGTCATCCTTACGTTAAGCATGCCTTGATTATCGAAGGAAATTTCGCCAGCGCTGAACAATCTACCGCCTCTTTCCTTCATCTACAACAGACCTGTCCTTTTACGCCCTTCGTGATCGAGTGTCGAGCGGATGGACCAGCGCTTTTGCAACGCTATCTTGCGCGTCTGGGTACGCCCGAGCGCCATCGCAGCCACTTTCACAACGATGTCACATTTGTCCAGCAACATCGCCAAACGATTTTACAAGAGCCGTTCCCCCATCTACTTCTCGAAGGCCAGAGCATCGAACTGGATATGACAGACCTGGCTTACTATGACTATGAAGGATTGTGCGCACGGCTCTCCGCCATCCTGGAACGCAAGCACTGAGCATGAAGCCCCATCGCCGAATCAAGGGATTGCGGCGATTTACGCTTTTGTCAACCCGTATCAGCAGCCCTGAGGGATCACTCCCCATCTCACGGAATGAGCACGCAACCTCCCCCTGAGCTTCGCCTATCCCTTTAGGAGGATTGTAGCAACTATTTTTAACTGTTACACTATCCAAAGACACTACATCCTAAAAGGTCTAAAAGGTGTACATACTGACAATATAGTCTCCCCTACACATTGGAGACTCTCCTTTCTCGCCGACCTTGACTTTCAGCTGGGATGTCATGCTGTCTTATCGTCTGGTCGTATTAATCACGAAAGAAATTTTCCATCAGACGGTTCATTTCAGTTTCATACAGAGATGCATATTCGTATCTTTGCCACAGAAACGAGATCGAAGGAGATTGAAGAGAATGAGCAAAGTTAAAAATAAAAAAAAACCTGACGCAATAGATAAGAAGTTAGAAGGCAAGAAAGGCACGTCCTCTCATCCAGAAGTCGATATTCTACGCGCTGTTCATGGCTATGCTCACCCTGATTCAGAACACAAGCGCATACGTATTAAAAAAAAATCAGCGGAAGAAATGCCACCCCATAAGAAAAGGTTCGAGCGACTCGAGACCACCATCGAAAAAAAGGTCAAGTATGCGAAAGACAGAGACAAGCGATGGGAACCACTAGGAGAGCCAGAAAAAGTGCGCATTTCCGCGAACCAGTGGAAGGTGATTCAACGCGCAAACAATCTTCCTCAACAACTTCGCAGAACAGAAATTATCACCGTTGAGCGCAATAGCGCCGGTAGGTACGAGGTATTATCAAGAGAAAGATTTGCAGTGGACCTCGCGACAGCAGAGTTATGCGAGGAGAAATTGCAAGGCTTCCGCCTGAATCAGAGCATTAGATTTACGAATACAGCATTATCGCTGGCAGAAGAACACCAAAAAGAGGTTGATAAGCTTGGGGAGAAGATCACAGCAGGACAGAAGAACCATTTAGAAGGCAAATATGCGAAAAAAATCTGGGAAGCGCGCGAAAAATGCGAAAAAGCGATTAAAGATTTAGATGATATCTACAAATACAAAAAACTGGATAGTGAGACGCTGGCAGATCTCGAACAGATGGAGGCCAAAAAGGCTAACGAAACGGACTTGAACAGAAGAATTAAGAGTGTCGAGTCTAAAATAGCCAAAAATCCAGAGGAACTAAGGAAAAATGCACAATCTATACGGGCAAGTCTAGACAAAATGGCCACCCTCATACAAGAAATTGGCCCAGGCATAGATGCTTCCGCCCAAAGAACTGATCAACGCAGCAGTGCGGACATCATTTCCGAGCTGAAAGAAAGTCTTGCGAAGGACAACATTGCTGGCGTTCTCAGCAGCACCGAAGAACTCAATAGACGCTTCGCACACGCATCTTCTCTCTCCCTGCATGATGAAGTTTACCAGGACAAAATGGCAGAATTACACGCAGCCCATCAGGCGACACACCTCCTCTTCAAAAAAAGAGAAATCAGTTTAGACGAACGACATATGCTTCCACTCAAGGCTGAACGCTATAGGAGAAGTCAAGATACAGAGGCGATGTTCTATAAAAACCAGTTGTTAGAGCACAATGAAAAAATTGCCGAAATCAGTGGAAGGCTAGCGGCCGCACAGGCGAGATACGCCCACAACATTGAAGAATCGGAGCGAATATACAAAGTAGTGAAGACAGGAGGAGAGCCTCGTCCTCTTATTGCTGCTCACGCATCTTCTTCATCCACGGCCGAACAAACGACAACTGATCTTTTTCATGAAGCACAGCGGAGAGTAGAGCAGGCCCATATCAATATACTCTCTTTAGAACAAGAGCTTGCGCAATTAAAAGGGCAAGAAAAAACGCTACAGATGCAGGCCGACCTTGCAAAAGACAGATATGACACAAACGAAGCAAGAGAGACAATAAAGCGCGATAGTATCCATGAATTCGACAAATTAGCGATTCAGAATAAGCGAAAAACCTATGAAGAGCAGGTCAACAATCAAAGGAAACTGGAGATATTGGAGATAAATACGCTGTTACTAAAAGTACATACCAAAAATATGTTCAAGGCTGCGGCACTTGCTGCATTCATGCCGATGCTCCCTAACACGATGCAAAGAGAGGCGACGAACCAATGGGGTTCTCTCCAGGGCCTCATGCGTAGTTGGTAGATCATCGTCTTTTATGGCTACAAAATACAAGAGGAGAGGAACATTGCCAAAGACTGTCCCTATTTCCGACTAGCATAAAGGCACTGGCCCGGTTAAACTAGGAGCGCAAACAATAGCAGATCGGAGCGAAAGGCCAGGCTATAAGATATGGTTCCCGGTTTCGACGTTGATGCGCTTAACGTACTAGGTAAACTGATCAGTCGGCTCGAACGTTTTCAGCTAGAGGATGCAGTCCCGGCCCAGTTTTATCCGCAAGACCTGTTTGATGGCAATGAACAGGCTTTTTTCCATATCCACGGCATAGCCAATTTTTGGCGACGCAACACACAGGGAACAGACTTCGGCCAGTACATGGCCGACCTTGTGATTGCCTGTCATAACCAGCGTCGTGCCGATCTGACGTTAATCATGCAGGGAAAAGGGCAGAGACTACAGGTCTACATCTCCTTAGGTACGGAGAATAACACCCGCACCATCCTGGAAGGAATCTTGCCGGGCATCATCATGGAGCGGATCGAGACGCAGATGATAGAGCGCCTCCTGCTTCCTCATTTTCGCAATAGCGGAGTAATCACGGGCATTCCCAGTCGCAAAGCATTTGGCGTCGATAGAGGAGATGGCGAAGATCCAACACAGATGCCCATGCCCAATGCCGCCCCTAGAGTCCCGAATCAGAGCACCCCACAAAATCAGGCTCCGCTTGAACGCGTCATTCGCGGCATGTATGGAGCGAACTGGGCCTATATAGTGCAGGCTCATCCACGTCCACGCACCAAAGTCATCGAAGAACGCATGAAAACCATCGACCTGCTCAGTCAGATCACCAACCGCTCACAGGTGCAGTGGTCGGCGGCCCACAACGAAAACCTGCAAAGGACGACCATCGACTCCGGCGGCGAGACGCAGACCTACAGCGGCAACATGGTCAACTACCGTGCGCAATACCTGATCCAGTTACTGCAAAAACAGCTTGAGCGCTTCGATCAGGGCATGGCAGCCGGGCAATGGCTGGTCAGAACCTATTTTGGCGCAGGCAATATCGAAGACGCCCAGCGCCTCGGCTCATTGCTGCTCGGAGCCTTATCAGGCATCGACTCGCGCCCGGAGCCACTGCGAGCGACCCTGACGCAAGAAGGGGGTGCCTCGTTAGAAGCCTTCCATACCTTCCTGACCTCAGCGGAAGTAGGGACGCTGATTCAGCTGCCACGTGAAGAGGCACCAGGCTATGCCATTCATGACTACGTGTACTTTGATTCCGATTTTCGCGCGCCACCAGAAGAGCAGCTCCCGCTTGGGAATATCCAGCATAACGGAAAAAACACCAGTGAAATGTACAATATCTCGCTCAACGCACTCACCAAACACGCCGTAGTGATCGGCGTCACTGGTAGCGGAAAAACGACCACCGTCATGAATCTGCTGGACAAAGTCGTTGATGC
>Ga0310811_10002501_pt1 | contig 23015 bp, 23 predicted proteins | sample YCmetagenome_FD_207642 | JGI IMG/M metagenome (GOLD analysis project Ga0310811, IMG submission 207642) | Soil microbial communities from experimental microcosm in Duke University, North Carolina, United States - YC | ecosystem: Engineered > Artificial ecosystem > Soil microcosm > Unclassified ...
ATGTAATAAACCCAACCAGTTGGTCAGTTAAAAGAAGGAGCCTGCCGATGACGAGCCAGGCCAGCGGTCCGCTGTCCGGCATCAAGGTGCTCGAGATCGCCGGGATGGGCCCGGCTCCGTTCTGCGGGATGGTGCTGAGCGACTTCGGCGCCGACGTGATCCGGGTGGACCGCGCCGACGCGGTGGGCGGCCCCGGCGACGCCCAGGCGTCCGTCGACGTGCTGGCCCGCGGTCGCCGCTCGATCGCGGTGGACCTGAAGCAGTCGGGCGGCGTCGACCTGGTGCTGCGCCTGGCGGACCGGGCCGACGTGCTGATCGAGGGCTACCGGCCGGGCGTGATGGAGCGGCTCGGCCTCGGGCCTGACGTCTGCCTGGCGCGCAACCCGCGGCTCGTCTACGGCCGGATGACGGGCTGGGGCCAGGACGGCCCGTGGGCGGCGCAGGCTGGCCACGACATCAACTACATCTCGCTGGCCGGCGCACTGTGGCCGATCGGCCGGGCCCGCCAGGCGCCGGTGCCGCCGCTCAACCTGGTCGGCGACTTCGGCGGCGGCGGCATGCTGCTCGCGGTCGGCATCTGCGCGGCGCTGGCCGAGCGCGGGGCCTCGGGCCGCGGCCAGGTGGTCGACGCCGCCATGACCGACGGCGCGGCGCTGCTCAACGCCTTCCTCTACGGCATGCGGGCGGCGGGCCTATGGGGCGACGAGCGCGGCGCCAACCTGCTGGACACCGGGGCGCCGTTCTATGAGACCTACGAGACCGCCGACGGCGCGTGGATCTCCGTCGGGTCGATCGAGCCGAAGTTCTTCCGCAACCTGGTGACCGCGCTCGGCCTCGACATCGACCTGGCCGCGCAGAACGACAAGGCGTCCTGGCCGGCGCTGAAGGACAAGCTTGCCGCCATCTTCCGCGCCAGGACGCGCGAGGAGTGGACGGAACTGCTCGGCGACGCCGACGCCTGTTTCGCCCCGGTGCTCTCCCCGTGGGAGGCGCCGCGGCACCCGCACAACGCCGTCCGCGGCACCTTCACCGAGAGCTTCGGCGTCACCCAGCCGTCCCCGGCGCCGCGCTTCGGCCGCACCCCGGCCGCGATTGCCGGGCCGCCCGCGCTGCCCGGCCAGCACACCGACGAGATCCTCGGGGACCTCGGCCTCGACGTCACTGAGATCGACCGGATGCGCTCGGCGGGGGAGGTCGCCTTATGACGCAGCAGGCACACCTCGTCGCCCAGGGGGCGACCGTGGACGAGGTGTTCCGCGAGCGCCTCGCGGCCGCGCCGGACGCGCCATTCGTCAAGTGCGGCGCCGACTGGGTCACGTTCGCACAGCTCGACGACCGCACCGACCGGCTCGCGGCCGGGCTCGCGGCGCTCGGCGTCGGCCGCGGCTCCATGGTCGCCACGATCTTGCCGAACCGGATCGAGACCGTGGAGATCCTGCTGGCCGTGGCCAAGCTCGGCGCGGTCCAGGTGCCGCTGAACTACTGGCTGAAGGGCGAGTTCCTCCGCTACCAGCTCGGCGACTGCGGCGCGAGCGTGCTGATCGCCGACGGGCCCGGCTACGCGGCGGCGAGCGAGCTGCTGTCGACCACCGCGATCGTGCACCGGATCGTGGTCGATGAGCCGGTGCCCGGCACCACCGCCTACGCGGACCTGTTCGGCGAGCGCGGCTCGTTCCCCCCCGGCGCCGCCGCCTGCGACCTGGTCTCGATCATGTACACCTCGGGGACCACGGCGGAGGCCAAGGGCTGCATGCTGTCCACCGGCTACTACGTGTCCGTCGGCCGCGCCTACGGACTGCGCGAGTGGTGCGTGCCGGGCGACGTCATGTTCACCGGCTTCCCGATGTTCCACACCAGCGGCCAGATGGTCGCCTTCATGACCGCCCTGGTGAACGGCGCCTCGATCAGCATCGCGCCGCAGTTCCACGCCTCGACGTTCCTCACCGACGCGGCCGCCGACGGCGCGACCATGCTGGTCGGCGTCGGCGTGATGGGCAACCTGCTGCTCGCGCAGCCGCCTTCGGCTTCCGACGGGGCGCACCCGTTCCGGCTCGCCGTCTGGGTGCCGATGGGGGAGGCGGAGCAGCGCCAGTTCGAGGAGCGGTTCGGCACGCCGGTCATGTCCGAGGGTTACGGGCAGACCGAGTGCGTGCCGATCACCAACAGCCTGCCGCGCGGCAGGCGGGAACGCGGCACGTCGGGACTTGTCTCCCCGCTGCTCGAGGTCGCGATCGTGGACGACGACGACAACCAGGTGCCACTGGGCGAGCCGGGCGAGATCGTGGTGCGGCCCAGGGTGCCCAACGCGATGTACAGCGGGTACTGGGGCAAGCCGGAGATCACCCAGGCCGCCTGGCGCAACCTGTGGCACCACACGGGAGACTTCGGCCGGATGGACGCCGACGGCTTCGTCACGTTCGTCGACAGGAAGAAGGACGTGCTGCGACGCCGAGGCGAGAACGTCTCCGCGCTCGCCCTGGAGGTCGTGATCAGGACGCACCCGGCGGTCGCCGACGTGGCCGTGTCCCCGGTGCCGGGCACGTTCGGCGACGACGACATCAAGGCGAGCCTGGTGCTCGCCGACGGCGCGACCCTGGAGCCCGCGGAGTTCTTCGAGTTCCTGCGGGACCGGGTGGCGTACTTCGCGATGCCCCGTTACGTCGACATCCGCGCCGCGCTGCCCGTCAACGCGCTGAGCCGGGTGATGAAGCACGTGCTGCGCGACGAGGGCGTCACCGAGTCGATGTGGGACCTGGAACGCCTAGGGCTGGTCGCCACCAAGGGGCGAGCCGGCGCCGCCGCTGCCGCTCCTGCCGCTGGCCGGGGTGACGCGTGACCGGCGAGCGCCAGCCGGACGTCCTCGCCGAGCGGCATGGCGGGGTGCTGCTGCTGCGGCTCAACCGGCCGCACCGGCACAACGCGATCGGCGGCACCATGCTGCGCGACCTGGCCGATGCGTTCGACGAGGCGGCGGCCGACGACAGCGTGCATGTCGTCGTCACCACCGGCAACGGCGACGCGTTCTGCGTCGGCGCGGACGGCGCCGACCTGGACGGCTCGACGCGGCCGCCCGCCCGCGAGCTGCTCACCGGCACCGCCGTCGGCGGTGACAAGGGCCTGCCGCCGCTGTCGCCGCACGGCCGCAGCCTGGACGACCTCGGCAACTCCGGCCGCTGGACGATGCGCATGTGGCAGCTGGAGAAGCCCGCGATCGCCGCGGTCAACGGCGCCGCGGTGGGGGGCGGATTTGGCATCGCCCTGCTGCACGACATCGTGCTCGCGGGGGAGTCGGCGCTCCTCGGTCCCGGCTTCGCGCCGATCGGACTCACCGCCGAACTCGGCATCAGCTACCTGCTGCCCCGCCTGGTCGGCCCCATGGCCGCGGCCGATCTGCTGTTCACCGGCTGGCTGGCAGGCGCCGCCGAGGCGAAGCAACTCGGCCTCGTCGCCGAGACCGTCCCCGACGACCGGCTGCTCGAGCGTGCGATGGAGGTCGCGCAGCGGATCGCGTCCATGCCGCCGCTCGGTGTCCAGTCGAGCAAGCGGCTGCTGCGCCGCTCCATGGCCCGCGACCTGACCGAGCAGCTCCGCGCCGAGCACGCCGCCCAGCTCATGCTGTTCGACCACCCCGACACCCAAGCCGCCCTCGACCGGCTAGCCGCCCGCATCAAGCGCTAGCCCGGGCACTTCCATCCTTAGGCGCGGGAACCGCGGGCAACCACCGCTGAGAAGCGCCCCTCAAGCTCGTCGAGCATGGCGCGAGCCGCGTTGTACTCCTGCGGCACCCGTAGCAGGGTGCGGAAGTCGGTGACGCCGGCCGCGGCCAGCATGGGCACGTCCGCGAACATCGCCGCGTAGTCCACGGCGCCCGACGGCAGGAAGGCGTTCACCAGCGGGTAGGCGATCTGGATGGCGCCGAGGTCAGCGCCCTCGGCCGCGACGAGCCCGCGCATGTGCGCCACGTCGTCAAGGAACGTTGCCGGCGTCGCGCCCCACGGGATCCAGCCGGTGCCGTACCTGGCGAGCCGCCGCGCGACCGCCGGCCTGGCCCGGCCGCCGATCCACACCGGAACCCCGCTGGCGCGAACCGGCTTGGGCATCATGTGGATGCCAGCCACCGAGAAGCCTTCGGCGGTGAGGGCCGCCTCGGACTGGGTCCAGAGCTGGCGGCACGCCTCGAGCGTCTCATCCAGGATGCGCCCGCGACGCCCGAAGTCGACCCCCGCCGCGCGGTACTCCGCCTCCTGCCAGCCGATGCCGACCCCGAGCTCGAACCGGCCGGCCGACAGCACGTCGATGGTCGCGGCCGTCTTGGCTAGCACGACCGCCGGACGCAGCGGCGCCACGAGCACGTTCGTGGCAAGCCGCACCCGGGAGGTGACCGCGGCCAGCGCGGCGAGCACGGTGAGCGCCTCGAGCCAGTCACCGTCCGGTCCGGTCGGCTGCAGCCCGCCGGTCACACCGCCGCGGCGCGGGTCGGCGTAGGAGCCGAGATCGGGGCCGAACGCCACGTGATCGCTGACGAAGACCCGGTCGATCCCCGCGTCGTCCGCCGCCCTGGCCTGCTCGAGCAGGTGGCGCCAGTCGGCGGGCGGCGTCGGGGCGAAGTTGCGCAACCCGACCGTCAGCTCAGGCCCGCCCTCGGTCATGCAAGATCCCGTCGCATCGTCACGCGCATGCGCAGGACCGTATCAAACCATCCGACTGGTTGGCTACTGATCTGCACGGCGAGTGCCGATGTGGTTGTCTGGTGGCAGCCATCTTGCTTTAATCTACTCATTGGTGGGTATCGACAGATGTCTCGCGCGGGCAAGGGAGCTGCGGTGGACTTCACCGAATCGGATGAGCATCGCGCGATCCGCGACGCGGTGCGCGAGATCGGGGCCAAGTACGGCCACGCGTACTTCACCCGGTGCACCACGGAAGGCCGGTTTACCGACGAACTGTGGGCGGACATCTTCGCGGCCGGCTTCGGCGGCGTGAACCTGCCCGAACGCTACGGCGGCGGTGGCGGCGGCCTTATCGAGATGGCCATCGTGATCGAGGAACTGGCGGCGCAGGGCTGTCCACTGCTTTTCCTCATCGTGGGCGGCATGTGCGGCCCGATCATCGGTGACTTCGGCACGGATGCGCAGCGCCAGGAGTGGCTGCCGGGCATCGCCGGCGGCCACACCAAGATGGCCTTCGCGATCACCGAGGCCGACGCCGGGTCCAACGCCGCCGCGATCACCACCACGGCCGTCCGCGACGGCGACCAGTGGGTGATCAACGGCGCCAAGCAGTTCATCACCGGGATGGACGTCGCCGACGCGGTGCTCGTAGTGACCCGCACCGGGACCGACGCCGAGGGCCGAGGCAAGCTCAGCCTGTTCATCGTGGACACCGCCGCCGCGGGCCTGGAGTTCCGGCCGATCCCGATGGAGATCAAGGCGCCCGACCGTCAGTTCTCCGTGTTCTTCGACAACGTGACGGTGCCCGCGAGCCGGCTCATCGGCGGGGCGCCCGACCAGGGCATGACCCAGGTCTTCTCCGGACTCAACCCGGAGCGGGTCAACGTGGCCGCCCAGGCGACCGGGCTCGGCCGGTACTTCCTCGACAAGGCCGTGGCCTACGCCAGGCAGCGTGAGGTCTGGACGGTGCCGATCGGCGCGCACCAGGGGGTGTCGCATCCGCTCGCCGAGGTCAAGGTCCAGCTCGACCTGGCCCGGCTGATGGGGTCGAAGGCGGCCTGGCTGTTCGACCGGCGAGCCGACGGCGTGGGGGAGGCGGCCTCGGTCGCGAAGCTGGCGGCGGCCGACGCGGCGCTGTTCGCGCTGGACCAGTGCGTGCAGGTGCACGGCGGTAACGCGTTCGCCAGCGAGTACGGCATCGGCGACCTGTGGGGCCTGACCAGGCTCATGCGCTCGGCGCCGGTCAGCCGGGAGATGGTGCTCAATTACGTGGCACAGCACTCCCTCGGCCTGCCCCGGTCCTACTGACGCGCGTCGCATCGTGATCGACAAGGTGATGTCAGCGGCCGAGGCGGCCGCGCTGATCAACGACGGGGACGTGGTCGGCCTGCAGGGCGGCCCGACGCAGTGCGCGCCGATGGCGCTCGTACGCGAGCTCATCCGGGCGGGCCGCAGGGACCTGCACGCGGTGACGCTGAGCGGCGGCATCGCCGTGGACTGGCTCGCCGCCGCGGGCTGCCTGTCCGCGTGCACGTTCGCCGCGGTGACGATGGAGCACTTCGGGCTGTGCCGCGCCTTCCGCCGCGGTGTCGAGTGGGGCGCGATCGCCGTCGCGGAACTGTCGGAGACGGCCCTGTTCGCCCGGCTCGGCGCCGCCGCCCGCGGCCTGCCGTTCCTGCCGGTCCGCGGCCTGATCGGCACGGACCTGCTGGAAGTGGGCAACGACGCGCTGCGGGTCATCGACGACCCGTTCGGCGGACCGCAGTTGGTCGCCTGCCGGGCGCTGCCGCTCGACGTGGCGGTACTGCACGCGCACCGCGCGGACCGCCTGGGCAACGTCGGCATCGACCCGGGCCCGCGCTATCCGACGATGACCACCATGCCGCGGGCCGCGCGAAAGGTGATCGTAACGGTGGAGCGGATCACGTCCACCGCCGAACTGCGCGCGGCACCCGACCGGACGATCCTGCCCGGCTTCGCGGTCGACGCCGTCGTGGAGGTGCCGTACGGCGCCCACCCGACCTCGCTGTTCCCGCTCTACGACTACGACGCCGCCTTCATGGCGGCCTGGGTGAACGCCGCCGCAGCGCAGGACACCGCTCGTGCCTTCCTCGACGCTCACGTACACGGGCCGGTCTCGCAGTCCGGTTATCTCAGCCTGGCAGGCGGGGCCAGCCGGCTGGCCGAACTCGCCATCCCAGGCAGCGGCGGGGGCTCTGATGACCAGCGGGCCCGGTCAGGCAAGCGGGCCTGCCGCGGACTACACCGTCGACGAGCTGATGGTCGCGCGCATCGCCGACTGCTTCGGCAACGACGACCAGGTGGCCAACGGCCTGGCCTCGTTCATCCCGGTGTGCGCGATCCAGCTGGCCAGGCTGATCGGCTACCTGGACGGGAACGGCGAACGCGCACGGCTCGGTATCGGCGGCGGCCCGGACCTGGTCGTCACCAACCTCGCGGTTCTCGACTTCGAGCCAGGCTCGCAGCGCATGCGCCTCAAGTCGGTCCACCCCGGCATCACCGTGGAGAAGGTCCTCGCCGCCACCGGTTTCGCCCCGGTCGTCCCGCCGTACGTTCCCGTCACCGCCCCGCCCACCGCCGAGCAGGTCGATCTCCTGCGGACCCGCATCGACCCGGTCGGCTACCGCAAGCGCGGGGTTCGCTGACGGCGACCGCTGGGACCACGAACCCGTTCGGCGTTACCTCCTAACAAGACTCGTACGGGCCCGGGTCCGCCGGCATCTGCTTATACGGTCGTGGCCCGTCGCGGTGGCCGAACGGTATTCTGGTGGGCAGGTGCAGGAATAGCGGGAGGTTCTGATGACCACGACCGTCACGGTGGAAGTGGATGAGGATGAGCTGACCGCCGCTGCCGAGTTGCTCGGTACCAGCAGCCGCGAGGAGACGCTTCGGAAGCTGGTGGCCAATGCTGCCGCGCGGGCTGCCAATGTCGCCCGCAAGCGGGCCGAGATCGCCGAGCGGGAGGCTGCCGACAAGGCAGCGGGCCGGTGAGCGCGCGAGAGTACCTGATCGATGCGAGCGCCTACTGGCGGATCGACCGTGGCGCGGTGCTGGCCGCTGCGTGGCGTGATCATCTTGAGCGCGGCCTGGTGTGGATCTGCCCGCTGACCGAGATGGAGATCTGCCGTCGGGTGTCGAAGGACCAGCATGCGGTTCACCTGCGCGAGTTCACCGACACATACGTCCAGGTGGAACTGCATCACCGGGCCGGCGCCGTGGCGCGCGAGATTCAAGCCGGCTTGATTGACGGCGGCCAGGCCGCCGGGGTCCACCCCATCGACCTGCTCATTGCTGCTACTGCCATCGGCTACGGGTTCACCGTGCTGACCGACGACGGCGACTATGCCCATCAGATCGCCGCTGTCCGTCCTGACCTGAATGTCCGCATGGTTGGTGACGGGCCAGACTAAGCACCGGTATCGTTGCGGGTGCCGTGGGTCTTGCCCGCATGGCCATCGCTAGTCGTTCTCCTCCACGCTGTAGGCCGCCTCCAGTTCCTCGCAGGTGTGGTCCGTACCGTGTCCCGCTCGGAAACTCGGTCTCGTGTCGTGAGCTGTGGTTTTTGCTGCGGGAGCAGTGGCGTGGCTGCGACTATCTCGGGGTGCTGTTGCCGCTCGTCTACCGCTTGGTGAGGTGCTTGGCCGGCCTACTGACGGTGCTGGTCCGGTCTGGCCTGTCCAAGGACGCCGAGTTGCTCGTGCTGCGCCATGAGAACCAGGTGCTGCGCCTTCAGCCGGCCGGTCGGCTGAGGTGGGACCACGCCGACCGGCTCTGGCCTGCAGCGCTGTCCCGGCTGGTGAGCCGCCGCCGACGGGCGGAGATTTTCCGGTCACCCCGGCCACGATCTTGCGCTGGCACCGTGACCTCGTCGCCCGCAAGTGGGACTACACCAGCCGGCGTCGGCCGGGACGGCCGTCCGCCGGCACTTCGCTGAAGACGCTGGTCGTCCGGCTGGCGCGGGAGAATCCGCTGTGGGGACACCGCCGCATCCACGGTGAGCTGGTGAAACTCGGTGTGACCATCGTGCCGTCCACCGTGTGGGAGATCCTGCGTGCGGCGGGCATCGATCCGGTGCCTCGCGGGTCCGGCCCGACGTGGCGGCAGTTCCTGCGCGCCCAGGCTGCCGGGATCGTCGCGGTCGATTTCCTGCACGTGGACACTGTGCTGCTGAAGCGCATTTATGTGCTGGTGTTCATCGAGCACGGTATCCGCCGGATGCACCTCGGCGGCGTCACCGCGCACCCCACGGGGGACTGGACGGTGCAGCAGGCCCGCAACCTCGCTCTCAGCTTGGGCGACCGGTTCGAGGACATCAGGTTCCTCATCCGCGATCGCGGATCGAACTTCACTGCCTCGTTCGACGCCGTCTTCCAGGCCGCCGGGACCAGGATCTTGCGCACGGCTGTCCAGGCTCCGCGGATGAACTCGATCATGGAGCGCAGGATCGGCAGCTGCCAGCGTGAGCTGCTGGACCGGCCCTGATCTGGAATCAGCACCACCTGATGACCGTGCTGCGCGAGTACGAGGACTTCTACAACACGCACCGGCCGCACCGCACCCTGAACCAGGCCGCGCCGCTGCGCCCGCTGCCAGATGGCGTCACCAACCTGGACCAGTTCCGCCTCCGGCGGCATGACCGCGCGGGCGGCGTCAGCCACGAATATCGCCCGGTGGCATAGGTTTTCGGCACCCACAAGCCTCCCAAGGTGATCACCGAGTATGCCGCCTCGCAGTGGGACCTCGAACTGGACGATCTCTTCCTAACCATCGGCTACCTCTTCGGCCGAACTCCCAGGCACCGTGCCACTCGGCACTGAACAGCCGGCGCTCGCCAGCCTTGGGCGGGCGGTTACTCCGTCAGCGCGCCCATTGCCCGATCGAGCAGGACAGCGAGGGAAACCGTGCCCTCGCAGGCCACCCACCCTCTCGCGGCCGCGTCCAGGCAGGCGAGGGAGGCTGCGACCAGCGCGGCCGGCCTGGGATCCTCCGGCCGGCCAGGACTGGCTTCCAGCCGCCTGGCGATCTCCGGCACCATCTGTTCTTGCCACTGCAACTGCTTCTCGAAGTGCCGGGCACGTAGTGATGGCGTCTCCTGCAGCATGCGCAGAAAGCTCAGCGTCTGCTCGGGTGCTTCTTCGTTCACCCGCACCAGGACGTCGAAGGCCCGGCGCAGCGCCACCCAAGGCCGCTCCTCGTCGGGGCGGGCGGCGAGCGCTTCCGCGACCTGCTGGCCATCGCCCTCCAGGCCGCCCAGCACGATGTCTTCCTTTGTCCCGAAGTACCGGAACAGGCTGGCGCGCGACAGTCCAGCTTCGGCGGCGATCTGGTCGGCGGTCGTCCGTTCGAAGCCCTGATCAGTGAAGAGCCGGAGCGCCACCTCGGTGACTTCCGCCCGGACTGTTGCCCGCATGCGTTCACGCAGACCGGGTGGCTTCGGTGGGGTGTGGTTGGCGGTGCCGGCGGAGTCGGTCATACGAGAAATGCTACGGCCGCGACTCAACTTGAGACTTCATCTCGATTGAGAGCTGCATCTCAACTGATTGCAACCGGACAGCAAATCACTTTGATACTTAGTCTCAAGATGATGTAGAGTCTCCCAACGGAGGCTTCGTTGCGAACGGAGTGCTGCGAACCGGCACACCACCGGGCTGCCGCCTGTCTCTTTCACCCGGCCCATTCTGTGAGGAAAGCTGCATGACTACCGCGTTCGACCCGATCGACCTGGGCGGCAAGACGCTGGCCAACCGCATCGCGATGGCGCCGATGACCCGCAGCCGCGCCGCCGCTCCCGCGGCCACGGCGACGGAGCTGATGGCCACCTATTACGCGCAGCGCGCGGGCGCCGGCCTGATCATCACCGAGGGCATCCAGCCGTCGGTGGCCGGCCAGGGCTACCCCAGCACTCCCGGCCTGCACTCCGCCGAGCAGGCCGGCGCCTGGCGGAAGGTGACCGGCGCCGTGCACGCCCAGGGCGGCACGATCTTCGCGCAGCTGATGCACACCGGCCGGATCGGCCACCCCAGCCTGCTGCCCGGCGGACTCATCCCCGTGGCCCCCTCTCCCGTCGCGGCGTCGGGCCAGGTGTTCACCTACCAGGGCCCCCAGGACTACGTCACGCCGAAGGAACTGGACCCCGACGACATCACCCAGACGATCGCCGGCTACGCCGGCGCCGCGCGCAACGCGATCGCCGCCGGTTTCGACGGCGTGGAGATCCACGGGGCGAACGGCTACCTGATCCACCAGTTCCTCGCCCCCAACACCAACCTGCGCACCGACAGCTGGGGAGGCGGCGCCGCGGACCGGATCCGCTTCGGTACCGAGGTCGCCACGGCCGTCGCGGAGGCGATCGGCGATCACCGGACCGGCTTCCGCATCTCCCCCGGCAACCCCTACAACGACATCGCCGAGACCGACCCGGCGGACGTGCTGGAGACCTACACCACCCTGACCGCCGCTCTCGCCCGGCTGGACCTCGCCTACCTGCACCTGGTCGAGAGCCCGGACCACGACCTGACCGCCCGGCTGCGCAAGGACTGGCCAACGGCGTTCATCCTCAACCCCTTCACCCACCCCGAGCCCACCGGCCCCAGCGCACTCGCCCGCATCGAGGACGGCACCGCGGACATCATCGCCTTCGGCGCGCTGTTCCTGGCCAACCCTGACCTGCCCGCCCGCCTCGCAGCCGGCGGCCCCTACAACACCCCCGATGCGGCCACCTTCTACGGCGGCGACCACCGCGGCTACACCGACTACCCGGCGCTACCCAACGACAGCACGTGACCCGAACAAAGATCACCATTCGCGAGCATGGCGAGGCAGAACCGGAGGAGTGACACGGTGGAGATTGAGCTGCGGATCAACGGATCCGCCCAGAAGCTGGACGTCGCGCCGCAGGTGAGCCTGCTCGATGCGCTGCGTGAGTACCTGGGCCTGACGGGCACCAAGAAGGGCTGTGACCAGGGCGCGTGTGGCGCCTGCACGGTGCTGGCCGACGGCCGGCGGATCAACGCGTGCCTCGCGCTGGCGGTGCAGTACCAGGGCCGTGAGATCACGACCATCGAAGGGGTCGACCACCCGTTGCAGTCGGCGTTCGTCCGTGCGGACGGATTCCAGTGCGGTTACTGCACGCCGGGCCAGATCTGCTCGGCGATCGGGATGCTCGCCGAGCACAAGGAAGGCGCGCCCAGCGCGGCGACCGAGCATCTCGCCGACACCGGCGGGGAGCTGGACGAGATGGAGATCCGGGAGCGGATGAGCGGCAACCTGTGCCGCTGCGGCGCCTACAACGGCATCGTCTCGGCGATCAAGGAGGTCGCGCAGTGAAGCCGTTCTCCTACCTCAGCGCACCGGACACGGCCACGGCGCTGCGCACGATCGCGGACAGTGGTGACGTGAAGTTCCTCGCGGGCGGGACGAACCTCGTCGACCTCATGCGGGAGGGCATCGAGCATCCGGCGACGGTCGTGGACATCACCCGCCTGCCGCTGACCGGGATCGAGGAACTTCCGGACGGCACCATCCGCGTCGGCGCGCTGGTGAGCAACAGCCGCCTCGCGGCGGACCCCCTCGTCAGGACCCGCTATCCGGTGCTGGCGCAGGCGATCCTGCTCGGGGCGTCCGCCCAGCTGCGGAACATGGCGACAGTGGGAGGGAACCTGCTGCAGCGCACCCGCTGCATGTACTTCTACGACGAGGCCTCCGCGTGCAACAAGCGCGCGCCCGGCAGCGGCTGTGACGCGATCGGCGGGTTCTCCCGCGGCAGCGCGGTGCTGGGGGCGAGCGAGCACTGCATCGCGACGCATCCCTCGGACATGGCGGTGGCGCTGGTGATGCTCGATGCGGTCGTCGAGGTGGAGAGCGTGCGCGGTGTGCGGCGTATCCCGGTCGCCGATTTCCACCGGCTGCCCGGCGACACACCCCACATCGAGACGGTGCTGGCCGCCGACGAGCTGATTACGGCGATCGAGCTGCCGCCGGTGCCGGTCGCGGCGCACTCGCGCTACCGCAAGGTCCGCGACCGAGCGTCGTACGCCTTCGCCCTCGTCTCCGTCGCCGCCGCGCTGGCCGTCGAGGACGGCGTGGTCACCGAGGTCCGGCTCGCGCTGGGCGGGGTCGGCACCAAACCCTGGCGCGCCACCCAAGCCGAACACGCGCTCCTCGGCCGGCCGGCGACCGAGGAAGCCTTCCGGCACGCGGCGGAAGCCGAACTCGCCGCCGCAGTGGGCGGACCGCAGAACACCTTCAAGATCGAACTCGCGCAGCGCACGATCGTGGCGACCCTGCGGCAGCTGCTGACCGACGGGAGCGCCGCCTGATGCCGAGAGGAAGCGGGAAAACGCGGTTGCGGCTGCTTCCGCCCGCGGCGGAGCAGAGGGATCAGTCCCCTAAGCGATCTGGGGAGTCATCATGAAACCCATACCTGTCCGGTTCGCGCGACTTCCGCGCGGCGAACGACTGGTCCATACGGAAGAGGGCAGTGCGGTATGACCACGATCGGACAACCGCTCGACCGCGTCGACGGCGGCGTCAAGACGACCGGCGCCGCGAAGTTCGCCGCCGAGCACTTCTATCCCGGCCTCACGCACGCCGTACTCGTGCACGCCACCATCAGCCGCGGCCGGATCACCGCCCTGCACACCGACGAGGCCAGTGCGGTGCCGGGCGTGGTCGCCGTCATCACCCACCTCAACGCGCCCCCTCTGAAACCGGCTCCCAAGCCCAGCATGTTCAACCTCACCACCACGTTCTCGGGCACCTCGGTGAACTACCTGCAGAGCGACGAGGTGCACTGGGAGGGACAGCCGATCGCGGTGGTCGTCGCGGAGACCTCCGCCGCCGCCCGCGAGGCAGCCGCACTGGTGCGCGCCGAGTACATCGTGACCAAGCCCGTGGTGGACTTCGAAGCGGCCGAGAAGGACGCCCGGCCTCAGCCGAACGACTCGTTCTTCCCCCGAGGCGCCAAGAAGGGCGATGCGGAGGCCGCGCTCAAGGCCGCCGCGGTGGCGCTGGACCTGCGCTACACCACCCCGCCGCAGAATCACAACGCGCTCGAACTGCACGCCACCACCGCCGTCTGGGACGGCGACCGGCTCACCGTCCACGACGCGACGCAGACCATCGACTGGTTCCGCACCCACCTCGCGCTGCGGTTCGCGGTCCCCATGACCAACGTACGGGTGCTGGCGCCGTTCGTCGGCGGCGCCTTCGGCGGCAAGTCCGCGATCTGGCCCGGCACCATCCTCGCCGCGCTGGCCGCACGCGCGACCAGCAGGCCCGTCCGGCTGGTGCTCTCGCGGGAGGCGGTCTACCGCACGGTCGGCGGGCGCACCCCTTCCGTCCAGCGGGTCGCGCTGGGGGCGGACCGCGACGGCAAGCTGACCTCGCTGGTACACACCAGCATCATCCGAACCGGGCGGATCGGCGGTCCCTTCGAGCAGGTCACCTCCGCGTCCCAGCATCTCTACGCTGCCGACAACATCCTCGCGCGACATGACCTCGTACAGCTCGACCTGTTGTCGAACACCTTCATGCGAGCGCCGGGTGAGGCGATCGGCACCTTCGCGCTGGAGTCCGCGATCGACGAACTGGCCTACGAGCTGGGCATGGACCCGATCGAGCTGCGCCTGCGCAACGAGACCGCGGTCGACCCGGTGGACGGGAAGAAGAAGTTCTCGCACCGCAGGCTGCGAGAGCTGTACGCGCTGGGCGCGGAGCGGTTCGGCTGGCACGAGCGCAACCCCGAGCCGCGTTCCAGGCGCGAGGGCCGGTGGCTGGTCGGGACGGGCGTGGCAACGGCGTTCCACCCTGCGCTGATGATGCCGGTCAATGTCACGGTCCGCCTGTCGGCCGACGGGAGCGTGCTGGTGCGCTGCGGCTTCAACGAGATGGGCATGGGCGGCGCCACGGCCCAGGCCCAGATCACGGCCGATGCGCTGCGTGTGCCGTTCGACGCCGTCCGCGTGGAGTACGGCGACTCCGCGCTGCCGATGGGGCCGGCCGCCGCCGGATCCGTCCAGACCGCGAGCATCGCCGCCAGCCTGACCCAGGCGTGCGAGGAGCTGAAGCACACGCTGAAAACCCTGGCAGGCAAGACGGGCGGCGACAGCAACGAGGAGATCCTCCGGCGCGCGAAGGTGCCGCACGTCGAGGCCGTCGTCGGGTCGGAGACGCGGCTCGGCCGGATCGGCGGGCGGGCGCGGTTCCTCCCGGGCTTCCTCCTGGGGGCCCGGCGGTGGGTGAAAGCCGCCACGGGCGTGCAGTTCTGCGAAGTACGGGTCGATGCCGAGACCGGCGAGACGCGGGTGTCGAGGTGGGTCGGGGTGTTCGACATCGGCAGGGTGATCAACGCGAAGACGGCGGCCAGCCAGCTGCGCGGCGGCATCGTGATGGGCCTGGGCCTGGCGATGGCCGAGGAGACTCTCGTCGACCCGCGCACCGGACGCATCATGAACCCGAGCCTGGCCGAGTACCACGTCCCCGTGCACGCGGATGTCCCGCCGATCGACGTGTCCTTCCTGGACGACCCGGATCCGAACATGCCGCTCGGCATCATCGGCGCGGGCGAGGTGGGCATCACGGGTGTCGGTGCGGCCGTGGCGAACGCCATTCATCACGCGACCGGCAAGCGGGTGCGGGACCTGCCGATCACGCTCGACAAGCTGCTCTGAGGCGTCGGCAGTTGCGGCCGTCGCCGTGCATGGCCTTTCGGGCACCGGGGGCGACGACGGCCCGATCTGCCTCAAGGCGGATCGGCAAGACCGGCAATACCGGGATCGTCGTTCCGTTCGTCCCGCCGGAACCCGCCGCTGACCGAGCGCTGGCAGAACGAGGGGTGGTGGCCGGCTGTGGGTGCGGACGGTCGGCCAGACCGCGCAGTTCCTGCGCCAGGTGCGCGGGCACCGGCCGCCTGGACGGAGCAGGACCTCCCCCGCCGGGCCATACTGGAGGGGTGACGACGGGGCCTGCGATGACTGGGGTGGACGACGCCGGCAGCGGTTCGGCGCGCCGCCGGCGGGTCGACCCGGAACGCCGTGCCCAGCTGCTCAAGGACCTTGAGGAGCTGGTGCTCGCCGAGGGTTTCCTGGCGCTGAGCATGGACGACCTGGCGCACCGGCTGCACTGCTCGAAGGCGACGCTCTACAGCGTGGCCGGGAACAAGGAGCAGCTGGTGGTGGCCTTGACGAAGGGTTTCTTCCGTGAGGCGACCGAGCAGATCGAGCAGGCGGTGGCAGACGTGGCCGACCCCAGGTTGCGGATTCCGGCTTACCTGTCGGGGGTTGGCCGGGCGATGAGCCGGTGCTCGACCCAGTTCTACGCCGACATGGTCGGGCTCCGGTCGACCGCGGGCATCTACCGGACGAATTCCGCGGCCGCGGCCCGGCGTGTTCAGGAGCTGATCGCCGAGGGCGTCAAGGAGGGGGCGGTGCGGCCGATCGACGGGAACTTCGCCGGGCAGCTCGTGGCGCTGGCCATCGAAGGGGTGCAGTCCGGGGTGCTCTTGCGGAGCAGCGGGCTGAGTGCGGGGGAGGCGTACACCGAGATGGCGGATCTCCTGCTGCACGGTCTCAGCGCGCCGCCGGCTTGAGGTCACCGGCATGAGGTCACCGGCTTGACGATCCGATGGAGATGCCGCCGTCGACGTCCAGGACGACGCCGGTGATGTAGCCGGCGGCTTGGCTGGCGAGGAACGCCGCGGCCTCGGCGATGTCCTCGGGCCTGCCGGTGTGGCGCATCGGGATCTTGCCGGTGAGCTTGTCGCGGGCGGGGCCGTTCATGGAGGCGAGCATGGGGGTCTCGATGAGGCCGGGGGCGATGGCGTTGGCGGTGATGCCGTGGCGCGCGCCCTCGAGCGCGAGGGTGCGGGTCAGGCCGACGATGCCGGCCTTGGCCGCCGCGTAGTTGGCCTGGCCGAAGTTCCCGCGCCAGGACATCGAGGAGAAGCTGACGATGCGTCCGTAGCCCTGGCGTTTCATGGGGCCGAACGCGGCGCGGGCGCAGTGGAAGCTGCCGGTGAGGCTGACGTCGATCACGGCGTGCCAGTCGTCGTCGGTGATGTCCTCGACGCGGTTGTCGCGGATGATGCCGGCGTTGTTGACCAGGACGTCGAGGCGGCCGAGGTCGCTGGTGACGCCGGCGATCCAGGTGCCGGCCTGGGCGGAGTCGGTCACGTCAACCGCGTCGGCGCGGAGTTTCGCGTCGTGCGTGGCGGTGATCGTCCGGGCGGCGGCACCGAGGGCTTTGCCGTTGACGTCGGCCAGCGCGACGGCGGCGCCTTCGGCGGCGAACCGGGTGGCCATGGCGAGTCCGAGGCCCTGTGCGCCACCGGTGATGGCGACGACGCGTCCGTGGTAGCGATTCATTCGTTGTCGGCTTTCGTGGTTACGGGATCGAGAAAAGCGCGCAGGGCTTCGGCCACTGAGCTAGCCGGCCAGTTGTCGGCGAAGGTGGCCAGTTCCTCGCGCAGGGCGTCTTCGGGCGCGGCGCCGTCGATGCGGTGCAGCAGCGTCTTGAGCCGTTGCTGGGCGGGGCCGGCGCGGTCGGCCAGCTGTCGGCAGATGCGGTCCGCCGTGCCGTGCAGGTCTGCTTCGGGCACGATCGCGCGGATCCAGCCGGTGCCGGCGAACGCGGTCGCGGGCAGCAGCTCGCCGGTGAGCAGCAGCCAGCGCGACAGCCCGCGCCCGACCGCACCGGGCAACCGGAGGCTGGATCCGCCGGCCGGGACGAGCCGGCGGGTGAGGTGGCCGTCGCCGATCAGCGTGGTGTCGGCGGCGACCACGACGTCGCAGGCCAGCGCGAGTTCGAGGCCGCCGGCGACGGCGTGGCCGTGCAGCACGGCGACCCACGGTTTCTGGCTGGCCGCGATGCGGCTGAAGCACGCCGACACGCCGGCCAGGAAGCCGGCCGGGTTCTCGCCCCTGTCATGCAGTTCCAGGAACTGACGGAAGTCCCCGCCGGCGCAGAAGCTCGGTCCCCGGCCGGCCACGGCGACCACCGCGGTGCCGGGGTCGGCCTCGGCGCTGGTGATCTGCTTGTCCAGGGCCTCGATGAGGGTGGCGTCGAGGGCGTTGCGCCGCTCCGGGCGGTTGAGCAGCAGCCACCGGACAGCACCGCGTTGCTCGACGAGCAGAGATTCCATGCCGGTCAACGCGGCTCCGGGGTGGCGAGTTCGGTGCGCCGGCGGTCGCGCAGCAGGTAGCGCTGCGTCTTGCCGCTGGGCGTCTTGGGCAGGGCGTCGGTGAAGTGGACGGCGCGGGGGTAGGCGTGGGCGGCGTAGCGGGTCTTGACGAGCTGCTGGAGTTCGGCGGCCAGGGTCGGCGAGGCCTCGTGGCCGCTCCGGAGGACGACATAGGCCTCGATGACCTCACCGCGGACGTCGTCGGGTGCGCCGATCACGCTGCACTCGGCAACAGCAGGGTGCTGGGCGAGGACGCTCTCGATCTCGAACGGCCCGATGCGGTACCCGGCCATGATGATGACGTCGTCATCGCGGGACGAGAAGAAGAAGTCGCCGTCGGCGTCGACCCGCCCGGCATCGCCCGTCAGGTAATAGCGGCCGCCGGCGGTGAACTTGGCGTCGCCCTGCCCGGGAACCTGGTAGCCGCGGAACGTCATCAGCGGGCTCGCCGCGACGTCGATCACGACCCGGCCGAGCACGCCCGGTCCGGCGGGCTCGTCCTTGTCCTCGGCCAGGACGGTGACGCTCCAGCCGGGCACCGGCCGGCCCATCGATCCCGTCTTGAGTGGACGGGCGAGTTCCGGGTGGTGGTGGTTGGCCAGCGGCATGCCGACCTCGGTCTGGCCGAAGTGATCGTGCACGGCCAGGCCGAGCGCGGCGCCGGCCCACTCGTTGACCTCGGGGGTCAGTGGCTCTCCCGCGCTGGAGGCCCGTTCCAGGCTCAGCCCCCGCGGCACGGGCACCGAGGAGGAGCGCAGCCCCCGGTACACCGTCGGGGCGGCGGTGAAGTCGGTGACCGCGTGCTCGAGGAGGGTGCGCCAGGTCGTCTCGACGGAGAATCCGCCGGCCAGCAGCAGGCTCGGGATCCCGGCGGCCAGCGGAGCGACGATGGCGGCGTACAACCCGTACGCCCAGCCGGGATCGGCGGCGCACCAGTAACGGCTCTCCCGGGTGACACCGAGGCCGTACTCCAGGTAGACCTGCCAGCCGGCGACGTAGGAGACGGGGTGGATGACCCCCTTGGGCTTGCCGGTGGTGCCGGAGGTGAACATGTGCACCAGCGGGCCGTCCCCGCTCGTGGTGACCGCGGGCACCGACTCCGGCGACGCGGCGGCGACGAGCCCGGCCAGCACGGCGTCGCCGTGGGACGCGCCGGCTCCGGTGACGACAACGCGGCGCTCTGGATCGTGCGGCAGGTCAGGGCCGGGGTCGAGCTTGTGGCGCTGGTCGGGGTCGACGACCACGACGCGCGCGCCCGAGCCTTCCAGTCGCAGGGCGATGGCCTGGGGCGCGAACGCGGTGAACAGCGGGACGTAGACCGCGCCGAGCCGCCAGATCGCGAGGATGATGGTGACCAGGTCGGTGCTCTTGCCCATCAGGGTCGCCACCCGGTCACCGGGACCGACACCCAGCCCTTGCAGCGCCCGCGCATAGCGGCGCGAGTTCGCCCCGAGTTCGCCGAAAGTGAGGCTCGACGACTCGCCAGTGCCGTCGACGACGGTGAACGCGACGCGGTCGGCGGCGTGCCGGTCGCACAGCAGCCACGCCACGTCGAGGACAGGGGCGGTGAATTCCGCGGTCAGTTCGGCGACCCGATCGGCGGCGCTCACCGCTGCTCCTTCCGGTCGATGATCGGCAGAACGAGCCGGCTGGGGTGTTCCGGCCCGTGATGGATGCGGTTGACCGCGGGAACCATCTGCGCTTCGGTCTCGCGGGCGATGACGCCCCCGGTGTTGGTGTTGCGGTCGTAGCGCGGGAAGTTGCTGCTGGAGACGTCCAGGCGGATGCGGTGACCGGGCAGGAAGACGTTGGAGGTGGCGGTCAGGTCGACGGTGATCTCGTACACCGTGCCGGGCTCCATCAGTTCTTCCGTGGCGAGGCCGTCCCGATAGCGGGCGCGCAGGATCCCGTCGCACAGGTTGATCGCCTTGCCGTCGGGGAAGACGTCGACCAGCTTGGCGGTGAAGTCGGTGTCCACCGCCGACGAGGAGACGAACAGGGTCAGGCTGACCGGACCGGTGACCTCGACGGGCTCCTCGAGCACGGGGCCGGCGAAACACAGGACGTCCTCGCGGCCGGCGACGGTCCGCTGGTCGACCGGGCCACCGAACCCCGGTGTCATCGGCAGGCACGCCCCGCCGGCCGTGGGCACCGGGCGACGCGGGTCGTAAAGGTAGGTGTCGTGCCCGGCGGCGGCCGGCGGCTCGGTCGTCAGCACGCCGTCGCCGTCGGCGGTGTTGGCATGGCCGGCGCTGGCGAGGTGGAAGCCGGTCCACTTCGTGCCGGGCAGCGGCCAGTGCTGCTCGTCGCGCCACTGGTCGATGCCCATCACGAAGATCTTCACGGGTGCCACGCCGTCCAAAGCGGTCGTGTCGCCCTTGACCCAGTAGTCGAAGAACTTCACGTGCAGGCCGGTCAGGCCCATCAGCTGAGCAGCGGCCATCGGGCCGAAGGAGCGGTCGCGATAAACGCCGCTCGTGGACAGGTGATCCCACGGACCGATGATCAGCCGCTGCCCCTCCCGCGCCTGCACGCTGCCTGCCTTCTGGCGGGCAGTGGTGAAGGTGCGGACGGTCTGCCCGATGTAGAGGTCGTACCAGCCGCCGATGTTGAGCGCCGGAGCAGTGACGTTCTTGAGCTCGGGGGTGAGCTCCATGGCGTCCCAGTACCGGTCGTGGGACGGGTGGGCCATCCAGTCGTCCCACCATTTCCCGTAGGCCGCCAGGACCGGAACCTCGGCCGTCGGCAGCACGTCGTTGAGGGGCCCGGGAAACAGCGCCGCCTGACCGAGCTCCTGCACCTGGGACACGGACCCTTGGCCCGCCGCCAGGGACCGCTGCGCGTCGGCCGCGTACATCATGGTGTTCCACCACGTGACCAGGCTCAGGGAGAGCGCACCGCCCGCGGAGTACCAGGGCGCCTCGTAGTTGTCGATCGAGGTGACCGACGGCGCGATCGCCTTGAGGGCGGGAGAGCCGGCCACGGCGGCTTCCCACTGGACCATCCCGAGGTAGGACGCCCCGTACATGCCCACCGTGCCGTCGGACCACGGCTGGCCGGCGATCCAGGCGAGGGTGTCCTCACCGTCGGCCCGGTCGGCCATATGGGGAACGAACTCACCTTCTGAGCGGTGGGTGCCCCGGCAGTCCTGAACCACCAGCGCGTAGCCGGCCTCCAGGAAAGCGAGGAAGTTGGGCATGATGTCCATGGTGATGCCCATGACGTCTTTGCCGTACGGCAGGCGCACGAGCAGGGTCGGGCCCTTGCCGTCGGCCAGGCGCCACACGTTGGCGGCCAGGGCGACGCCGTCGCGCATCGGAATCCGGACATCTATCTCGTACACGTGCGGCATTTCGGCGCTCCTCGGTGAGCTGGGCAGAAGGGTTCAACTGGACGGTACGTTAGCTAGTACGTTTGTACCCTGTCAACGTACCTTGGATCGTCATCACGCCGACCCCCAGAAGGTGGATTCCGTCCGGAGTTGCCTGCTCAGCGCCCCGCGATCAGGTGGTGGCGCGCGGAACCAGGGTGAGGATGTCAGCCGAACCGGCAGGAGCTGACGGGACCGCGTCGCCGATCAGCGAGAGGACCTTCGCGGCGAGGCTGACGGCGATCGCGGTGAGGTCCATCGCGATGGTGCTCAGCGCCGGGACGACCAGTGAGGCGATCGGGAGGTCGTCGACCCCGATGAGGGCGAGGTCATCCGGGACGGCGACGTGCTGGGCACGACTGCTCGCCAGGATGGCGATGGCGAGGAGATCGTTGCGCCTGTCCCGATCCGCGCCTGAAGACGATCATGGCCGCGTTGGTGCGGCATCTGCATGGCCTGATCCGCGAGGACATGCAAACGGTGGCCGTTGAATGGACAGGACACTTCAGCCAGCAGATCAGAGTTGCCACAATCACTTCACGTCCATTCGGCGGAGCGCACATCAGCCGCCCAGTCGCGTCTGTCGCATGCAAGCACGCAACCCTGACGAAAGGGAATTTGATCATGACCGGTCGACTCGTCGGCAAGGTTTCAGTCATCACTGGTGCCGGAGGGGGGCTGGGCCGGGCGGCGGCCCTCACATTCGCTGATGAGGGTGCCACTGTCGTCGCGGCAGACCTCGACGTCGACTTGCTCGCGCAGACCGGTCAGCTCGCGCAGGCCGCGGGAACGCCGATTCACACATCGGTTGCCGACCTGACCACCGAGGACGGCGCCAAGGGCCTCATGGACGATGTCGTCAGGCAGCACGGTCGTATCGACAGTCTGATCACCGCCGCCGGGTTCGTGGATTTCGTCCCGATCGGTGAGATGAAGCTCGCGCAGTGGCAGCACACGCTGCGGGGAGAGCTCGACACCGTGTTCCTGTCGATCAGCGCCGCGTGGCCCCACATGGTGGCGCAGCAGAGCGGATCGATCGTGAACTTCGGTTCACTCGCGGGACGCCGCGCGACGAGAGGCCTCGGAGCCGGCGCACATGCCGTCGCAAAGGGCGGCGTGATGGCACTCACCCGTCAACTCGCGCTCGAGGGCGGTCCGCACCGCATACGGGTCAACTCCGTTTCCCCGGGGGTCATCGAGACCCCAGGGGCGCTGCAGGCATTCGGGTACGTGCCGGCCTTCGAAGCGGGAGCCCGTTCCAAGACCATCATCGACCGCCTCGGAACGCCGCAGGACATCGCCTGGGGGCTCGTCTATCTCTGCTCCGACGAGGCGAGCTGGGTCACCGGAAGTGATCTGTCCATCGATGGCGGAGCCAGCGCCTGGTGAGTTCGCCGTCCAGCCAGGGCCGTTGAACCGCCCAGGAGTCTCCACTCCGCGCTCGCAAGCAACGAATCCACTGAGGAGCAACGATCATGCCGAGTGTTGAGTCGCAGGAACTGAACGACCTGTACGTGTCGATTTCTGCACGGACCCGATCCACCCCCCAGCCCGAGCTCTGGGCGGTGCGGGCGATGTTCGAGGAGCTCGTCACGGTCGGACGAGAGCCCGAGGACGTCACCTACGCAGACGTCGACGTCGACGGCATCCACGGCCTGTGGTCAAAGCCGGTCGGGGCACGATCGGACCGGGCCATCCTCTACTTCCACGGCGGCGCATTCCTTGGGGGATCGTCCGCCAGCCATCGCAAGCTGACCGGTCACCTCGCCAAGGCCAC
>Ga0310811_10002502_pt1 | contig 23015 bp, 22 predicted proteins | sample YCmetagenome_FD_207642 | JGI IMG/M metagenome (GOLD analysis project Ga0310811, IMG submission 207642) | Soil microbial communities from experimental microcosm in Duke University, North Carolina, United States - YC | ecosystem: Engineered > Artificial ecosystem > Soil microcosm > Unclassified ...
AATGAGAAAGATGCTTTCAGCTATCAGCCGTCAGCTATCCGCTGTTATGGTGATCGGGTTGGCGACGGTTCCCGCGATCCTGTCGGGACAGACGTCGCTTTCCATCTACAGTGACGGGCGGGTGGTGGTGCGGCGCACGCTGCCGCAGGAGCTCAAGAAGGGACGCAACGCCATCACGGTACAGATCGACGGACTCGATCCGGCGACGCTGTTTTCGCCGGACACGGCGGTCACCGTGGCCGGCGCTACGGTGCGCTATCCCAGCTCGGCAAACGATGCGTTGGGCCGCGCGATCGGTCAGACGATCGCGTTCGTGTCCGAGGGCGTGGGGCGCCGGGACACGGTCAAAGCGACGGTCGTGCGGGTGGACCCGCCGCAATACCGGCTCGCCGATGGCCGGCTGCTCCTCGCGCCTCCGGGGCAGCCGCTCTTCCCGAGTGACCTGGTTCGCACGACTCCCGAGGCGACGCTGGCGCTCGACGCCATGCGCAACCGGCCCAATACGCAGCTCGCCTATGTCGCCCAGGGCGTTACATGGGAAGCGACGTATCAGGCGATCATCGCGAGCGGCCAGGCGTCGATCGGCGGTGCGGCGACGGTCACGTCGCAAAGTTTGCGCACCGATTCCGCCGAGATTCAACTGGTGGCGGGCTCGATCAATCGCACCCGGGAGCCGAAGGCGCCGCAAGTGTTCGAAGCGGACCGCGTCATGCGAGCGGGCGTTGCCGCTCAAGTCGCGATGCCGGCGGAGCAGTCCGTCGGTGAAACGCACGTGTATTCATTGCCGGCGCGCCTCGCCCTCGAGCCCGGCGTCCCCGTGACCACCGCGCTCTTCCCGCGGGCGGCGGCGGCTGTGACACAAGAATTCGTCGTTCCCGGTGCGCTCCCCTGGCGCGGCTATTTCGGTCAGCAGCCCGGCGAGGAGAACGAAGTGCCGGTGCAGGTGTGGTACACGTTCAAGCGAGCGAAAGGCACGTCGTTCGGTGACCGGCCCCTGCCGGGCGGCACGATGCAGCTCTATCAATCCGACTCGTCTGGGCGGCTCCAGCTGATCGGCGAGGCGACGATCGGCCACACGCCCGCCGCGAAGGATGTGCGGGTGCAGTCGGGCGACGCCTTCGACGTGACCGCCGAACGGGTGCAGACCGACTACAACCAGGAAATGATTCCACCGGCGCGCCGCGGGCTCCCCTCGCGCCAGCGCATCACCGCGTCGTACCGGGTCACGGTGACCAACGCCAAGACCGAGGCCGTCACGGTCGATGTGCGCGAGAATCACTTCGGGACCTGGAAGGTCACCGAGAGCAGCGTACCGGCGGAGAAGCTGTCGTCCACGGAAATGCGGTTCCGCGTGAGCGTGCCGGCGGGCGGGCAGACGGTGCTGACCTACACTCTGCAGGTCGAGTCGTGACGGTTCAGATCCTGCAGCTCGGCGATCTCCATTTCGGCGGCCTCGCCGACATCCGGCAGATCGAGGCGCTGGAGCGGATGTTGCCCGATCTGCGGCCCGACGTCGTGGTGATCGCCGGGGATGTGTCGCAGCGGGCACGGCACGGCGAATTCCAGCGTGCCCGCGCGTTCGTCAACCTGGCCGCCGAGACGGCCAAGGTGTTCACCATGCCGGGGAACCACGACGTGCAGTGGTGGCGCCGGCCCCTCCTGCCGATCGGCAAGGACGCGATCTACGGCAAGTACCGGCAGTACTTCGGCGACGACCTGACGCCGACGCTCGAGGTGCCGGGGGCGCTGTTCGCCAGCGCCCTGACATCCCACGGATTGAGCCTCGCCTCGGTCACCGAGCTGCGCGATTTCTGCGTGAAGGGACATCTGCCGCGCCGCGAGATCGAGCGCGTGCGCGACCTGTTCGCCCGCGCGCCCGCCGATCTCGCGCGCGTGCTCGTGGTGCACCACAACGTGCTGCGCGGCGACATCTCCCAGCGCATGGGCCTCGCGCGCTGGCGCGCGGCGCAGCGCCGCATCATCGACTCCGGGGCGGACGTCGTGTTGTGCGGGCACGACCACCAGGAGGGCGCCGACGTGCTGGAAGGGCGCGTCGTCGTCTCGACCACCGGGACGCTCTCCGTGCGTACGCGCGGCGGCCGGCCGTCGTGCTTCAACTTCGTCACCATCGATCCCAGTGCCGTCCAGATCACGTTCTTCCGCTGGGAAGGCGAGCGCGGCCGGTTCCAACCGTCCGATACGTTCGCCTTCGCGCGGGAGCGGCAAGGGGTTCCGGTGGCGGTGTAGGACTCGCGGCGGAGTGGTCGGTGGTCGGTGGTCGGTGGTCTGTGGTCGGTGGTCAGTGTAACTTCCCCTCGCTCTCTGGTTCTCCACTTCAACTCAGACCACAGACCACCGGCCACTGACCACCGCCCATGCCTCCCAAATTCCACGGCGTTGACTTCTACAACCTGGACACGCTCCTCTCCGAAGAAGAGCGCGCCGTGCGCGACACGGTGCGCGCGTGGGTGGACGACAACCTCCTCCCGATCATCGGCCAGTGCTACGTCGAGGGCCGGTTTCCGAAACAGCTGATCCCCGGCATGGCGGAGCTGGGTCTGTTCGGCGCGAACCTGCCGGAGGAGTACGGCTGCGCCGGGCTCGACAACGTCGCTTACGGCCTCATCATGCAGGAGCTGGAGCGCGGCGACTCAGGCGTGCGCTCGTTTGCCTCGGTGCAGGGCGGGCTCGTGATGTACCCGATCTTTGCCTTCGGGTCCGAGGAGCAGAAGAAGAAGTGGCTCCCGCAGATGGCGACCGGCAAGGTGATCGGCTGCTTCGGCCTCACCGAGCCCGACTACGGCTCCAATCCGGGCGGCATGATCACCGTCGCCAAGGAGACGTCCGACGGCTGGGTGCTGAACGGCGCCAAGATGTGGATCACCAACGGCTCGACCGCCCAGGTCTCGGTCATGTGGGCGAAGACGGGGGCCCTCGAAGACCAGAACTCGATCCGCGGGTTCATCGTCCCTACCGACACGTTGGGGTTCACCGCGAAGGATCAGAAGGGCAAACTCTCGCTGCGCGCCTCCGATACCTCGGAGCTCGTGCTGCAGGACGTGCACATCCCCAAGGACGCGGTGCTGCCCAAGTCGGGCGGTCTCAAGTCCCCGTTGATGTGCCTCACCCAGGCGCGCTACGGCATCGCCTGGGGAGCGGTGGGCGCCGCGATGGCGTGCTACGACGAGGCGGTGAGCTACGCCAGGAACCGGGTGATGTTCGGCAAGCCGCTCGGCGCGTTCCAGCTGCAGCAGGCCCGGCTCGCCGAGATGCTCACCGAGATCACCAAGGCGCAGCTGCTCTGCCTGCAGCTCGGCCGCCTGAAGGACGCGGGGACGATGACGCCGCAGCAGGTGTCGCTCGCCAAGCGTAACAACGTGAGTATGGCCACCGACATCGCGCGCGAGACGCGCCGCCTGCTCGGCGCCAACGGGATCCTCGCCGAGTACCAGGCGATGCGCCACCTCGCGAACCTCGAGTCGGTGTACACCTATGAAGGGACGCACGACATCCACACGCTGATCCTCGGCCAGGAAATCACGGGGCTGAGCGCGTTCAATTGAGATCGAGCCTCGTCGCTGTGACGGCCCTTGGCGTGCTCGCCTGCGGTCGCGGCAAGGCGCCGCCGCCCGCCGGCACGGCCGCCGCGGCTGCTCCGGCTGCCCCCCCCGGATTGCTGGCGTATGTCTCGAACGAGGTTTCGCAGGACCTCTCCGTGATCGCGACCGCCAACGACTCAGTGGTGGCGACGATTCCGCTGGGCGCCCGGGTGCGTGGCGTGCACGTGAGCCCCGACGGGCGGTACGTCTACGCCGCCCTCTCCGGCTCGCCCCGCTGCCCGCCGACGATGCCCGACGCCGAATGCGCCAAACTCCCGGTCGACAGGCAGAAAGACGGCGTGGCCCAGATCGACGTCACTACCCGTCGAGTGGTGCGCACGATGCCGGGCGGCTCCGATCCCGAGCAGTTCGCCCTCAGCCCCGATGGATCGCGGCTGTACGTGTCCAACGAGGACGCCGCCACGGCGTCGATCGTCGAGACCACCACGGGGAAACTCGCCGCCAACGCTCACGTGGGGACGGAGCCCGAGGGGGTTTCGGTCAGTCCCAATGGCAAGCTCGTGTTCGTGACGGGTGAGACGTCCAACACCATCACCGCACTCGACCCCGAGACCGGCAAGGTCCTCTACCACGTCGCGGTGGACAAGCGGCCACGCGACCTCGGGTTCCTCCCCGACGGCAGCCGGCTCTATGTCTCGGCGGAAGTGGGCGGGACGGTGTCGGTCGTCGACATCAAGCGGCGGCGCCGCTTCGCGGTGATCCGGATGCCCGAGGGGGCGCGGCCGATGGGCGTCCGGGTCGCCCCCGACGGCAAGCGCGTGTACGTCGCCACCGGACGGCACGGCACCGTAGAGGTGATCGATCCCGCCACCAACACGATCGTCGGCTCCGTGAAGGTCGGAACCCGGCCCTGGGGCCTCGCGATCACGCCGGACGGCAAGAAGCTCTACAGCGCCAACGGGCCCTCCAACGACGTCTCGGTGGTCGATACCGACAGTCTGAAGGTCATCGCCAGCATCGCCGTCGGGCAGAGCCCGTGGGGCGTAGCGGTTGCGCCGCCGCCCGCTCCGATCCTGCCGCATTAGGCAGTATCGGGTGCCGGGCGTCTAGGCGCAGGGTTAGTTTGTCAGTTCCTGACACCCGACACCCGGCACCTATGAAGATTGCAGTCTGCATCAAGCGCGTCGCCGATTCCGAGACGCGCGTCAAGATCGCCGCCGACGGCAAGTCGCTCGACGAAGCCGGCGTAAAGTTCATCATCAATCCGTACGACGAGTTCGCCGTCGAGGAGGCGCTGCGCCGCAAGGAGCAGGCCGGCACGGGTGAGGTCGTCGTGATCGCGTGCGGCTCCGGTACCTCGCAGGAGACGATCCGGACCGCGCTCGCGATGGGGGCGGATCGCGGCGTCCTGCTCGAGACGGCCACCATGTCCGCCGACGGTCTCGTGGTCGCGCGAATGCTCGCCGCCGAGCTGAAGGACGGCGGCTACGACCTCATCCTCTTCGGCAAGATGGCGATCGACGATTACAACCATCAGGTGGGCCCGATGACAGCCGAGCTGCTCGGCCTGCCGTGCGTCACCTGCGTGGCGCACCTCGAGCTCGCCGCGGGGAACGGGACCGCGGAGCGCGAGGTCGAGGGTGGAATGGAAGAAGTGGAGTTCCCGTTGCCGGCGGTATTGACGGTCGATAAGGGGCTGAATGAGCCGCGCTACCCAGCGCTCAAGGGCATCATGGCCGCCAAGAAGAAGCCGCTCGAGGTGAAGCCGGCCACCCTGGGCGCCCCTGGTCTCGAGGTCCTTGCCATGACGCCACCCCCCGAGCGCAAGGAGGGACGCATCGTGGGAGAGGGCGCCGCCGCCATTCCCGCCCTCCTCAAGCTGCTGCGCGAGGAGGCGAAGGTCCTGTGAGCGACGTGCTCGCGGTTCTGGAACAGCGCGACGGCGTCTTGCGCAAGGTCAGCCACGAGGTCGTGACCGGCTCCCGACGGCTGGCTGACGCGCTGGGTGGCGAGGTCCACGCGCTGGTGTGCGCCGGAGGTGCGGTCTCCGGAACGGAGGCTGCCGGCCGGCACGGGGCCGACAAGATCATCACCGCGACGAACGCCGGCTTTGCGCAGTACGCACCCGAAGGGTACGCGCGGACGATCGTGGAGCGCGCTCAGGCGGGCGGCTACGGCGCGGTCGTCTGCGCCGCCAGCGCGCAGGGCAAGGATCTGGCTCCCCGCGTGGCCGCGCGACTGGGGTGTCCACTCGCCGCCGACATCACCGACCTGGGCGTCGACGGTGGAGCGGTGATCGTGACGCGGCCGGTCTATGCCGGCAAGGCGCTGCTCAAAGTCAAAGTCGTTGCCAAACCCGCCGTCCTGTCGCTGCGGCCCAACGTGTTCACGCCGGTGGAGCGGCCCAAAGCGGGAGCCGCCGAGACGAGCGCGGTGAGCGGTGATGGAGGCCGGGTGGTGGTCAAAGGAATCAAGGCCGCGGCCGCTGGAGCGCTCGACGTCGCCGAAGCTCCGATCGTCGTTTCGGGCGGCCGCGGGCTCAAGGAGCCCGCAAACTTCAAGCTGCTCGAGGAGCTGGCCCAGGCATTCGGTGGGCGGGCCGCGGTCGGTGCGTCGCGGGCGGTCGTGGACGCCGGATGGCGGCCGCACGGCGACCAGGTGGGCCAGACCGGGAAGACGGTGAGTCCGTCGCTCTACATCGCCGTCGGCATCTCGGGGGCGATCCAGCACCTGGCGGGGATGCGCACCGCCAAGGTGATCGTCGCCATCAACAAGGACAAGGACGCGCCGATCTTCAAGATCGCGGACTACGGGGTGGTCGGTGATTTGTTCGAGATCGTGCCGCAACTGACGTCCGAGATCAGACGTCTGACGTCAGCGTGATTCCTTCCCAATACCAGCCAACACTGCCGCTCGACCAGCTCATTCTCCAGAAGGGAGCCGCGGGAGCGGGCGACTCGATGGAGCTGGACGTGTTGTTCGTCGGCGCGGGGCCCGCCGGGCTCGCGGGGGCGATCGAGCTGGCGCGACTCGCCAAGGCCGACCCCGCCGTAGGGGAGCTCAACATCGGCGTGCTGGAAAAGGCCGAGGCGCTGGGGGAGCATTCACTCTCGGGCGCCGCCGTCAATCCGATCGCGCTGCGCGAGCTGTTCCCCGATCTCTCCGAACAGGAGCTTCCGCTCCGCGGCCGCGTCGAGCGCGAAGCAGTGTATCTGTTGACCTCGGGGAGCTCGGTGCGCCTCCCCACGCCCCCCACGATGAAGAATCACGGCAATTACATCGCCTCGATCTGCGAGATCGTACGGTGGCTGGGCGGGAAGGCGGAAGCACTCGGGATCAACGTCTTCACCGGGTTCCCGGCGGCGGCGCTGCTCAAGGACGGCGACCGCGTCGCCGGGGTGCGCACCGCCGCCACCGGGTTGGGGCGCGATGGCCAGCCGCTCGCCTCGTATGCGGCGCCGAACGATCTCACCGCCCGCGTGACCGCGCTATCCGAGGGCACCCGAGGACTTCTGTCGCAGGCGTGGCTCCAATGGCAGGGCGTCCCGTCCGAGAATCCCCAGATCTTCGCCCTCGGGGTGAAGGAGATCTGGGAGACGAAGCGTCCGCTCGATCGCGTGATCCACACCATGGGCTGGCCACTCCCCAGCGACGCCTTCGGGGGAACCTTCTGCTATCCTCTGGCGCCCAACCTCGTGGCGATCGGGATCGTGGTCGGCCTCGATTACCAGAACGCCGCCCTGGACATCCATGTGTTGCTGCAGCGCCTGAAGGGCCATCCGCTGTTCCGCCCGTATCTGGAGGGCGGCGAGATGGTCGAATGGGGGGCGAAGACGATCCCCGAGGGGGGCTATTACGCGCTTCCGGCGCGTCGCTCGGGCGACGGTGTCGTGCTGTTGGGCGATGCCGCCGGGTTTGTCGACGTCCCGTCGCTCAAGGGGATCCATTACGCGATGCACTCGGGGATCTACGCTGCGCGGACGATCTTCAACGCCCTCAAGGCGGGTGACACCGGTGCCGCGGCTCTTTCGCACTACGATCGCCTCGTGAACGACTCCTACATCGTCCGCGACCTCTACCGCACGCGCAACATGCGGTTGGCGTTCAAGGATGGGTTCACGGCGGGCGGGTTCAAGGCGGGCTTGATGACGCTCTCCGGCGGGCGCTTCCCCAGAGGACGGATCGCCATGCACGCGGACGCCGACGCGGCGCGCCGCGAGGAGGCGGTCGCCTCCTTCACCCCCGACGGGAAACTGACGTTCAGCAAGGTCGACGGCGTGTTCAAGTCGGGCAACACGACCCGCGACACGATTCCCACTCACCTGGTCGTCGGGGCGGAGGTGCCCGCCGAGGTCGCGCGATTCTACAGTCACGTGTGCCCGGCGGGGGTCTACGAGGAGGTCGACGGGCGGCTGCGCGTCAACGCGCCCAACTGCATCGACTGCAAGGCCACCGATGTGTTGGGGCCCCGTTGGACCCCGCGCGAGGGAGGGAGCGGCCCGAAGTACAAGCAGATGTAGCGCGGCCCGAGACTTCGGTCAGATCACCTTCAGCGCCTGGGCCTAGAGGGTGAGCGCCACGCGGTTGTCGATCTCACCACGATCCAGTGCCGCAATTGGAAGAAACTCCGGGGCACGAGTGCTCACCCCAAAGTGTATCCTCGCAGTGTCGACTGTGCGCGGCGTCACAATCGCCACGCGACAGTCTCGTGGCAGTCACTCAGCAAATGCGGCCGTCCTCCCACACCACTCACACAGGTAACGCACGGAAACCGAGCCGCCGAGTCGGGCCGGTTCCGTCGCGGCCCTCCCGGGCATGGCAGTTGCGTACCCGCGCAGCGCGGATTACACGAACCTTACGCGTGGAGTAGAAATGCGCAGTCTGCGGGTATTGACGGTGGTGGCGATCGCCTCCCTCATCGCGTGCGACACCGAATCCAGAGACCTGGTGGCGCCCCGGCCGCCGGGCGGCCTCATGGCCTCCATCGGCGTCGATCCGGTGAGCGGGGCCACCATCGAGACGAATCAGGACGACTATCTCCCGGGCGAGCTGGTCCGCGTGACGGGGAGCCATTGGGCTCCCGGGGAGACCGTGCACCTCGACATGACCGAGGACCCCGACACCCACGGGGACGTGACGCAGGATGTTCCGGCCGACAGCGCGGGTGCCTTCAGCGTCCCGTTCTACGACGTGCAAGACCACGATCTCGGCGTCACGTTCAGGTTGACGGCCACGGGCGGGACGTCGGGGAGCAAAGCGGTTGCCGTGTTCACGGACGGCCGAGCGATTTCGAGCACCACCTTCAACGGCTCGACCTCGGTGACCGTCGCAAGCGGAGCGTCCATCACGGCTCGCGTCCAGGGCCAGCTGACCGGAAACGGCCAGAACACGCTGGGGTCGATCGGGATCAGCACATTCGTGCACGGTGCGAATTCATCGACGGCGACCGTGCTCACGTGCTTCGATGTCAATCCGGATCTGGGACCGGCATCGGGCGGCAACCAAATTCCCTTCGACCAAACCTTCTCGTTCAACGCCCCGACGGCCAGCGCGACATACGACGTGATCGCCACGAGCTACGGCGACAACAGCTGCGCCGTCAGCAACGGCGCGTTTTCCGCCACGTATGCCAACGCGATTACGGTTGCGAGCGCCAAGGCCAACCAGACGATCACCTTCGGGCCGCTCGCTGCCAAGACGTACGGCAACGCCCCCTTCTCGGTGAGCGCGACATCGAGCGCCGGGCTGACGGTGAGCTTCAGCAGCCAGACGCCGACGATCTGTGGCGTGGCCGGCTCGACTGTCACGATCCTGCAGGCCGGGAGCTGCACGGTGCGGGCATCCCAGGGCGGCGACGCCAGCTTCAATCCGGCTCCCGACGTCGATCAGTCGTTCTCGATCGCGAAAGCGGTTGTGACGGCAACGGCGGGCAGCGGCTCGGGAGCGTATAACGGCTCGTCGCAGGCCCCAGTGCTTTGCCAGGTGACGGGCGCGTTCACGGGAGACCTGAGCTGCGCGAATAGCCCGGCCTTCGTGGGACCCGCTGCCGGGACCTTTGCCATTGCCCCGCTGGTTAGCGGAACAGGACTGAGCAACTTCGACATCACGCCAATCAGCGGCTCCTACACGATCGCTCGGGCAGCGGTCACGGCGACCGCGGGAGGAGGGTCGGGGACCTACAACGGGAACGCCCAGTTCCCGTCGGCCTGCAGCGTGACGGGCGCGTACGTTGGAGACCTCACCTGCGCGAATAGCACGAGCCCGGTGGGGCCCGACGCCGGGACCTTCACCATTACGCCCATCGTAAGTGGGACCGGGCTGAGCAACTTCGACCTCACGTCGGTCGATGGATCGTACGTGATCGCCAGGGCGTCGGTGACGGCGACGGCGGGCGGCGGCTCCGGGACCTACAACGGCAACCAGCAGTCGCCGACGGGGTGCGTGGTGTCCGGTCCCTACACGGGGGACCTGACCTGTGGGAACAACCCTATCGCCGTCGGGCCCGCTGTGGGGGCGACGTCGATCAGCCCGAAAGTCAGCGGGACGGGTCTGGACAATTTCGATATCACCTCGGTCGATGGCTCGTACACGATCGCCAAAGCGCCGGTGACGGCCACGGCGGGCAGCGGCTCGGCGACGTACAACGGGCTGACCCATGCGCCATCCGCTTGCGGCGTGACCGGGAGCTACACGGGGAATCTGTTCTGCACGAACAGCCCGGCGGCCGTCGGGCCCGATGTCGGGACCGTTGTCATCAGCCCGGCCGTGAGCGGGGAAGACCTCAACAACTTCGACATCACAGCGGTCGCCGGCTCGTATGAGATCCAGAAGGCACCGGTAACCGCCACAGCGGGAAGCGGCTCGTCGACGTATGACGGGAATGCGCATGAACCGTCGACATGCGCGGTGGCCGGGACGTTCATCGGGGGTTTGAGCTGCGCCAACGACCCGGCGTCGGTGGGACCCGATGTGGGGACGTTCTCGATCAGCCCGCTGGTGAGCGGGCCGGGGCAGAGCAATTTCGACATCACGCTCGCCAGCGGCTCCTACGAGATCAAGAAGGCCCCGGTGACGGCCACCGCTGGGAGTGGCTCGTCGACCTACGACGGGGATGCGCATGAACCGTCGACATGTGCGGTGACGGGGGCGTTCATCGGCAACTTGAGCTGCGCCAACGCCCCGGCGTCGGTGGGACCCGACGTGGGGACGTTCGCCATTCACCCGGTGGTGAGCGGGCCGGGCCAGAGCAACTTCGACATCACGCTCGCCGGCGGCTCCTATGAGATCAAGAAGGCCCCGGTGACGGCCACCGCCGGAAGTGGATCCACGACCTACGACGGGGGCATGCATGCGCCCTCAGCCTGCACGCTGGCCGGGACCTTCACCGGGAGCCTGAGTTGCTCCAATAGTCCAGGCTCGGTTGGGCCCAATGCCGGAACATCGCCGATCACTCCTGTGGTGAGCGGACCGGGGCAGACCAACTTTATCCTCACGCTGGTGAATGGTTCGTACACGATCGACCGGAAGGCCGCGTCGGTGACGCCGGATGCCAAGGCGAAGTTCTTTGGCGACCCGGATCCGGCGCTGACCGGGACACTGAGTGGGTTTGTGCCGGCGGACAATGTGACAGCGAGCTACAGCCGCGTCCCGGGCGAGAATGTCGGCACCTACACGATCAGCGCCACGCTCGCTCCAGCCGGCGTGCTCGGCAACTACGACGTCACCTACAAGACCGCTGCATTCACCATCATGGCCTGGACGCTCAACGGCTTCTATCAGCCGGTCGACATGCCGAACCCGTCCATCGTCTGGAACACCGTGAAGAGCGGCTCGACGGTGCCGTTGAAGTTCGAGGTATTCGTTGGGGGGGTGGAACGGACCGACATGGGCGCGGTCAAGTCGTTCGCGTCCTACACCGTGGCTTGTAACACGAGCTCCCCCACCGATGACATCGAGTTTACCACGACCGGGGGAACCGTCCTGCGCTACGATGCGACCGCGGGGCAGTTCATCCAGAACTGGCAAACTCCGAGGCTGGCGGGCCAGTGCTTCAAGGTGATCATGACCACGCAGGATGGCAGCTGGTTGACCGCTTACTTCAAGCTCAAGTAGTCCACCAACACGGTGATCGAAGCCCCGGTCGGGAGCTCATTCCCGGTCGGGGCTTCTGTTGTGCGGCATTGGGGATTACTGGTCGAGCGCCGTCACGTCTAGGACGAATTGCGCGGGTTCGGGCGGATCCTTGGCGCCAAACGCATACAGCTTCCCGTTGATGCGTGAGAATGTCGCGGTGTGGATCCCGTTGCCGACGAGGTACTTCCCCAGGAACGTCGGATGGGCCGGATCGGTGAGCCGGTAGAACCAGAACCCCGAGTTGGGCCCGCCCTCGGTGCTGAACATCAGCAGCTTGTTGTCGTCGGTCACTGCGACGTCGCTCACTGTGTGGATGTCTGGCGTGATGATCGAATCCACGAGCGTGGGCGCACCGCCGACACCGAGCTGCCAGATCTTCAACGCGTTGCCATACACGCCGCCGCGCGGGAATCCTCCCCAGGTCCCGGTGTACGCATAGCCGTTTGCCACCCAGAGATCCGATCCGAAGCGCTCCGTCTGATTGTTCCCGCCGGCAGCGACGCTCAGGAAAGCGGACGAGTCGCGCAGCTGCCAAAACCCCGACAGCATGTCGATGGCGTAGAGCGACCCCTGGTAGAGCTGCACGCCCCAGGTATAGGTATTGTTGGCGCCGAAGGTGAGGGTGTCGATCATGCGCGAGGAGATGTCGCCCGAGAGGGTGCCCGAAACGTCGATCGCCACGACGCCGCCGTTGTAGTAGGCGGCATAGAGAACCTGATTCGGCTCGTCCATCCAGAAGTTGTGCGTCCCCGAGCCGTTACGGTGAAACGTCGCGACCTCCGTCGGCTGCGTCAGATCGGAGACGTCGAGGACGTGAATGTCTCCCACCGAGCTCGAGCCGATCGACCCGGGACCCTCCTGTCCGACGAACAGATAGCGCTTCTCGTTCGTGTTCGGATTGTGGAACCACCAGGTGTTGTGTGCTTCCCCACCCACGGTCGTCGTCGACCCCACGAGTTTCGGGTTCGCGGGAGAGCCACCCACGATGCCGTTTCCCACATCGTAGATCAGTATCCCGGTGTTCCAGGCGCAGATGATGTCCAACCCGTCGCGCGTGTACTGATCGTGGATGCCGTAGTTCGGCGTGACGGGAATTGTGTCGACGAGGACGATGTCCGAGGGAGGCGGGGGTGGCGTGCCCGTTCCGCCGTCTCCCCCGCAGGCTGCCAGGACGCACACGCTCGCCAGGCCCAGGACCAGACCGACCAGACTCCACTGTTTCATGGCATGCTCATTTCTTGCATCGACTGAACGTAGTAGCGCCCCATTCGGGACATGCGCATCCCCGACGCAAGACGCGCACCTACCGTGATCGTGAATCCTCGGGTCCGGCCGTACCAGATCTGTGGATCGAATACACCCCCGCCGACGCGCGCGATCCCCAGATACGACCCTTCGACGAAGGGAGCGATTCGCACCCGCCGGCCGGTCCACACCTCCACCGCGTCACCCGCGGTCAGGACCGTCCAGCACGTGATGCCGAGAATCGAATTCTCGAAGAGCGGGCGGCGGGTCCGGAACGGACTCGCGAACAACCGTTCTTCTTCGGGGCGGTCGCTGCGCTCGAAACGGACGTACGGCCGTTGGCGAGGTAACTGAAGCGCCCCTTCAGCCAGCACCGAGCGGAACACGAATGCCCCGCCCGCGGTCCGAGTGTGCGCCCACTCCACGAGACCGTACCAGGGTCCCCGCTCCCATCGCGCCGAGGCGCTCGTTTTCGCGTCGTCGGGCCCCGCTCCGGGCCGATTTTCCGGGGAATGCACGAAGGCGTACGATGCTTGGGCCTCGAGTCCCGGCAGCGGGGTGACGGTGAGCCGCGTCGCCCACGAGTCGCCGAAGCGGCTTATGGCGGGCCACGACCCCGGAGACACCGGCTCATCGCCGTTGAAAAGCGCCCCTTCCAGCGTAACGGGACCGGCCCGCACCCCCGCGAGACCCACGGCTCGCTCGAGGATTTGGCTCAGATGATGGTTGACCGGATAGCGGACGACGGGGCGCGACATCGGGTCGTCGGTCCCGAACGGCACGAACCCTTTGCCGGCCGCGGCGAACAGGCGCACCGGGCCCAGCAGCCGGCCGGACAGATCCGGTACGACGAGCATCAGCTGATGCACGAGGGTGTGGGGATGGCGCCGGTCCTCGAATCCCTCGCCCCAGTCGCCGGGCGCCAGCTCGCCGTGGGTGATCGTGTATTTCTCGAAATCGACGGCTGCGACTAGTCGCACCCGGTCACCGGCGCCTGAGACCTCGAGCATCCCCACCGGCTGGACGACGCGCAGCTCGCCGAGCGAGCGGTTTCCCGGAACGACGTTCGTTTCCGTGAGTGCGGGGATCGCCTGGGCGCTCCAGTCGGCGCGCACGCGTTGGGCCGCCGCCGCTCCACCGTACAGCAGCAGGGCGGTGAGGGTCACCAGCGCGCGGGATGTCACGGCGTGAAGAAGCTGACGCGGATGCCGTCGATGATGAACTGGGCCGCGATGGCGCAGAGAACGAGTCCCATCAACCGGGTGAGGATGCGCATACCCGTGGTGCCGAGGCGGCGTTCCACGAACGAGGCGCCGGCGAGTGTCAGGTAGGACACGTAGGCGGACAGGGCGATCGACGCGTACAACGCGACCGTCGTGATCCAGCTCTTCGACGCCACCGCCAGGACCATCACCGTCGAGATGGCTCCCGGCCCGGCGAGCATCGGGATGCCGAGCGGCAGGATCCCGATGTCTACCTTTTCGGTGCCCTCGGCTGTTTCGGCGGGCGTCTCGCGCTGGAGGCTGCGGCGTGCCTGCACCATGTCGAGCGCGTTCATGCCCATGAGCACGCCGCCAGCGATCTTGAAGGCGCCGATCGTGATGCCGAAGATCCGGAAGATGGCGCTGCCGGCGAGCGCGAACAGCGTGAGCGTGATCGCGGTGGTCCAGGCCCCGCGCTTGGCGAGCACGCGCCGCATCGCGGGGGTGTCGCGCGCCGTCATCGCGAGGAAGCTCGGGATCGTGGCGAACGGATCCACGATGAACAGCACCGAGGTGAAGACGAGCAGCAGCTGCTCGACGAGCTGCTGCAGCTCTGCGGGATGCGGCATCAGAAGCCCGGCTCTCGAGCGTGCATGGGATCGTCGAGCACGAGTGCGAAGAGGGTTGTGCCGACGGGCACGTGCGGTTGGTCCTCGGGAACGATCAGCAACGCATCCGCACGGGCCATGGACGAGAGGATCCCGGACCCCTGCGGACCGGTCAGGCGGGCGCGCGGCATCGCCCCGGGTTCATCCGTCAGTACGACGCGCAGGAAATGCTGCAAGCGCGGTCCGAGCGTGATGTCCTCCGCGGTCACCACGGGAACGGTGCGACGGAACGGGAGCGGATGGCCCAGCATCCGGCGGATCAGCGGCCGGACGAACAGCTCGAAGGTGACCATCGTGCTCACGGGATTCCCCGGCAGGCCGACCCAGGGCCGTCCCTGGCGGAGGCCGAACCCCAACGGAGCGCCCGGCCGCAGCCGCACGCGCGAGATCAGGATCTCGTAGCCGAGCTCTCCGAGCACGCCGCGCACCAGATCGTGCTCGCCGACACTGACGCCCGCGGTCGTGACCAGCACGTCGGCGTCCGCGGCCGGGCGGAGATGCTCGCGCAGGGAGTCGCGCGTATCGGCGGCGAGTCCGAGATATCGGGGGACCGCGCCGCTCGCGCGGATCAGCCCATCCAGGGCATAGGCGTTGGAGTTGGCGACCCTGCGCCCGGCGAGGATGTCGTCCCGGCGCTCGAGTGTGGCGAGCTCGTCGCCCGAGGCGAGGTACGCGACCACGGGGGGGCGGTGCACGGCCACCGGCTCGTGGGCCACGCTGGCGAGCAGGGCGAGCTGCGCCGGGCCCAGCGCCATCCCCGCGCGCAGCACCGTCTCGCCTTGGCGCACGTCCTCGCCGGCGCGCCGCGTGTTCTTGCCGGCGTCGCGGGCGTCGTGAATCGTGACGCGGTCACCGTCCCGGGTCGTGTCCTCCTGCCGGATGACGCAGTCGGCGCCCGTGGGGAGCGGAGCGCCGGTGAACAGTCGCGTCGCGTCTCCCGGTCCCAGCGTGCGCGTCGGGAACTGTCCGGCGACGACCGTTTCCACGACGCGGAGCACGGCGTCCGGCCGGACGTCCGCCGTGCGGCAGGCGTAGCCGTCCATCGCCGAGTTGGCCCAGGGCGGCAGATCGAGCGGGGAGACGACGTCGGTCGCCAGCACCAGGCCGAGCGCGGTCGCGAGCGATCGCTGCTCGGGTGGCAACGGCCGCGCGTGCGACACGATGAGGCGCGCGGCGTCGGCCGGCGTCAGGGGGGAAGAATTCGGGCGCGATCCCACGCGAGGGTGGCGAGCGACACGAGCCAGCTCGTGTCGCTGAACCGGAACACGGGGAACGGAGCGCGGAAATTCGAATTGTCGGTAATCATCGCGACCCACTGGTCCGCGTTGTCCCGGGCCGGATCGTAAATCGGTTTGTCGCCGCAGGCGGTCCGGAACACTTCGATCTTGGGGAGTGGATAGGCCGAGAATCCCTCGGCCAGCACGATGTCGGCGCCGTCGAGGTAACGCCGCGTCAGGGCGATCGGGTCCCCGTCGTGATCGGTACGCTCGAACAACACCCGCTCCCCCGGCGCTTCGAGCAGCACGCGCTCGGCCTTTCCTTCGTTCCAGTGCCGCCACGTGTCCTTGCCCTGCTGGTCCACGTCGGCGGCATGGGTGCCGTGCTTCAGCGTCATCACCCGGAGCTTGCGGCGCATCTCGGTCGCGAGCGCGACGACGAGCGTCGTCTTGCCGGCGTCCTTTTTGCCGATGATCGAGATTATCCGCGTTGCCGCCACAGCCGCTCCGCCCGCTCGAGGTCCGCAGGGTCATTCACGTTGAAAAACAGGACCGCCGGGTCGCCGATCGCCCGTACCCGGTCGAGCGATAGTGTACCCAACCGGACGGAGTCGTGGAAGGAGATCATCCGCAGGTCCCACCGGGCGAGCGCCCGCTCGATCGGGGCGAGGCAGCCTGGTCCATACACGGCGCACAACGGCTCGAGCGCTCCACTGCCGTGCCCGGGGACGCCGCTCTCGGGCAGAAAGGCGTCGTGTTCGCCTGCCGCTGCGATCAGGGTTTCAAGGAGCGTGCGCTCGAGAAACGGCATGTCCCAGGCAACGACAAGGACCGGGCCCACGCCGGAGGCGATGGCGGTGTAGACGCCCCCCAGACTTCCCAGGCCGGGGCGCAGGTCCGGAACGCAGCGGAGGTCGGGTCGCCAGGTCGGCGCATCGCTCGCGTTGGCGACGAGCAGCGGCGGGCTGCCCAGGGCGGCGCACATCGTGTCGACGACCCGGTCGAGCACCCGCCTGCCGCCGATCTCCTGTAGACCTTTCGGGCGCCCGTCGAACCGGCTTGCGGCGCCCCCCGCCAGGACGGCACCGCGCATTTCAATAGCGTCGCCCGCGCTTCTGCTCCAGCACGACGTCAAGCCCGACTCGCAACGAAACCCGGTGAAACAGTTTCGTCGACGTCGGTGCCTGGGCGAGATCGTTGGCGGGACCGGTCAATCGCTGCAACGGGATCAGAGCGTCCTGAACCTCGATGCGGAACTGGTACCCGGGCCCGAGCTTCTCCGTGAACCCCGCGGCCAGCTGTGCCGAAACCCCGATGCTCTTGGGGTGCGGGTCGACCACCACCGCGCGGGATTCGAGGTTGCCGTTCTGGACGAAGTCTCCCGACAGCTCCGTGGTGCTCGTGGAATAGCTTGTCACGCCTACGCCGGCCCGCACGTAGGGGCTGAAGGAGCCGCGTGGCGCCGTCCGGAAAACGACGCCCCCCAGCGCCGAAATAACGCTGGTGGACAACGAGGCGCCGCTGATGTTGAGACACAGCTGTCCGTTGCGGGAGCCGTACACCGGATCCGCCCCTGGGTCGGGAACGCTGTCGACTCTGGTGCAGGTATCGTCGAGCGGCAGCCCGATATAGAGGATCTCGAGCGACAGTCCTACGTGCGAGCCCCGAAACAGGGTGCCCATCACACCCGCCACGATGCCGGGCGTGACGTCGCGCGTGATCCGCAGCGTGTCGTAAGTGGTGCTGCAGGACTGCCCGAGCAGGACGCAGAGCGGCTGCCGCTCGACGTGCCACAGGTTGTCGCTGTTGGACACGCCGCCGATGATGCTGAGAATCAACGTCGGCTGAGCGGGGGTTTGCGCGGCGGCGGAGGCCGTCAGCGTCAGCAGCGCGAGAACAGACCAGACTGGTCTCATTCGGCCTCAGGAGCGTGGGAGATGAGCCGGCCGTGTTCCACGGCCAGGCAGCGATCCATCACGAACGGAATCCCGGCCGCCTGGGCGAGCGCGGCGGCCGCGTCGTCCCACACGCCTTCCTGCAGCCAGATGAGGCGCGGGGTGAGGGCAATCGCCTCACGCACCAGGTCCGCCGCGTGCTCGCGGCGCCGGAACACGTCGACGATGTCGATCGTGTGGTCGTGGGCGGCGCGGGTGAGGGTCGGGAACGCCCGCTCGCCCAGGACTTCCGTCGCGAACGGGTTGACGGGAATGATGCGGTAGCCCGCGCGCTGCAGGTAGCGCGCGACGGAGTGACTGGGGCGCCCCGGATTCGGCGACAGTCCGACAACGGCTACCGTGCGCGCAACACGCAGCAGCGTCGCGAGGCCCGCGTCAGGGCTCGCCGAAATACTCCGAATAGAGATGCGGCCCCTCCTGGATGCGGATGCGGTGCAGCGTCACACCGGGGGGCAGAGCCCCCGCCAGACGTTCCCAGAGATACACCGAGAGCGCTTCGCCGGTCGGCAGGCGGGCCCCCGCGGCGAATTCGGGGACGTCGGTGTTGATGTGCCGGCCATCGAGCCGCTGCCGGATTTCGCGCGCCAGCACCGCATCGAGCTGCTCCAGATTCACGATGCCGCCGCGGACCGCGTCCAGCGACCCCTTGACCGTCACCCGGCACTGATACTCGTGCGCGTGATCCTCGGCTGCCCGAGCGAACGTGGCCCGGTTCTGCTCCGCTGTCCAGTCGGCGCGCGCGATGCGATGCGTCGCCGTGAAACCGACGATCCGCGTCAGGTAGGCGACGGGCACGGGGGAATGCGGGCTCGGGTGATCGCGGCTAGAACGCCCAGGCGAGCCCGAACGTCCCCCAGGGATGGATGGTCGTCTCGCTGAGCGGTGTCGTGATCGTCGGCAGCACGTGCAGCCGGTAGATCGTCGGAAAACTCAAATGATAGACGAGCAGCCGGCCGCCGAGCTCCGCCGAGAGGCGCCGCGCGGGATACCAGCGCACGCCGACTTCCGGCGCGTACGTGAACTTGTTGCCGAAGTTGTATCCACTCGTGTCGGCTGCGATCTTCGAGCCGATCGCGAGCCCCAGCGTCCCACCGACATACGGCTGCAACCCGTGCCACGTCTTCCCGCCGGTGAGGGACAGGAGCAGCCCGAAATCCGCCAGCACGAGATCGTTGTTGATCGGCCCGATGGTGCGCGGAGCGGTTTCATAGGCCGTCTTGTAGAACGCGGTGGTGTTGGCGTACGACACACCGGCCGCGACCGTCAAGGCGCCGCTCGCCTGCAGCTCGAAGCGCAGCCCGGCGGTCGGTCCGTTGCTGGCCCCCACCGGCGTGTTGTCGCTGCCCCGCGATCCCGCGAAGTACCCCCCCGTCACTCGGAGGGTGACACCGCGATGGAGGTCCATGTACGGAGAGTGGGCCGGATCGTGGCCCGCTTGGGCGGTCAGGCGGACGGCTGGTAGGGCGGTCAAAGCGAGTGCTGCGATGCCGGCCATCATACCTCTACTCATCAGTCGATCTCCCGTAGGTCCTTGCCCGTCATCACCGCCGGCGGTTCCACACCGAGCAGGTGCAGCACCGTCGGCCCCACGTCCCGCAGGCTGCCCGCGGGTCGCAGGCGTTTCAAGCCGTCGAGTCCCACGACGAGGAACGGCACCGGATTGGTCGTGTGCGCGGTGTGCGGTCCCCCACTCGAGGGATCGATCATCAGCTCGCAATTGCCGTGGTCGGCGGTGATCAGCAGGGTGGTGCCGGCCCGCTCGGCGCTCGCCAGCACGCGGGCGAGACAGGCGTCGACCGCTTCCACCGCTTTCACCGCGGCGGGTAATACACCGGAATGCCCGACCATGTCACCGTTGGCGTAGTTACAGAGGATGAAATCGTGCTGCTTCGCTTCGATCGCCCGGCACAATACGTCGGTCACGCCCGGGGCGCTCATCTCGGGCATCTGGTCGTAGGTGGCCACGCTCTTCTGGGAGGGCACGAGCTCCCGTTCTTCGCCGGGGTAGGGACGCTCGAGGCCGCCATTGAAGAAGTACGTGACGTGCGCGTACTTCTCCGTCTCCGCCGTCCGGAACATCGTGCGGCCCTGGTCGGACAGCACTTCGGCGACGATCTGCTGCAAGACCAGGGGCTCGAACGCGGCGGGGAAAGGGAAGGTGGCGTCGTAGCGGGTCATGGTGACGAGCTGCACCGCCGGCCGGTCGGGATCGGCGAACCCCTCGAACCCGGGGAGCGCCAGCGCGGCGGACATCTGGCGACCCCGGTCGGCCCGGAAGTTCACCACGAACACCCCGTCCCCCGAGCGGATGCGCGGGGAGCCATTGATCACCCGCGGCTTCACGAACTCGTCGGTCTCGCCCGCCTCGTACGCGCCGCGGATCGCGGTCTCGGCATCCGGCGCGGTGATGCCTTTGCCGTGAACCATCGCGTCGTAGGCGAGCCGCGTGCGGTCCCAACGCTTGTCGCGATCCATTGCGTAGTAGCGCCCGATCACCGACGCGATCGTGACGCGTCCCGGGGAAGGGGCGGTCTCGGCGCGGGCGATGTTGTCCTGCAGGTCGCGCAGGAAACCGAGCGCGGATTGCGGCGGCGTGTCGCGGCCGTCGGTCCAGGCGTGGATCGCCACCGGGAGGTCGGCGCGGCGGCCCAGCTCGATCGCGGCGAGCAGATGCTGGTCGAGGGCGTGAACGCCGCCGGTTCCGATGAGCGACACGAGGTGCAGCGTCCCGTGAGAGCGTTGCACCGCCGCGACGAGCTCCTTCAGCGGAGCGAGATCGAAGAACTCTCCCGACGCGATCGCCTGGGAGATGCGCACCATGTCCTGCGGCACGACGCGTCCCGCGCCGAGATTCAGGTGGCCGACTTCGCTGTTGCCCATTTGCCCTTCGGGGAGTCCGACGGCGAGACCGGATGCGTCGAGCAGGGTGCGCGGGGCGCGGGCCCAGAGTTGCTCCCAGGTGGGGGCCTGGGCGAGCTCGACCGCGTTGCCTTCACGGCCGGGTCGGAACCCCCAGCCGTCCAGTACGATCAGCGCGACCGGGGTGCGCGACCCGTGCCTCTTGGTCATATTGAATGAAGATGCAATCTATCCGGGCGCTTCGCGTCCTACCAGTTGTCGCCTGCTTCGTGGTGCCGCTTTCCGCCCAGGCCGGTGCACGGGTCACCTCGCAGGGAGAATGGTTCTATCAGGCCGCCGCCGGCCGCCGGTTGGCGCAGCTCGAGGTGGGCGCGGCGGTCCAGACCGGCGCCGTGCAGGGCAACTGGACCGCCGTCACACTGGACGGTTGGATCATCAAGACGTCGCTCGGGCCGACCGCGATCGCGGGATTCGATGTCGCCGTCAGCAAGGCGCCCTCGGAAAACCTCCGCGCCACCCCGGCCGGCGCCGTCATCGCGCATCTCTCCAGGGGGTTCGCGCTCGACAAGGTCGGCGAGCAGGACCGCTGGGTGCACGTGCGTCGCCCGGGTTGGGTCAAGACGACGGCGCTGAGCGCGATCATGAACACGGTCCGGCCGCCAGCCGCCCCGGCGGCGGTGCTGCCGACGCGCGTGCCCGACACGACGCCGGCGCCCGTCGATCCGGCCCGAGTGCTCTCGGCGCGGCCGACGACGCTGTATCGCGCTCCGGATGGCGCGAGTGACGCCGCGCTCACGGCGGGGGCGCCGCTCAAGGTGCTGGGCCGGACCACCGACTGGACGCGCGTCGAGCTCGAGGGGTGGGTGAAGACGGCGGATCTCCAGGCGGCGCCGCCCGGCGTGCTCGTCGGAGTGAGCGCCGCGGAGCTGCGCGCCGAGCCGGAGCGCTACGTGGGGCAGGCGCTGCGCTGGACGTTGCAGGTGATCGCCGTGCGCACCGCCGATGACCTGCGGCCCGACATCCCCACCGGGTCGCTCTATCTCCTGGCCCGCGGTCCGGTGCCGGAGCACGGCTTCGTGTACGTGGTGGTGCCGGACGCGCAGCGCACCGCCGTCGGGGGGCTCGCCCCGCTCGCGACCATTCAGTCGACCGTCCGCGTGCGCACCGGCCGCAGCAAGTTCGTCGGGAATCCCGTCGTCGATCTCGTGTCCCTCGAGGTGCTGCCATGAATGACGTGCTGCGGGAGCGGCTGCTGCGCAAGCTCGACGTGTTGCCGGACGACAAGGCTTACCAGGTCCTCGACTTCGTCGAGTTCCTCGAGTCGAAGTACGCCGAGCGCCCCGCCGGTGCGCCGGCGTTCCAGAAGGTCGCCGAGACGCTCGAGGATACGATGCGGGCCGGCCGGGTTCCCATCACGATCATCAAGGGGACGATGGACGCGGTGGGGAAGGCCGGGAAGTTCTTCGGCGGGCTCGCCGCGGCGGGAATGGCCGCGGTCGACGAGGTGCGGAAAAAGGGCGCGGAGGACGCACCGTCTGGTGGCGCCGAACCTCCCCCTGCGGCGGAAGGCTCGTCGCGATGATGCATACGCGCGCCATCCCGGTCATCGTCGTCGCCGTGGTCGCGGCCTGTGGGCCCGGTCGAAAGGACGAAGCGCGTGCCCCGGCTGCCCCGGCCTCTTCGACGGCGACCGCCACTCCGACCGCTCCGCCCGCTCGCAACGGGTGCAGCTATCTCACCGAGGCGCAGGCCAGCGCGGCGCTCGGCCAACCGTCGCGCTACCGGCCGCGGCAGCCCACGACGGCCGCCTGCACCATCGAGCCGGCCTCGGGCGATGTGTTTCACGGCACGACGGTCGACTATCGCGTGACGCAGGGGACGGCGCAGTTCGATTTCATCGCCGCCCAGAAGGACGCCATGAAGATCACCGGGCTGGGGGATCGCGCGGTGTGGCTGGCGGCGGGAAAAACCCGGGGCAATCTGGCGGTGATTCGCGGATCCACTGTCGTGTCGCTGACGATTACCGATTTGAGCGGCCACCGGCAGCTGGAGCAGAAAGCGCGCGACTTCGCGCGGCTGGTCCTCGAGCATCTATAGGTCTGTAAGCGCCGCCTCTTGTACGGCGGCTCGAAGCCGCCGCTCGGCGCCTGCGGCGACGCGTCTTCAAAGACGCTAG
>Ga0310811_10002504_pt1 | contig 22986 bp, 23 predicted proteins | sample YCmetagenome_FD_207642 | JGI IMG/M metagenome (GOLD analysis project Ga0310811, IMG submission 207642) | Soil microbial communities from experimental microcosm in Duke University, North Carolina, United States - YC | ecosystem: Engineered > Artificial ecosystem > Soil microcosm > Unclassified ...
GGTCGCCCGCTCGATCGAGCTGCAGACCGAGCCGCTGCCGGGCGGGTCGAAGGTCAGCCGGAACCGGCCCGTGCTGCTGGAGATGCTCTCCCGCTCCACCGGGCCCCGGTCGAGCGGGGGCAGCATGCGATTCCACACCGGGCGGTACAGCGTGCGCTCGGTCGTGTTCAACTCCTCGGTCTCGAGCGCCTCGATCACGGCGATCATGCTCGCGAGATTCCGCGCCCGCTCGATATAGCGGCCGATCCAGTAGAATGCCTCCGCGACCCGGCTGGTCACATGGAGCGACGGCGCCTGCACGTCGCGCAGCAGCCGCGGGCTCGCGTCGCTGTCGGTCGCCGCGACGGCCTCGACCCAGGTGTCCTTGCTGCCGCCTCCGAGCTCGGAGGCCGTGAAGAACGAGCCTTCCTCCGCCACGCGGGTGAGGGCTCCGGGGAAGACGACGCAATCGTCCTCGCCGCGATATAGCGCGAAAAGAATGTGGTCCTGGTGGCGGGTGCGCGGCTTCCCGTCGTCATAGCACATGGTCAGGGCCGAGGAGCCGCGGGGCTGGGCGACGAAGGCGGGGGGATTCTCCGAGATCTCCCGCCGCAAGGCTTTCTCCCGTGTCTCGCTGAAGGGTTCGTTCTCGTCCGGCGAGAGGATCTTTTCCCCGTAGAGAGGCCGGACGATGAAGCGCGAGAGGTCATTCATCACGAAGTCGCGCTGGTCGAGGTCGCCGAGCCAGTAGGTATCCAGGTCGTCGAGGAGCGGGGCCTCGTTCAGATAGTAGCGGATGAGGGTGCCGGCGAAGGGCAGCAGCGCGCGGTCGTCCGCGAGCTGGGAGCCGACCGCGTTGATCACGGAGACGGTGCCCTGGCGGATGCACTGCACGAGGCCGGGCACGCCGAGGAGGGAGTCTCGCCGGAAGACGAGGGGGTCGAGCCAGGTGTCGGAGATGCGCGAGTAAATCACCTCGACGCGCTCGAGACCGGTGACGGTCTTCAGGTAGACGCGGTCGTTGAGGACCAGAAGGTCGTCGCCCTGCACGAGCGGGATGCCCATGCGCCGGGCCAGGAAGCTGTGCTCGGAATAGGCCGCGCTTCCCTGTCCGGAGGAGAGCAGGACCACGGTCGGGTCCGCATCGAGGGCAAAGGTGCGCAGCACCTCGAGGATCTCCGTCGGGGCGTCGCCGATGGAGTGGATCGAGTAATCCTGGAAGGCCTCGGGCAGCACCCGGGCCATCGCCCGGCGATTCTGGATCATGTAGGACATGCCCGACGCCTGGCTGAAATAGTGGTGCTTCACCATCATGCGGCCGTCCGGCGCCCGGCCGACCGCCATGCCGCTGAAGTGAAGGAAGCGGCCTCCCGGCGGCTTGAGGGCCCGCGCGGCGCGCTGGAAATACGGGCTCCCCAGCACGGGCTGGAGCGGGACGATGCCCTGGCGGAGGATCCGCTGCTCGCCATAGACGTCGCGCAGGAAGCACTCGTAGGCGTGGAGCCGCTGGGCCATGCCGCCGGCGAGCAGGCGCCACTCGTCCGGCGTGAAAATCTGGGGCATCAGATCGCAGAACCACGGCCGTTTCCCCCATGGCCGGTCGCGGGCGATGTCGAAGGTGACGCCCATCTCGCGCATGGTGGCCTCGAGCTGCTCGTCGGCGCGGCGGAGGTCGCTCCGGGTGGCGGAGGCAAAACGCCGGAAGAGCGGCGCATAGACCTCCCGCGGCTTTCCGCTGGGATCGAGCAGCTCGTTCCAATGCATTCCCCTGACCGGGGCTTCCTGTTTCGCCTGATGCACCCGGAGACGCTTTTCAGGCAACCACGGCTGGTTCAAGCGCAAACCGCGCAGAACCATCCCATTATCCACGTCCGAACAAGTGCCGCAGAAATTCGGCGTCGCTGAATTTCGATCCCGCACCGAAGCGGACGACGACCAGCTTGCGGGAGGGGACGACGTAGCAGCGCTCCCCGCCGGACCCGACCATCGCGATCAGGTCGGCCGGCGCGGCGTTCGAGATGCTCGACCGCTGCCATTGCTCCGGGGAGCGTTCCTGCCCGAGTGTGCCCTCGATCGAGAGCGCCTCGGCGTCTCCGTGAGCCGCGTTCGCGTTCAGCCAGAAGCTCAGGCCGTACATGGAATTCGCCGCCGATCCCGTGAAGGCGCCGTCGAAGGCGGCCGCCGGCAGGACCTGCCGGATCCAGACCCGGCCGCGGTTGCGGACGAACTCCCCCACCTTCGCCAGATCTCGCGCGGTCAGCCGGGCGCCGGCCGAGAAAAAGGGGTTTCCGCTCCGGTCCCGGCGCCACTCCGCGACGGCGGGGATTCCGAGCGGGACGAGAATTTTCGCGGCCAGATAGCTGAGGGGATCGGTGCGGCGGGAGGAGAGCTTCCGGCGGAGGATTTCCTCGAGCAGCTCGTAGTTCCCCGGCGCGTACGCGAAGCGAGTGCCCGGCCGGGCGATCAGGGGCAGCGAGATCGCGAGCTTGTTCTTATCCCGGACTCCGCGGGCGTAAATGGTATTGTAGCCGGTCGCGAGGCCCGAGGTCTGCTCGAGCAGGTTGCGGATCGTGAGGGTGCTTTTGCCGGAGTCGCCCCGCCACTCGGGAATCGTGCGCGAGACGGGCTCGTCGAGGCTGAGGAGCCCTTCGCTGCGGGCGGCGAAGGTGGCGAGCGCGGCGAGGTTCTTGGTGATGCTCATCACGAGGAACGTCCGGTCGGCGGCGCCGCCGTTGGCGTACGATTCGTGCAGGATGCGGCCATTCTGCATGACCACGAGCGCCTGGCCTCCCGCTCCCCGCGAGTAGCCGGCCGCGGACGCGATGTTCGAGTCGGGGAGCCGCAGGACGGCTGCGGCGGACTCCATCCCTTGCGCCGGCGCGAGCATCGCCAGCGGCAGTAGAATGGAGAGCGCGAACCTCATGCCGTATCGGCCTCGGGTTTCGGAGGCCGGTCGAGCAGCGCGCCGAGGGCGGCGCGGGGGGATTTGCCTTCGTTCAGCACCGCATGCACCTCGGCGGTGATCGGGGCCTCGACGCCCAGCCGCTGGGCGCACTGCAGGGCGCTGTGCGCGGTCGGCACCCCCTCGGCCACCATTTTCATGGAGGCCTGGATGGCCTCGGGCGTTTCCCCGCGTCCCAGCCGCTCGCCGAAGCCGCGGTTGCGGCTGTGCTTGCTGAAGCAGGTGACCATCAGGTCTCCGATGCCGCTCAGGCCGGCGAAAGTCTCACGCCTGCCGCCGAGAGCGACGCCCAGGCGCATCATCTCGGCGAGCGCCCGGGTCACCAGGGCCGCTTTGGCATTGTCACCCATGCCCAGACCATCGGACGCACCCGCTGCGATCGCGAAGATATTTTTCAACGCGCCGCCGAGCTGGATGCCCTCCACGTCCTCGCTCGTGTAGGTGCGGTAGGCCAGAAACGAGAAGAGCTCCTGCAGGGATGGGAGGAGAGCCGCTTCCCGGCAGCCGACCACGCCTGCCGCAGGGACTTTGCGTGCGATCTCGGCCGCGAGATTCGGCCCGGAGAGCACGGCCAGCCGCCGGCCCGGCAGGCAATCCTCGAGTACCTGGGTCATCAGGTAGCCGGTGCCGAACTCGATGCCCTTCGTGCAGGACACCAGGACGGCATCCTCCTTCACTCCGGACTCCGCCAGCCGCCGCGAGACTTCGCGGAAAGCCCGTGAGGGAACGACCACGGTCAGGAGATCCGCCTCCGCCGCGGCGGCGAGGTCATTCGTGATCTCGATATTTTCCGGCAGGGGGACGCCCGGCAGGTAGTCGGCATTGACGCGCTCGACGCGCAATTGATCCGCGGCGGCGGCCTGGTGGGCCCACAGGCGGACAGGCCGGCCCGATTCTGCGAGCAGGACCGCGAGCGCGGTGCCCCAGCCACCTGCTCCGATGACACTGATTTGACGAAACATTCGGGAGAGAGTCAGGATTTTGGCTTCTTCTCAAAGCGGGGTTCGGTGCCCTTGGCAAGACGCGAAATATTCGCGCGGTGCAGCCAGATCACGAGCAGGCACATGGCCGCGCCGATCGCGGCGAAGGCGCCGCTGCCGCCGCGCAGCCAAAGGACGAAGAGCGTGCCACCGAGCACCCCGGTCGCGATCAGCGAGGCGATCGACACGATGCGGGTGATCAGGAATACCACCACCCAAGCCGAGATCGAGAGGACGAAAACCGGCCATGGAAAGAGCGCGATCGCGATGCCGCCGGAGGTGGCGATTCCCTTGCCGCCCTTGAATTTCAACCAGACGGGGAAGCTGTGGCCCGCCAGCACGCTCACCGCCGCCACGATGGCGGCCAGGATGGGGTCGATGCCGAGGGCCGGTGCGGCGACCTCGCGGGCCAGCCAGACCGCCAGCGCGCCTTTGCCGATATCGAGGAGGAAGCACAGATAGCCCCATTTCTTCCCGAGGACGCGGAGGGCATTCGTGGCGCCGATATTGCCGCTGCCCTCTTTGCGCAGGTCCACTCCCCGCGCCTTTCCGATGAGGAAACCGCTCGGGAAGGAGCCGATCAGATAAGCTCCAATCGCGACAAACACGTAAAACATGCGAACATTTCCCTGAGCCCGGCCCGGCACGACAAGAACTTTCGCGGGAATGAAACCGCTCCCTGTGTCTCTTACCTTCACACGCACCATGAAAGCACGCACCTTGCTCGCTCTGGCGGGCGCCCTTATTTTGCCAATTATGAAGACTCCAGCCGCCGATGTTCCCGACACCGTAACCGTCCGCCTCGTCCAGGCAGATGGAGATCCGGGTGAGCCGCAGACGATGCCTTCCGTCAAAAAGACGGACAAGGAATGGCTGGATCAACTCGGCAAGGAAGCCTTCGACGTCCTGCGCTCACAGTCCACCGAACGTCCCTTCTGCGGCACGCTGCTGAACAACAAGAAGGAAGGCGTCTACTTCTGCGCCGCCTGCGACCTGCCACTCTTCACCTCGCGGCATAAGTTCGAGTCCGGCACCGGCTGGCCGAGCTTCTACGCGCCCTTCGCGAAGGAAAATATCGGCGAGGAGCACGACTCCAGCTTCGGCTGGGATCGCACGGAGATCCATTGCGCCCGCTGCGGCGGCCATCTCGGGCATGTCTTCAACGACGGCCCGGCGCCCACCGGTCTGCGCTATTGCCTGAACTCCGTGTCGCTGAAATTCCGCTCGTTCGACGAGATCAAGGCCGAGGCGGCGGCGAAGAAGCCCTAGCGGCGCAGGTAACGGCGAATCTCCAGGTCCGCGTCCTCCTGGAGAACCTCCGCGAGGTCGAATTCCGATTCGAACTCCGGGAGGAACGTATCGGCGGGCGGCGTGAGCTTCACGACCGTGAGGAGGAATTCCGAACAGCGTGGCAGCAGGGCGCGGTAGATCTCCGCGCCCCCGATGACGAAAGTCTTCCGCCCGTCGCTTGCCTCGGCGATTTCATCGATACTCGCCGCATGGCGAATGCCCGGGACCTCGAGGGGATGACGCGAGAGGACGACATTTTCCCGGCCCGGCAGCGGCCTGCCGAGCGAGTCATAGGTTTTCCGGCCCATCACGATGACCTGGCCCAGCGTGGTCTGCTTGAAAAACTTCAGATCCTGCGACAGATGCCAGGGGATGCGGCCCTCATGGCCGATGGCCCGGTTCAGGGCCATCGCGGCGATGGCGATCATACCGCGATCGGCGCCTTGATCGCCGGGTGCGGATCGTAACCCTCGATCGAGATGTCCTCGAAGCGGAAATCGTCGATGTCTTTGACCGCGGGATTGAGCCGCAGGGTCGGCAGGGGCCGCGGCTCTCTCGTGAGCTGCTCGTGAGCCTGGTCGAAGTGGTTCGAGTAAAGATGCAGGTCGCCGAAGGTATGGACGAAGTCCCCAACCCCGAGGTCGCAGACCTGCGCGACCATGTGGGTGAGCAGCGCGTAGCTGGCGATATTGAACGGCACGCCCAGGAAGAGATCCGCGCTGCGCTGGTAGAGCTGGCAGCTCAACGCGCCGTCGATCACGTAGAACTGAAAGAGGGCATGGCATGGCGGGAGCGCCATGTTATCGACGTCGGCGACATTCCAGGCGCTGACGATCAGGCGCCGGCTGTCGGGATTCCGTTTGATCTCGGCGATGACCTTTGCGAGCTGATCGATGCCGTGTTTTGGGCGAACCCGCGGGCCCATCGGCTCGATCTTCACGGATGATTGCTCGTTGTCCGGGGTGAGTCCCTCGCCGATCTCGTCGAAGTCGAATTGAGTTTGCTGGTCCGGGGAAGGCGCCGTCGTTTTCCTGGCCCGGCTCACATTCGTCCACGCGCGCCATTGCTTCCCATAGACCGGACCGAGATCCCCGTCTTCGTTGGCCCATTCGTCCCAGATGGTGACCTTGTTCTGCTGGAGGTAGCGCACGTTGTGGTCTCCGCTGATGAACCACAGGAGCTCATGGATGATCGAGCGCGTGTGCAGCTTTTTCGTCGTCAGCAGCGGAAAACCCTCCCGGAGGTTGAATCGCGCCTGCGCGCCGAAAACCGATCGCGTGCCCGTGCCGGTGCGGTCGGTCTTGGTGTGGCCGTGGTCGAGGACCAGGCGCAGGAGGTCGAGGTATTGCTGCATGGGAAGCGCCGAATCTTTTCATGAGTTCCGGATTTCCACATTCAAAAAACGTCGTATTTTCGCGTCATGCTCGAAGTTACGATCCTGGCCAGCGGCAGCGCGGGGAATTCCGCGCTCATCCGTTGTGGCCGGACGAGCATCCTGCTGGATGCCGGGCTCAGCGCCCGCAAGCTCACCGAGCGGCTGGCCGCCTGCGGCGTGGCGCCCGAGCAACTCGATGGCGTCGTCCTCACGCACGAGCACGGCGATCACACCGCCGCCCTGCGGGTCCTCTGTGGGAAACGGGAAATTCCGATCTATGCGAACCGCATGACCGCCGCCGCGCTGGAGGCCGGCTCCATGCGGGAGCATCGCAACTGGCGGTTTTTCGCGAACGGCACGGCCTTCGCCTTGGGAGAGCTCACCATCGAGGCCTTCTCCGTCCCGCACGATGCCGCCGACCCGGTCGGGTTTCTGATCCGCAACTCCGACGCGACCTTTGGCCTGCTCACCGATCTCGGCCACGCCACCCAGCTCGTGATCGAGCGCATGCGCCAGGCCGACGCATTGCTGATCGAGACCAACTACGACGATGAATTGCTCCAGCGCGACACCCGCCGCCCATGGTCGGTCAAGCAGCGCATCACTTCCCGCCATGGCCATCTCTCGAACCGCGCCGCGGCGGAGGTGATCGCCGAGCTCGCCGAGGGGCGCCTGGGCATGGTGATGCTGGGGCACCTCAGCCGGGACTGTAACTCCGAGACCCTGGCGATCGCCGCGGCCCTGGCTCCGCTGGAACGCGCCGGCCGGCCGGAAGTGTCCGTCTATTGCGCGTCGCAGGACGTGGTGAGCCCCTGCTTCCGAGTCGCCTCAGGCAGCGTGTGAAAAACTGACGATCAGATAGATCCAGTTCGCCGCCAGGACCGCCGCCACGACGATCCGGGTGACGTGGGCCTCCGTGGAGGTCAGCATGCTGAGACGCACTCGCGGCAGGCGAAACATGATCGCCGCCAGGGCATAGAGCGCGTAGGCCGCGGCCGCCGCCGCCCCGAGGAAAACCATCGGATTCCACGCGAACGCAGCCGCGAAGTGCCCGTTCAGGAGATTGATCACGCATCGCGTCCCCCCGCAGGTCGGGCACGGGAGCCCGGTCAGGGAGTGAAACAGGCATGGCGAAGTCTTGAGGCCAAGGTGCACCCATGCCGCCGCCGCCAGCCCGGCGAGCGCGATCAGGCCGAGCCAGAGCTGCTCGAAATCCATCTCACCCTCCCGCTGGCGCTGAAGGACGAACATTTTCTCAATGGGGGATGTTTTGGAGAGCGGACGTCCCGACCAGGGCCATCACGGTGCCCGCCACGGCCGCGCAGCAGAAGCAGAACAGGACCATCGGCAACACGACCACGCCGAGGGCCTCCATCGTCGTCAATTGCGCGGACTCGCGAATCGCGATCGTCAGATAAGTCACCGCGAGGATCCCGGCAAAAAACACGTAAATGATCTGCACCGCCTGGATGGGCGGCACCGGCAGCAGGTTGATGAGGGCGAGGGTGCCGGTCATGTAGCAATACGCCCGGAAGATCGTTTCGTAATTGACGTCCTTTTTGGTGAGCATCTTCACCATCAGGAAATAAAGCCCGCTGAAGGCGAACGGCGTGATCACGCCCACGACCAGCAGAAAGGGAATCGTGATCGCCAGCTGGCCGAGGAGCGCATGCACGGAAATATTCTGATACGCCGCCGGGAGGACGCTCTGAGGCAGGACAGTGAGCCAGACCAGGGAGCCCAGCACGCCGATCAGCGCGCACACGAAGCCCGTCACATAGCTGTAGATGAATGGCCGCTGGAAGCCGCCGGTTCTCGTCATCTCCCGGAAGGTCCTCACCGGGTCGGTGATGACCTGGCGGACCGTCGTCAGCCAGGCGGGGGCGAAGCCGGCTTCCTCATATCGTTCCCATTCCGGCATGGGCGGCCCCTGGGCAATCGGGGTGGAGAGCACGGTCTCGGAGCCGGGAGCCAGCGTTGGCGGCACCATTTCGTTCGGGGCGGGGAGATCGGTGAAGCTCGAGAGAGGCTGCCATCCCTCCATGCCCTCGCGCCAGGCGAGGTCCGTGGGCTGGAAGCGGCCGGTGCGCAGTCCCTCCGCGACTTCTTCAGGCGAGAATTGGCCGAGATTCTGTCGGTCGCGATTGAGATGGAGCATGCTCATGCTTGGCTGCGTAGCCAAAGCACCGCCGTGGGTCAAACCCCATTGATTCCCGCGGCGCGGCGCGACAGGATATCCCCATGCCTACCATTGCCACCGATTCCATGCCCTCAGGTACTCCCGCGCCGGAGTTTTCGCTCCCGGACGTCGTCTCCGGCGGGACGGTTTCCCTCGAAACGTTTGCCGGCCGTTCCGCGCTGCTCGTCATGTTCATCTGCGCCCACTGTCCCTACGTCGTGCATGTGCGGGAGGAACTCGTGCGCCTCGCGGGCATCTATCAGCCAAAAGGCGCGGCCTTCGTCGCCATCTCGTCGAACGACGCGGTGAAATATCCCGACGACGGTCCCGACCAGCTTCGCGCGATGGCCGTGGAGAGTGGTTTCCCCTTCCCGATGCTCTACGACGAGTCGCAGGATGTCGCCCGCGCCTACACCGCAGCCTGCACGCCGGATTTTTTCCTCTTCGATGCCGATCGGAAGCTCGCCTATCGCGGCCGTCTCGACGACAGCACGCCCGGGAACGGGAAGCCCGTCACCGGTGCCGACCTGCGCGCGGCGCTGGATGCCGTGGTCGCCGGTCAGCCCGCTCCGCAGCCCCAGTCGCCCAGCCTCGGCTGCTCGATCAAGTGGAAGTGATCAGCGCGCTGCCGCCCAGTTGAGCATCGTCTGGGCGTCGTTGAAGATGTAGGAGGTCTTGCTGCCGAGCTGCACGAGGATGACGTGCCGGCCGCCCACGGTCGCACTGGTGATCAGGCAGCGGCCGGCGGCGTCGGTGTAGCCGGTCTTCATGCCGTCCACACCCGGCACCACGCCGAGCAGCTTGTTCGTCGTCCGCATGTACTCCACCCGGCCGGTCGTAAAGCGGAAGGGATAGAACGTCTGGCGCATGATCTCGCGCAGCTCCGGACGGTGGTAGTCACGGTAGGCGATGCGCGCCATGTCGCGCGCCGTGGAGTGCTGGGCGGCCGGCAGGCCGTGCGGATTCACGAAGTGGCTGGAGTAGGCGCCGAGGGCCTCCGCGCGGGCGTTCATCAAGCTGCCGAACGCCTCCGGACTTCCCGCCGCGTCGCGCCCGAGCGCGGCGGCGGCGTCGTTGCAGCTATGCACGAGCAGGGCATTCAGGAGCTGGCGGCGCGAGTAGGACTGGCCCGCGCGCATGCCCGCCTTCGTAGGCTCGACAAAGGTATCCGACGGGGCGATCACGACCATGCCCTCGAGATCGCCGCGTTCCGCGATGATGAGCGCGGTCAGCAGCTTCTGAGTGCTGGCGACCTGGCGCGGCTCGTCCGCGTTTTTCTGGAACAATGTCCGGCCGGAGTCGGCATCGATCAGGATCGCCGATTTCGCATGGATGGCCGGCGCGTCGATCGGCCAGAGGTCCGCGGTCCCGGTCGGCCGCTGCGCGACCCCGCTGGTCGGCTCGGCGGGAGTCCCGGTGCTGCGCAGCACGGTTGCGGGAGGGTGCCGCTGCTCCTGCTCGACCATGCTGCAAGCGCTCAGCGCGAGCGCCGCAATGAGGAAATAGATGCGATTCGCCATTGAGCGCGGGTTTTAGGGACCCCGGCGCGATCGGCCAATTAAAAAACGAAAGCCGTCGGAGATTCCGGGCGAATGATTCACTCGCGCATCGCACCGGGTTTCGCTTGTCTAGGGGGGCTTCCATGTCCGTTTCCGGAAAAAATATCGCCGTGGCCGTCCTGCTCGCCTTGCTGGCCGCCACGATCCTCGCCACGGCTTTTCACTACGATGAGCCCGTTCGGGAGAGTGTGCTCGCGATGCAGGGCAAAGGCTGGAAGAAGAGCGAGACCCGCGCCCGCTACGGCGCGCTCAGCCGCTACGGCGACTGGCCGGGGATCATGGTGCTCGGCGCGGCCGGCTGGCTCGCGGCCTGGGCCTTGCGCAGCCGGGACTGGAAGCGCATCACCCTCGCGGCCATGACCGCCTCCACGCTCTCCGGCGCCCTCGTGAATACCGTGCGCCTCACCACCGGCCATACGCGGCCATACGCGAGTCCGGAAATCGCCCAGGGCTGGTACGGCCCGTATCACGACGGGAAATTCACCATCGGCGACCCGAAGTATAATTCCTTCCCCTCCGGCCACACCGCCACCGCCGTGGGCTTCGCCGGCGTCATCCTCTTTGCCCGGCCGCTGCTGGGCGTCTTCGCGATGGTCGGCGCGCTCGGCATCGCCTGGTCGCGCATCGCCCTGGGGGCGCACCATCCCTCCGACGTGACCGCGGGCGCTCTTGTCTCGCTGGTCATCGCCTGGCTGGTCTGGCGCGCGGCGGAGAAGTATGGCGACCGGATCGCCGCCGCTTTCGCGAAACGGTTCTCCCGGAAAAAACCGTGAATCGTCTCGCCTCGTTCCTGGAGCGGCTCCCGGAGAGCCGTGGCTTCTTCCTTGGTCTCGTCGCGTTCCTGCTGCTGATTTTCGCTTTCGGCAACTGGCCGTGGCACCTCGATAACTACGATCAGGCGAAGCAGGCCTACGTGTCCTTCGAGATCACGAAGGAAGGGCACTTCTGGTATCAGCACACGCCGCAGGACCGCTCCGCCTCGAAGCCCCCGCTCATGGGCTGGATCTCCGCGATCCTCCACGCCGGAGGGCTGTCCTGGGATCTCGCCTGGCGCATCCCTTCGTTCCTCTGCGCGCTGGCCTTGCTCGCGATTCTGGTTCGCGAGGGCCGCCTGGCCCTCGGTCAGGCTGGAGCCACGCTCGCCGCCGCCGCTTTCGGCCTGAATCTGCTCGTTCCCCGGCTGGCCACCCTGGTGCGCACCGACATGATGCTCGGGTTTTTCATCTTCCTGATCGGGTGGCTGATTTACCGGAAAGTGCGGGCCGGCACGCCATGGACTCTCTCGGAAAAGTGGGCTGTCTTCGCGGTCATGATGGCCGCGCTCTTCACCAAGGGCCCCGTGCTGTATGCCTTCCTGCTCCCGGGAATGGCCGCCTACGTCCTGCTCGTGCGCCCGGCGGACCGGCGCCGCCTCGTCTGGAGCGGCTGGTGGACATGGCTCATCCCGCTGGCGCTCTTTCTCATCTGGCTCGGGATCGGGCTCTGGAGCAACTCCGCCTTCTACGAAGACGTGGTCCACCGCGAATTCCTCTCCCGCTTTCAGGAGAACTCCCGCGACGACGAACGTCCGCAGCCGCTCTGGTTCTATTTCCCGCACCTGCTGCACAAGTTCGCGCCCTGGAGCCTGCTCCTGCTCGCGTTCGCCCTGTGCTTCCCTCAGGTCCGGCGCGGCCTCCGCGACCGCCCGCCGCTGCTCTGGCTCGTGGTCTGGTCGCTCGGCGGGCTGCTGCTCATGACCTTCATCCCGGCGAAGCGCGTCGATCGTATTTTCCCCGTCGTTCCGCCGCTCTGCCTGCTCGTGGTCGCCTGGTGCGCGGAGGCCTGGTCGGATCGCCGCATACGCGTCTGCGCCGGCGCGGCCACGCTCGCCGGGCTCATCTTTGCCGGCGGTTATTTCGCCGGCCTCGTCCCGCTCAGCTACCGGGAGCACACGACCGCGCTCGTGGACTTCGCGCAGCGCGCCCGATCCATGGCGGCCGCTCACGGCATTCGCGAGATCACGCTGCCCCGGACGCGTGACGAAGGGCTGCTGCTCTATTTCGACCTCGCGGACTTCGCCGATAAATCAGACGCGTTCCAGCAATGGCAGGCGGGCAAGCCCGTGGCATTGGTCATGTCGGATCGCACCGTAAAGCAGTTCGAAAAAGAGGTCGGGAAAGTCACGCCTGCCCTCGATTCGGGCGAATTGTCCGGCAAGAACGAACGCCGCTACTTCCTGTTCCTGCGGAACTAGAGATTCCGGGTCGGGATACCGACTGCGCCCGCGCCATTCGGGCTCTCGAGTAACAACTCTCGACTATAAACTGGAACCGCCGGCCAGCTCGGTCGCAATCGCCTCGAAGGCCTCCCGGCGGCTGGCCGCCGCGAGGATCGGCCGGCCAATCACGAGGTAGTCCGCTCCGGTGGCAATGGCGGCGGCGGGAGTCAGCACCCGCTTCTGATCGCCCATGTCCGCGCCCGTGGGGCGGACGCCGGGCGTGACGATCTTCGGGGCGGGCCCGATGGCCTGACGGACGGCCGCGATCTCGAGCGGGCTGCAAACGATGCCGCCGATGCCGCATTCGCCACCGAGCTGCGCCAGCGTCGGCACCCAGGCCTCCGGGGTATGCGGGATGCCGACGGCGGCCAGCGTCTCCGCCGTGCTGCTGGTCAGGACGGTCACGCCCAGCACGCAGACTCCGGGCGCGGCCTCGACGGCGCCGCGGATCATTTCCGGTCCGCCGCAGAGGTGGATCGTGAGCATGTCCACCCCGAGGGCGGCGGCGGAACGTGCGCCCGAGGCGACCGTGTTCGGGATGTCGTGAAACTTGAGGTCGAGGAAAACCCGGAACCCGCGCTCCTTCGCGGTGGCCACGATGGCCGGCCCCTCGCTGGTGAAGAGCTGCATGCCGATCTTGCACCAGAGCGCGGTGCCCGCGAGATCGTCGAGCACGGCTTCCGCCTGGGTGCGGTTGGGAACATCAAGAGCGACGATGATTTTTTCTTTAGCCGGAGCGTTCATTGGCAGAGGATGCGCGCCCGATGAAGCTGCGAGCCCCTGCGAAAGTCAACCTTTCGCTCCGTATTCTGGGGCGGCGCGCCGATGGATTCCACGATCTGGAATCGCTCGTGACGCCGCTCTCGCTCGCGGATGAAGTCACGGTCGATACCGGCATCGGCCAGGGCGTCCGCGTGCGCTGCGACGACCCATCCATCCCGCAGGATGACTCGAATCTCGCCGCCATCGCCGCCCGGCAGTTCCACAGCCACACCGGCATCCGTTTCGACGCGCGGATCTCGATCAGGAAGCGCATCCCCTCCGGAGCGGGTCTCGGCGGGGGGAGCAGCGATGCCGCGGCCGTGCTCGTCGCGCTCGACTCCATCTTCGAGACGCATCTCGGTGCCGATGGGCTCGAGAAGATCGCCGCTCATATCGGCTCGGACGTTCCGTTCTTCATCCGCCGGGTCCCGGCTTGGATGCGCGGGCGCGGCGAGCGGATCGAGCCGGCCGCGCTCTCCCGGAAGCTTTCGCTCCTCCTCCTCAAGCCCCCGTTCGGGGTGGCTACGCCCTGGGCTTATAAAAATTGGAAGAGCTCCACGGAGATTCCCGGTGTCGACTACGCGCCCCAGTGCTGGCAGGACCTCGAGCTCGTCAACGATCTGGAGCGCCCCGTCTTCGAGAAATACACGCTGCTCCCTGCCATGAAGACGTGGCTCCGGGAACAGCCGGAATGCCACGCCGCGCTCATGTCCGGCTCGGGATCGACCATGTTCGCGGTCTGCGAAGATCACGCCGCCGCCGAAATACTCTCGGCGCGGGCGCTGGAGCACTTCGGCAGCACGCTGTGGACGTCGGTCTGCGAAGCAGGCTAAACGTTGCATCTCTAGTGACGGGGTCTTCCATGGCATAGCCTCCCATTTTCTCCCCTCCTAAAACCGTCCACCATGTCTCCGAACATGTGTCCACTATGTCTCCGGTCCGTACAGCGGAGCGCCATCCCTACCATCTAAGCAATGGGCTCAGCCCATTCCGGCCGAGGGGTCGAGGGTTGTAGCCCGATGGAAAAACAAAAAAGCAGGAAGGAACGAATCCTGTCCTGCTTTCTCGAGAACCTGCGGCGGTGAGCCCGCCGTGGTTTCTGTAAATCAGCTCAAGCTGTTGAACTTCGCTCCGGCCATCTTGTCGAGCTGGGCGCGCTGTTCTTTCGTGAGGCGCTCGAGCATGTCGTCGGCGCGGTAGGTGCGATTGTCGTGCAGTTCCATCAGGCGCTCGTTGTTGCTGATGGTTCCCTTCTCGAACTTCTCGTTGATCTTCGAGGCCTTGCGCTCGCCGTACCACCAGACGTAGGCGATTTTGCTCTTCTGCTTCGGAGTGAGGCCGAGCTGCTTCTGCACGTCGCCCGAGAGGAGCATGTACGCGCCGAGGACTTGAAACTCGATCTCCTTCAGCCGCTGGCGCTGGTCGGCGTTGAGCGAGCGGAGCGCGCGGCGCTCGGAGCTCAGGGTGAGGGAGGCGATCTCCGCCTTGCCCTCGGCCTTCGTCTCCTTGCCCGCCGCGACCTTGGCCGTCACTTTTCGCGCGTCGTCGCGGTAGTCATTGCGGATGTCGTTGAGCACGGCCCGCTGGAGCGAGTTGAGCTTCAACTCTTTCTGCACGCTGTCCACGCCGAGGAGGATGGCGATGGATCCGGGCTCCTTGGTGGGGAGCGGCGGCACGACGGTTGCCGCGTGGGCGGCGACCGTGGAAAGGACGAAGGTGGCGATAAGGGGGCGCAGGAGTTTCATAATCGAACTCAGGCGGCGATTTCGGTGGCGATGATCTTCTCGAGATGCACGATGTCGGCCGCGAACTTGCGGATGCCGTCGGCGAGCTTGTCGGTCGCCATCGCGTCTTCGTTGAGCAGCCAGCGGAAGGTCTTCTCGTCCACGTTGATCCGCTCGATGTCGGCCTGCTTCGCGGCCTCGGGATCGAGCTTGCGCTCCACCGGGCCGTCGGACTCGGAGAGCTTCTTGAGCAGGTCGGGGCTGATCGTGAGGAGGTCGCAGCCCGCGAGCTCGAGGATCTCGCCCGTGTTGCGGAAGCTGGCGCCCATCACCTGGGTCTCGTAGCCGAATTTCTTGTAGTAATTGTAGATCGTGTTCACCGACTGCACGCCGGGATCCTCGGCGCCGACGTATTCCTTGCCGGTCGTGGACTTGTAGTAGTCGTAGATGCGGCCGACGAACGGCGAGATGAGGCGGACGCCCGCGTCGGCGCAGGCGATGGCCTGGGCGAGCGAGAACATGAGGGTCAGGTTGCACTGGATGCCCTCTTTCTGGACGACTTCCGCGGCCTTCGCGCCTTCCCAGGTCGAGGCGATCTTGATGAGGATGCGCTCGCGGGAGATGCCCTGCTTCTCGTAGAGGCCGATCAGGTAGCGGGCCTTGTCGATCGTCGCCTCGGTGTCGAAGGAGAGGCGGGCGTCCACCTCGGTGGAGACGCGGCCCGGGACGATCTGCAGGATCTCACGTCCGAAAAGGATGAGCAGGTCGTCGATGATCTTCTTCGTGAGGTCTTCGCCGCTCAGCGAGGAGCCCTTGTTGTCGGCGATCGCCTTGGCGAGGAGCGGCTTGTACTGGTCGAGCTGGACCGCCTTGAAGATGAGCGATGGGTTCGTGGTGGCGTCCTGGGGCTTGAAAGCCTTGATGGAGCCGAAATCACCGGTGTCTGCGACGACCGTGGTGAATTCCTTGAGTTGATCAAGCTGGCTGGTGGCGGTGGCAGTGGTGCTCATGACGGAAAAATAGGGTTGAGGCGGATGCTACACCCGAGGGTGGCATCCGCCAAATCATTCTTCGGGCGATTGCGGTCAGCTCTCGTGCGCGAGGCACGCGGAGATGAAGCCCTTGAAGAGCGGGTGCGGGCTGTTCGGCTTCGACTGGAACTCGGGGTGAAACTGGCAGGCGAGGAACCACGGGTGGGTCTTCAGCTCGATCAGTTCGACCAGCGAGCCGTCGGGCGAGGTGCCGGCGATCACGAAGCCGGCCTTTTCCATCTGCTCGCGATAGGCCTGGTTGAACTCGTACCGGTGGCGGTGGCGCTCGAGAATCTCGGCGCGGCCGTAGACCTGGTGCGCGAGCGTGTCCTTCCCGATCACCGTCGGGCAGGTGCCCAGGCGCATCGAGGCGCCCTTCTCCGTGACGTCCTTCTGCTCCTCGAGGATGCAGATGACGGGGTGGACGCAGTCGGGGTCGAATTCCGTGCTGTTCGCCCCCTGCAATTTACAGACGTGGCGGGCGAACTCGATCGTCGCGATCTGCATGCCGAGGCAGAGCCCCAGGTAAGGGGTGCGGGACTCCCGGGCGAAACGCGCCGCCTCGATCTTGCCCTCGATGCCGCGATCGCCGAAGCCGCCGGGCACCAGCACGCCGGCCACCCCGCGGAGATATTTGTCCGCGCCTTCCTTTTCCAGGTCCTCCGCGTCGACCAGCACGAGGTCGATGCCGCAATCGTGCGCCGCCCCGGCGTGGGTGAGGGACTCGTAAATGGATTTGTAGGCGTCCTGAAGCTCGATGTACTTGCCGACGACCGCGACGCGGACCCGTTTTTTGGGGTTCACCACGCGCTCGACGTAGCGGATCCAGCCTGCCATGTCCGGCTCGTGGGTCTGGAGGCCGAGGTAGCGGCAGACGATCGTGTCGAGGCCCTCTTCCTGGAACATGAGCGGCGCCTCGTAGATCGTGTTTTCGACGTCGAGGCCCTCGATGACTGCCTCGACGGGCACGTTGCAATAGAGCGAGAGCTTGTGCCGCACGTCGGCCTCGAGAGGGAGCTCCGTGCGGCAGATGAGGACCTGCGGCTGGAGGCCGATCTCGCGGAGCTTTGCCACGCTTTGCTGGGTGGGCTTCGTCTTTAGCTCGCCCGCCGCCTTGATGAAAGGCACGAGCGTGACGTGCATGAGCAGGGTGTTGCCGAAGCCGGCTTCGAGAATGAACTGACGGATCGCCTCCAGGTACGGAAGGCCCTCGATGTCACCCGTGGTGCCGCCGATTTCCGTGATGCAGACGTCCGCGTGGGAGTTTTGTCCCATGGCCCGGATGCGCGCCTTGATCTCGTCGGTGACGTGCGGGATGACCTGCACCGTCTTGCCGAGGTAGTCTCCGCGGCGTTCCTTCGCGAGGACGGTCTCGTAGATCTGTCCGCTGGTGACGTTGTTGGCGCGGGTGAGGATGGTATTGGTGAACCGCTCGTAGTGGCCGAGGTCGAGATCGGTCTCGGCTCCATCGGAAAGCACGTAAACCTCGCCGTGTTGGAACGGGCTCATCGTGCCCGGATCGACGTTGAGATAGGGGTCGAGCTTCTGGAGGACGACCTTCAGGCCGCGGTGCTCGAGTAAGGTGCCGAGAGAGGCGGCAGCCAGTCCTTTGCCCAGCGAGCTTACCACGCCGCCGGTGACGAAAATGTGCTTCATGTGCGCCGATCATACGGACGCGCTCCCGAAAATCCAGCGTTCGCAGGGAAGTTGTTGCGGCGCTCGCGATGTTCGGTGGCGCAGGGGCCGATTTCTCGACCAAAATGGAAAAGGTCTTGACTAAACTGGGTAACCTATTTTGGTTAGTCACTGTTGGGTACCACCCAGTACATCAAATCCCCCCAATACGATGATCAAGAAGCTTTTGCTGTCGGCGGCTCTCTCCCCGCTGTTTCTCTCCACCACCCTCGCCGCCATCGATACTTTTGATACGCCTCCATATGTGACCGGCGATGTCATCGGCCAGGCGGGCGATCCTTCGGTCTGGGCGCCGGGTACCTGGGCCACCCAGTCGAGCCCGCAGATTTCCGGCACCATTTTGCCGGCGGGGCAATTGCAGATTGCCCAGACGGTGGCCTCACCTTTTCAGCGCACGGCGTCGATCGGACGGCAGTACTCGACCGTCGGGCTTCCTTCTTCCTACACGATCTCGTTCGACCTCACGCTGACCAACATCGACTCCATTCGTGCGGGCGGGTTCAATAACGATTTCACCCCATCGAACAACGCCGGGGACTATCTGAACATCTTCGGTCGCGACAATACCGCGGCCAACAGCCCGGACTTTGCGGGTGATGGCACCTGGCTCGTGCGTGGCGGCCAGCTGAATGCCACCGGGAAATCGATCAGCAACGGCTCGGTCAGCCCCGATACCAACCAGAACGACTACGACGCGACCGCGCCGCTCGACTGGTACGCCTTCAACTACACGCCGCTCACCGGCCACTCGGTGAGTGATGTCGATGTCGTCGATACCGGCATCGCGCTGACTGCGGGCGCGACCTACCACTTCACGATCTCGATCCTGGGTGGCGGCCAGTGGAACCTCCGCATCAGTGATGGGACCAATACCTTCGACAGCTCGCTCGCCGGTGGTCCCTACGGTTTCCGCAGCGCGGCGGCCACGCCTTCCGGTAACATGTATTTCGGCTATTCGGACATCGGATCGAATGCCGACACGCTGCCCGGTCTCGTGACCATGAATCTCGATAATGTCGAGGTGATCCCCGAGCCGTCGGTCGTGCTGCTCGGCGGAGCAGGCTTGCTCATGCTGCTTGTCTTCCGCCGTCGGGCGGCCTGAGATCAGGAGTCTGCGGTTCGCAGGGGGAAGCGCTCTTCGATCAGAGCGTTTCCGGGGCGTTCAGCAGCTCGGCGACCCGCTTGAGCAGGCGGCCGGCCGCGCCTCCGTCGAGCACGCGGTGGTCGAAACTCAGCGTGAACATCGCCTCCGTCACGGGGATGAACTTCTCCGCCTTGGCGTCCCAGCTCGGGACGACGACTCCGGCTCCCATGCCCAGGAGGACGGTCTGCTCGGGGAGGGGGATTGGGGTGGCGAGCGTCAGGCCGAAGGTGCCGTAGTTCGTAATCGTCGCGATGGAGCCGCCGGTGTCGGCCGCGGGCAGTCGGCGGGCGCGGGCCTGCTCGACGAGCCGGTTGTAGCGTTCGACGAGATCGGCGAGCGAAGTCTGGTCGGCGTTCCGGATGACCGGCACGAGTACCCCATCCTCCGCCTCCACGGCGAATCCGATATCCACGGAGCGCGGATGAACGATTTTCTCGCCGATCAACCGGCCGGCCGGGGCGCTGTTCTCGCCGAGGGCGATGGCAAGGGCGCGCAGTCCGTAGAGCGCGGGGCCCGGCTTGGCGGTCTGCGCCTTGCGGTGGGCGAGTAATTTGTCGAGGGCGACGGACCGTCCCACCGTGGCGAGCGGTCTCGTCCAGCTCCGGCGCATGGCGTCGGCGACCGCGACGCGCATCGAGGAGGCGGGCGTGATGCGGTTGCGCTCGATGTCCTCGAGGAAGCGTTCCAGATCCTCGATCGTCACGCGGCCGCCCGCGCCACTGCCGGCGATGCCGGAGAGATCCGCGGCGTGCATGCCGAGCTCGGCCATGCGGGCCTTCATGCGCGGGGTGAGATAGCTGGCTCCGCCGGCGTGCGCCGGGACGGGCAGGCCCTTGATGGTCGGCTCGACCCGGGTGGCGGATTCCAGCTCGACCTTGGGTTTCCGCGGGGCGGATTTCTTCGGCTCGGGATCGTCGCTGATGCCGAGGCGCTTCGCCTCTTCGTCCGTGACCGTGATGTAGCCCAGGATCGCCCCCACGGGATAGCTCTTGTCCACCTCGGCGATGATCTCGCCGACGATGCCATTGGCCTGGGCGGTGACGCCCATCACCGCCTTGTTCGTCTCCACCTCGAGGATGTCGGCGTCGACCTCCACGGCATCGCCGGGGTTCAGGACGAGCCGGACGAGCGTGGCCTCGGCGATGGATTCGCCAAGTTGCGGCATGATGATCGGGACTTGGATCGGGGCCTGGAACATGGGCGTGCGGGTTAGATTTCTAGCTGTTGGCGGGCGGCGGCGACAATCGCCGAAGCGGTCGGCCGGTGCGTGCCCCAGAGGGCGGGATGATAGGGGACCGGGGTGTCCTTTGCGTTCAGGCGCTGCGGCGCCGCGTCGAGCAGCCCGAAGCCCTCGGCCGTCACCCGGGCGATGACTTCGGCGCAAACGCCGCCCCATGGGAAAGCCTCGCCGACGCAGAGCAGCCGGCCGGTGCGTGCGACGGAGGCCAGGATGGTGTCCGTGTCGAGCGGCTTGACCGAGCGCAGGTCGACGACCTCGATCTCGAAGCCATCGGCGGCGATCTCGTCCGCGGCGGCGATCGACTCGTGGACCATCGCGCTGTAGGTCACGATCGTCAGGTCACGACCGGGCCGGGCGATCCGGGCCTTGCCGATCGGCGTCGCCTCGGCGGGCAGGCTGTCGGCCTTGAGGTGATTATAGAGGAACTTGTGCTCGCAAAAAATGACCGGATCGTCGATTTCCACGGCGGCGAGCAGCATGCTGTAGGCATCCTCGACCGTGGCGGGCGTGAGCACGATCAGTCCAGGATAGTGCGCGTAGAGCGCCTCCATGCTCTGGCTGTGGAAAGGGCCGCTGCCGGGCGTGCCGCCGGAAGGCAGGCGCACCACGATAGGGCAGGGAACGCCGGTGCGGTAGTAGAGAGTCGCTGCCTGGTTGACGATCTGGTTCAGGCCGCAGGTCGAAAAGTCGGCGAACTGCATCTCGATGATCGGGCGTGCGCCTTCGATCGCCGCGCCGATGGCCATGCCCACGATCGCATCCTCGCTCAGCGGGGAGTCGAGTACCCGGCCCGGGAATTTGCTGGCGAGATCCTTGGTCGCCTTGAAGGCGCCGCCGAATTTTCCGATATCCTGTCCGTAGAGGAAGACCCGTGGGTCGTCCGCGAGCGCGCGTTCCTGGGCCTCACGGATCGCGTCGAGATAAGTGACCTTCACGCTCATGAGCAGTGATCCTCCAGCACGGGTGTGGAAATCGCGCGCCAGTCTTCTTCGTTCGGATCGGGCTCCGGCTCGCGCATCACGCGGTTCGCCGTATCGTCGACTTCGATCTCGACCTCATCGCGCCAGGCGGACAGTTGCTCCTCGGTGGCCCAGCCGTTCGAGATGATCGTGGCCCCGGCCACGGCGAGGCAGTCGCGGCCGACATGTTTCTTGCGCAGTTCGGAGTCGACGTATTTTCCGTCGTCGTGCTCGCCATGTCCGACCAGGCGGAGCAGGTCGGCGACGATCATCTGCGGGCCGCCTCCGGCGCGGGCGTCGGCGACGGCAGCGCCGACGACGTCCAGACATGCCGCGAGGTCCGTGCCGTCGACTTTGTGGCCGGCGACGCCGTAGCCGATCGCCTTGTCGAGCAGGTCGGCACAGGCGAACTGGCGGTCGTTCGGCGTGGAATATGCGTATTGATTGTTGGCGATGACCACGACCAGCGGCAGCTTCTCCACGGCCGCGGCGTTCAGGCCCTCGTGGAAAGCTCCGGTCGAGGTGCCGCCATCGCCGATGGACGTGGCGCCGACCACGCCGCTCTCCCCGCGCAGGCGCCGGGCAAGCAGGCCGCCGGCGACGAGCGGGATCATCGCGCCAAGATGGCTGATCATTGCGTAGTAGCCTTCACGCGGCCGGCCGCGGTGGATGTTCCCGTCGCGACCGCGCATCGAGCCGAGCGACGATCCGAGATAGGTGCGCAGCGTATCGAGAATCGTATCGCCGAAGGCCATGCGTCCCGCCTGGTCGCGGATGAGCGGGGCGAAGATGTCGCCCTTGCGCAGGGAGATTCCGATCGAGACGCTGAGCGCCTCCTGGCCGCGTCCGAGAAAGACGCCGCCCTTGATTTTTCCGCCGCGGTACAGCGCGGCGAGTTTTTCCTCCAGCACCCGCGCCGACAGCATGATGCGGTACGCTTTCAAAAATTCGCGGCCTTCATCCCGCGCCGCGCTTGGGCGTGCCTTCACGACTTCAGACATTGAGCGCAAAGGCTATGGAGAAAGCGGGCGATCTGCAAACGAAGAGTGCGGCGGGCTAATGCTGCGGGATGGCGCGCAGCATCATCAGGACGATGCCGAGCAGGATCACGCACAGGACGACGAACTGGATCTTCGCGATGTTTCGCTCGGATTTGCGCTTGCGACGCTGGCGTGGTTCGGCGGCGGCTTCGCGATATTTGTCATGCGGCACACCGAAGCTTTTCTGCCCGGCGCGCGACGCCTTCAGGTTGATCAGGATCGGCTCGCGCTGGCGCTTCTTGAGCTGCTGGAGGCGTCGAGGTGCGTCCTCGATCACTTTTCGAGCTTCCTCCTGCTTGCGAATGAGCGCTTCCTGTTCCTCGAGGAGTCTTTTCTGCTCGAGGCGGAGAGGATCATCGGCCTTGCGGCGACCATTGGAGCCTCGGGGCGAAGGTTTGGACGGCATGGGTCTTATTTCGCGTTGGAAGACCAGATCCAGATCAACAGGCCGAGCACTCCGACAACCGTCGGGGCCAGCGTGAAGGCGAATCCGGCTTTCAACCAATAGAAGAAGCTTTTGTCTCCGCCAGCATAGTATTCCTCGTATTCAGAGGGAATCTCCGGGCGGGGTTCGTCGAGCGGCTCGAGCTCCAGCTTCGACTTCGAGCGCGTGTAATCGCCGCGCGCCTCGTCGAGCGAGCTCAGGGCCTTGCTCAGTTCCTTGGAGAGATCGAGTCCGACCCAGGCCTTGGGATTGATTCCCTCGAGGGTGCGAAGGTGGACGGTGAAGTTCTCCTGAATTTCGTTGAGCTGATCGAGGCGCTTCTCGGCGGTCTGCGTCTCGCGCTGGATCACCGACATGCTGCGGGT
>Ga0310811_10002506_pt1 | contig 22980 bp, 27 predicted proteins | sample YCmetagenome_FD_207642 | JGI IMG/M metagenome (GOLD analysis project Ga0310811, IMG submission 207642) | Soil microbial communities from experimental microcosm in Duke University, North Carolina, United States - YC | ecosystem: Engineered > Artificial ecosystem > Soil microcosm > Unclassified ...
GCGCACAAATATATTTTTTGTAAAATGTATTGCTTTATTGTAAAGATATTTAAACTTAATTTTCAAATAAGATGAGTCATCTTATCCTGATATGCACCCAGTGTTTCTTCATTTGATTGATCAGGCTGATTTCTATCCTGTCTGAGCCCTGTACCCTAGCCAACTTCTATATCAAGCCAGGCTTAAAACCACTCTTGGTGATCTATGCTCATTGATGCCAATCAGATAAGGACATTTTCATGTGGTGTCATATGGATAATCGTCTATTCACTGACAACATGCTTGAGCAGCAGCTAACATTTCTGCATTGATCCCACAGTTTACACATCTACCAAAGAAGAGGTGGTGCATTTGATCATTTTCCCTTACACCTATCGGACCAACCAACATGTAGTTCACTCATGAATAAAACCAAGGAAATGATGGTAGAACCTATAAACTCACAATTGGGTGTGCTGATACAAAAGGTTCATTTACAATGCAAGCTAAACAAAGACCAGTACAACTACATGTAATAACACAGACAAAAAATAAGAATATTTATGAAAATGGTGAGCTCAAGATTTAGCATCCCATGGTATAGAGAGCCAACAGCTACTGCCAGTCTTTCCCTGCATCAACATCCACAATCCTACCAGCTGCTCAAACCTAAGGGTCTTCCTGCAATAATCGTTAGTACACTCAAAGGTGTACACCCTAGACTTGCATGCAGATCTCCAAGAATACATCCAACCACAATTAGGACATTGTATGGGCAAGGAGTAGCCCCAAGATTGATGGTCAATGTGTGTCTAGGAGTACTTGATCACTTTCAGGCCTCCAGCAGGTTCATCTCTCATCATCAAGAAGATGTTAGTGTGATGTCCCAACTTGTTGGACTGGCCAAGCATATGTGGAAAGGCATAGTGGATAGGGAAGTGTTCAATCAGCACTTGTTCCACAAATGCCAGAAGAAGGTGGCAGGTGAAACTAGGCTGAAAGTGCACTGTGGTGAATGCAATGCTAGCTGAGACATGGTGGCTGAAAACCATGTTAGTCAAAATCATAAGCTGAAAGTACAAGAAATACTTACAATTTCAGGGATTTCTGCAGGGCAGCGAAGGAAATCTGGTTGTTGATCAAAGCACCACAAGCAAAGAACCACAGGTAGGATCTGTTTGTGTGATCAATTATGATCTGCCAGGGCTTGAGAAGGATTTCCAGGACCTATGAGATAATGAAATGTTGGAGTTAGCTATTCACCGCAAGAGACTGGAGGTACTCATATTGTCGACTGCTCCAGCTATGTACCTTCCATCATCAAAACCTGCAAATAAGTCACCATGCATGTTGTTGGTGTGATTTGTGATACCAATCACAACTCAAGCCCACTTGTGCCTCCTCAAGAGATCCTGCACCTGTCTATCGACTTTGACTGATAGTTGTTTGCCTTTGGTGCTATTGCAATGTCAAATGCAACCTCTTCATAAGTGATCCCACCATGAGGAAAGTATGGTGCTAGAAATTGGTAAGTGAGCTTAAACAGGCCACTGCTTGTGTTATTGTCTACCAGTTTCAGGTGAATAAAGAGAACTAGGAGAGCAGAGATTTCAGCTCTTGGGGAGAGCTTGAGGCTGGTGAGTATGGGGAGTAATTTGTTCAAGACCAGAAGTCTGTGCTTGTAAAATCCTTGCAGAAAAAAAATCAGTTATACAACAAGTTTATCATTTGAACTACTCACAAAATACAGCTTGTGGCTCTTCTGCCCCTGAATGCAATGTCTGAAGACATGATAGCCTTTCTGAATGGTTTGGGAACATCCATGCATTTGATACAAGTCATGTGGAGACAGTCATCACAGCAGAACAACGAGTTGGCCTCAGTTGATCTGTCCCTACAGACTATGCAAAACTTTGTTTTTTTGATCATGTAAGGGACATATTATGAAGGACATAGAGATTGACACTTACCTCATTGTGCTGTATCTGATCACAAACATCCATATCCTCAACCAGAACAGTGGAAGAATCCTGAGCAGGTAACCTTAGTAAGATGCAGGGGGCTGTGCCTCCATTAGACTTTTTCACTATCATCTTTGTCCTGGGAATGGAAAATGGTGTGAAGGGGGAGGATTATGTGGTGGTGAATGTTGTTGACAAGTGTGGGCAGTTGTGAAGGGTTTTCATGTAAGCTATGAGGCAAGGCAAACAATGGTCAATATTCAAACCCTTAGCCATGGGGCATCTTGCCATTGTTCTGCCTTTACTGGAGTTCCAAAGTATTGTGGAATTGTGGACCAAACCAGGTATTGTACTTGATGACAGCCTTGCTTGCCTTATATTTTCATTAAACATGTTTGATACTGAGACCATACTTTGATATTGAGCTCACAAAGATTATTTATTAAGTATATGTATGCATTAGAGCATTTTGACACAGTGATCTATCAAGAATTTCATTGACTCATGGACCAGTGATTTTCAACTTAACTAGAACAAGTGAAGCTCGGAAAAAATAACTTGTTGTTGTAGAGCACTAGTTAGTATTCTATGTGATTCTCAATGCTTGAGTTGGCTGCATCCCAATATTTAATTTGATTTTACTTGTTTGGCATCAAGCAGTTAATACTTAGGATGGTGTGACAATATAATTCCTGCTGGGCTGTAGAACCCTATTTTGATATAGGTCTCAATAGCTGAACTTCTGATACCATTCACTACCCGCCTATTGTCAGCCCTCACTTGTTTTAGCTATAATCCTTGTCCAATGCTTAGTCTGCACTTTCCCGTGCCATGCACACACTTCCCACAGTGCTATCCATATTCTCACACCATATCCTGCACTATTCCCATGCTTTTGGTGCTATCAGATTCCCTCAGTAAAGTGTTATAGAGCAGTCCTATACTTGTGCTCTAATAGCAACACTTTGCCGCACTTAGCGCTCATCTAGTGATGCATTCCCATGCTATGTGCATACCTGCACATTAGTTCTTGCACTTCAGAACTCCCTTAGGAAAGCTCATGTCCATCCAAAGTCCATCCTACCTCATGGGTACATATTTTGCCTTGCCTCATGTTTTGTAACAAGTGTTGCAGCCTTATTACATTCTTACTGCACATTTTTCCTATTCTTTCCATCTCCGACAAGGATATTGACTACTATAAGTAACCTAGGATTAGGAATACTTAACTTACTTCCCTTTGACTGTATTTCCTTTCCCTTAGGTTTTACTTAGAAGTAGTCACCATTAGTTGTGCTCTATAGCCCCTATTGGTTTCCTTATACCTTCCTTAACCTTGCAATCATTATCCTTGACTTTCATTGCCTTAAGATACCTTATCCCTCCTCTACCACTCATAGCACTCCTATAGCAACATAACACTCTGACATAGCGACACCTATAGCGCTTCATATAGTGACGCGCTTTCCCATGCATAGTGCACTTTTGGGTCTTTGTATCTAGAGCTGTTATCAGTAGCTATTCCCTCGGGTTGAATGTTCTTGTCTTAAGTGTAGCAGCTGGGCAAGGGCTTAGACATATATTGGTTAGGTGTTCTATAGACTGCCTAGCCAAGTTTGTTTATCACACTGGATCAAGTGGTGAGTTGATTCATGGAGTTAAAAACACAAAGTCACTCAGCAAAAACTCTCTATTGTATGTATGTAGCTAGTATTTGTTGGGTAATAGCAAGACAATATAATAAAACAATGCATTGTATGTATGTAGCTAGTATTTGTCATGTACTACCAAGACAATTGCTGTATTGTATGAATGTAGCCTAGTATTTATGGTGCAACAGCAAGACAATATATGCATGCAAGTTTGGTTGGTGTTTGTACTACCATATTTAGGCATAGATTACATGATCTCTGCTTGCCTTGTTGAAATGTAACATGTTTGTTTGTACCTCTGTAAAATTCTTGCAAAGTATAGCAAAGCTAGATACATTTGGAGTAATACTTGTGAATTCCTCAGACTGCAGAGTTGGATTTTTAAATGGATGCACTGCATTACGAACTATGCAAGCACATAATGTCCCTAGTGATGAGGACACATAAGAGTAATAAGGGAGGGTTGGATACAAATACAGGACTATGAGAGATAGGCCTGAATCAATACAAAGCCCAAAACAACATGAGCAAAAGAAACTTGAGAGAAAAAATGTAGGTACAAATACACACAAAAGCAAACCAAATGGATACAAATAGACATGGTTGCCAGAAAAGATAAGGGGAAAAATAAGTTGCAAGATAAAAATACGAATGAACAACACAAATAAGCAGAATCAAGCTTAAATACGGGAAAGACAGTCACAAACAAGCTGTGGCTAGACAATGATGTCAGAAAACTTACACACAAGCCACCATGATAAGTGAGTACCTTAAGACTAGAGAAAGAAGACATGGCCACCATTAGGTCCCTTGTCATCTTGGTCCCGGCCTTTTTGGTCAAAATCCTGATCATCATGTTCATTATCATCGCTTCCATAATCATGGTCGTCATCAAGATCATCCTTGCAAATTCAACTAGCAAAGAGCTGAAAAGAAATGGGTCGGACTCCTCCCCTAGTCTGAAAGGAAACCATGATAAACTCGACTCACTGAATCCCAAGCTCACAATTTTGAGCATGTGCAAATGCAACAATGTCTAAACCATACTGCTCATCAAGAATATTCTGTTGAGTTAGAGCATGCACAATATCAGCATCAGGGAAGGGAATATGCAGTGCATCGTCAATTTGAGATGTGAGTTGGTGCTCACCATGAAATTCCATAATGGCGGCAATAGCATAAAGGTGCTTCATTTTGTCCTCAGTAAAGAAAGGGTTGATAGGGGGGTAAAAAGACTGATAATATGAGGGTGGAATATGAGTTCCCATGTGAGAATGCTCTTTGCACGTGAGAATAGAGGGCTGTCAAATTACTTTGGTTAAAATACGAGCAGGAAGAGCATCTTTGACCATAGCAATTGTGCCTTGAGCATGTGCTCGATAGTCAATGAGCTCCGATACATGCTCAGACCTTGGTCCAACAATAGGGTAGGGTGAAATCAAAACTGATGGACTAGGATTCTCCAAGAGAATGTCTGAATCAGGGTCCCAGTCATTCACAATGAGCTGATCTTGACAGTGTGTGAATGCATACACAGCTTGCATCACATCCAAAATGAACAAGGTGTGAGTGTCATAGAGAGCAAGTAGATCAGAGCGAAGATACTGTTGGACTTGAACTTCTGTTTTTGAAATAGTGTCCAAATCCTCACTTTTGGAAAATGAGCATCATTGGAGATATACGGAGGTGGAGGTGATAATGACATGCACGTGCCATCCTTAGTAGGTCCAATATGAATAGATTGGTGTGTGTTGATCTATTGGTCAGCTGAATACACTAGTGTTGACACTCTGGAATCAGGAAACTGTAAGTGGGGCACAATTTACACATTAAAGTTCCTGAATTGAGGGTGTGAAATGAATGTATTAGACTCTGGTAAGCTAATGTGTACATTAGTACTACAGTCCATCACATCATTAATGGAGCTGGCATATGCATCCACGGATGCATGCACTTGCTGTTCCAAAATAGCAGAAGGCACAGTAGCAGCAGGTGGAGACACATTGCGCAAAGATAGATAAAAAATGGATGAAAAGTGATGAGGAATAGTATTAGGATGTTCACTATCAAATGCTCGAAGTTTTGAATCCAACATGTCAATGTTTAGCATAGCATTCAGTTCAAGTGTGCTAGCTAATACTCAAGTGAATCCTTCACTCAAAGCATGAGAGGAGCAAAACATACCAGTATGAGCTACATTCAGAATATTTGAGGTCCCTTCAACTGGTGTAATAGTTGGTACAGTATGAGGATTGAAAGCTCAAAGTTTTGAGTCCAACATGTTGATGGTTAGTATAGCATTTGATGCGAGTGCACTAGCTAACACTTAAGTGAATTTATTACTTGAAATATGAGAGGAACAAAACATACCAGTACCAACTACATTCAACATATTCGAGGCACCCTCAACTGGTGTGATAGTTGGTACAGCATGAGGATTGAAAGTGTCTGGGTCCTGCAGCACAGCACTAGACTCATTGTGATGAGTGACATCATCACACTTGTGCTTGAGAGATGGTCTGGGTGGTACAACAACAGATGGTGTCAAAAATGCACTGAAAACCAAGGTAGAAATTGATTGGGAAGGTACTGGATGGTGAACAACATTGGTCTTGACATTTGGGGAGTCTGTGGGCATCAAAATGATCAGCACCAGATGGCATAAAACTATCATGTGCTTTAGCAAACACATTTTGAATCTTTAGAATTCACTTAAAATTCAAAAAATGTGTTAACACACCTATACCTCTCTCTTCCCAATGTTCTCCTGTGCTTAGGGTCCTTCCTGGCCCAAGTTTTGAGCTGGTTTCACCAGGAATAGTGTTTTGAACAGCCAGCCTTTGAAAAATCGATGAGGCAGCGTCAAAAGTGGGTTTTTTAATGGTGATAGACTTGGAAGAAGCCTCCCCTTGTCCTGAAAGGACAGAAGAGTAAGCAGGTGTTGCAGGATATGTGAGGCTTGGGGTAGCAGATGGTATAGGAGTATTTGGGTGCAGAGACATAGTAATTGCATCGCTGTTCTTATTCAAACTCAGCTGGAATTTCCTGGAAGTGCCCAAATGAGCAGCGATAGCACTATTATTTGAATGCTGGTACATATTGAATGCTCGGCTATCCGTAAAGGTAAGTGCTAACATTTGTGAGAGAATATTTTGTGGGGTTGTGTCCTGAATTCATCTTCCAGACTATTTTAACCTGTAAGAACCAGTATTATTTGCAAATTCCAGAGTTTGTGACATCATGTCTGCATCATGTGTGATGTCATAATGTTCTGGACAATTCTGAATATCCTTGCTGCCAATAAGAGTAGGATATTCTAAATTTGGATTACACATATAAATACTCAAAAAATTATCATTTTCAAATCACTTGGAACTTGACTAAATCCAAATAAGTCATTATTAGATAATCCATGCATAAAACTGCCTGTTTCTTGAGAATCTGTCATCAAGAAACTTGTAGAAATTCTTGAATTAAACCAAGTATATGGTTCAAATGTATATTGAGGGTTTGTACCATCAGGAGTACAGAGCATCTCATGTGTAATTTGAAGACTATGTGGGTCTTTGAATACAAGCCATGTTCCATCTTGACATTCATCTATGCTAACAAAATTTCCACATTGCCATGGTCTCCCTAGCAATAAACTGAAGGGTACATGATCTCCAACATAGAGATTGGCTTGTGTGTGCACTCCACCACAAGTAAGTGGTACATTTTGGACTAGACCTCGAAGTTGGCCTTCTCCACCATTGGCATCATTCATTGAAATACTATGCCCAAGATCAACTGGATGATTGATCTGGGTCTTCCAAACTTGTCAATTAACTACATTAAGCTGACTACCTGTGCCAATAATGGCACTAATAGGTTCATCATCACAATGCATAGTCATACATATCAATAAACCATGTGTTTTGGTCCAAATCAAATGAGTTTCGATCTTGGGCTCAGAGATCATAGGTTTTGGTTTGATCACATTGGCCAAAATGCCAGCTAATTCATGAGATGCAACAAGTATTTCTCTAACCTCTAGTGAGACTGGAGTCCTAAGAACTAATTCCAAAACTTTTTCCAGTTTGTCATGTGCTGCCAAATCCAAAATATGCTGTTGTACAGGTTTTGGTGGGATAATTGTATTTTCTTTATCCACAGTGGGATTTTCCTTGTTTGGAGCTTTGTACTTGTCTTTTATCTTAGAAGGGTCACTATCCTTAGTGTCATCTTCCATGATGACATCATCATCATCTTCATTGAATTGAGGTTTAATACAAGTTTTCGTATCAGTATTCCCTTGACTGCTTTTACCAAGTGGCTTGGGTTTCTCCCTAGATTCTGTGCCTTTGTTAGGCTCTGAAGAAGACTTGGATCATGGGGCAGTATAAGGCTTTTTACTTGGCACATTTTCCTTGCCCTTTGGTCCAGAACCTTCAGTATGTGATTGTTTCAAAGGAGGAGGAAAGACCCCATCAAAGTGTTCCTGTCTTGCCTTGATGCTAGTCTTGGTATTCCTCTCCACAGGATAGACATAGTAGTCATCCTCAACTGTGTCATCAATGCCTGGGATCACATATGCATCTGGATCATCATTGTCTGAAGATGCATCTGTATCCATAATCTCGTGGATCCTAGGCTTTGCCATAAGGTTTCCAACATTAGAACTAGTATTGTTCTTTTCAGGTACAACACTAATAAAATGAGTGGTAACTATGGCAGTTTTCTCCTCTCTCGTAATTGCTTCAATAATGGACTCATCAGGTAATCGTCTGACAGGACTCCCATCAATACGTTGAATTTGTCCTTTATTGTTTCTTTGAATTTTGCCCTCTGCTTGTAATTTTGCAAGCTTTGGACAATATGGGACTACATGTCCTTTTTCTCCACAACCGAAACAGATTCTATCCTTAGGCAAAGTGCCTGGAGGAACATAAAATCTAGTTCCTGGTGGAGGACTAAGATATGCTTGACCATTATTATTTCTCCCATAACTACTGGGATTGGCCAAATTCTTTGAGACTGTTGAATCAGAAGGTGCTCCTGCACTATTCCTTTGAGGAGGAGCAGAAACAATATTCATGACCCTAGGGTCTAATCAAGTAACACAATAATAAAGTAGAGCATACTGAGGATCTTCAAGTGACATTGAATTGAGTTGCTTGATTAAGCTTTCAATTTCATCCTGAGGTTCCAAAGTAGTAGCATCTTTGCTACCTTTAGTCTTCCTGGAGGATTCCTTGTGTACTAGTGCCAGAATGACTCTCCTTATGCTTAGGGGTGTCTTTAAAAGAAGAGTGCTTCTTCAGAGATTTCTTCTTGGATTTGCAAGGCTTAATCTCCTCTTCTGACTCACTATCCTCTACATTAGAGGTAGTGGAGTCAGTTTCCATAGAGGAAGTGTCCTCACTCTCTGAGGCTGAGCTATCAGTCTCATCTTCAGAAGTGAGTAAATCTGCATCAAAGCGATCCCGCAGAAATAACTGGCATACTCTTCTTTTGAAATCTTCTTTGCAGATTGAAGCCAATCTGCAATAGTAATAAAGCCACGGACATATTTCTTCCATGCTGCTAGAGTGGGAATACATTTTCCCCTCATAGACTTGACATAAGAAAGTAAGTCCTTTCTCTTGTAACAATTTGTATCCAGATCAGCATCATAATACTCGAGAATATCTGCCTTGAGTTGATCCCAATCAGAACTCTCATATGAATCCAATCCTTCAATAAACTCGGTGACATGACGCGAGGTATACTGTATTACTGTCTCACATCTGTCTTTTTGGTTAGTGACTTGATGATAGTCACATAACTTTTCATAATGTTTGATAAACTTCTTGACTTCTGTGAAGTCTCCCTTGAATTTCTTGGGTGCCACTTTACTACCCGGAATCGGCATAGTAAGAATAGACAATGTCATAGTATTATGGCTAGACATTATGGAATGCGACAGTAGAATGTGTGTGTGGTTTTAAATAGAGTTGGGGGCAGAAATACTTGAATAGAGTAGAATGTACCAATTAAACCTCCCTCACGGTGGGCTCCAGTGATGTCTTCTTACTTGAGGTGTCTTATATAAAAGTGGTCAAAAGGCAATGACACCACAATTACACTTTTGATAAGACTAAATGCTGCCAAACAACCTCAAGTTCACGGTCTTTTCTTCTTTCATAGTAGATAACACGTTGTTCATGGGAGGTTACCTGCTATACAGCCCAGTGGTTTTATTCTACTATGTGTGTTCTTGAGTTCTATAATACAAGTCTAGCTTTATCTGGCAAGACAGATAATGTAGAGTATGTAGATAAATCTATATAGCCTTTCCATTGAATAGGTAGGAAATATAGATAATTTTGGATAAGTCTCTGTAGCCTGATTTGACTAGACAGAAAATAGCAAAATGTGTGTACTATATGCTAACTGGATGGTAGCAAATGCTGCTTGGTTTAACTGAGTTTTATACAACTGGTAGAAGAACTACAAGTTATATGAATTAAAAATACAATTGTGCAGATAATCCAACAAAGAAATCTGCGGACACTGATAAATGGCTTGACTTGATACTTCTAGTCCTCTGAAACTGTATGTCAGATGCACACTAGACAGTATATGTACAGTCAAGAAAAGAGTAAAATGATTTCAGAGCAAGTCTAGATACTTGGTCTGCACTTTCAGACTAACACAAAGAGTATCAATGTCAGAGAAAGTGGAAGAAGGGGGAATTCTTTTTAACAGTAAAAGAAATTCTTATTTTGTTGGGTGGAGAAAAGCTCTCCTTTTATACATGAGACAGGAGAAACTATATAGTACCAAGAAATAAAGTTGGAAAGAGAAATGACATCAGAATTACATCATAAATGACCTCATTGTGGAGCAATGTGGAGCATTTGTGGAGCAATGTGGAGCATTTGTGGAGAAAAAGTGGAGCCAGGTGGAGCTAGGTGGAGCAGAACATTCTAGCATCTAATGACATCACTATGACATCATGGGTGACATCAGAGAAACCAACAGAATAGGCCAGAACTATCTGTGGAGCCAGATGACATCATTATGACATCATACCCTGCAGGTGCATTTTATGAAGCATCTGGGTGAAGAAGGAATAGAGTCAGTAAAGAAATGAAAGAAAAACATGGAGAAAATAAAAGAGGAATAGTCAGAAAAGAAAATGAAGCAAAACACAGGCTTGTTGATAGGGTTATTTGTAGGCTTTTAACTTTTCTACTTGGTTATTTCTAGTCAAAGTAAATAAGCAAAAAGTTAGGCAATAAGCTAAGCTTTCATATAACTATAAACTTGGACTATGTCATTATGTGATTTCTTTATCACATAAGACTTTTCTTCAAATCACCATATTTTGCATGATTGGAGCATGCAAAGCAAACTGTTGCATTTGAGTCTATGCTCAAAGTACATTTTGTATAGTTTGAAGGCTAAGCTAACAGACTATGGGTACATGGGATTATATGTCATATACATGTTCTGCATGATTCCCATATCATGCAGGACAACATGAGACAATGCTAACTTGGTCGCTGAAGACTGTTCTGTGTGTGCACATACAGAATTGATTGCAGGTTTGCAAGTAGAAATGTAGAGTACTAAGCTGTAAATGAATGATCTCATCTTTGCCTAGACTTCCTTGAACCTCTCCTGCTGACCTTCTCCTCACCTACCATCTTCAAAAAAAAGTCTGCATAGGAAAGCTCTGTCTTGCCACCCCAACCCTGTCATGAACTTTATCCTTCATAAAATGAGTGATGACAAAGTGCTCTCCACTACCCAAAGGCCCCACTGAATACTCTAGAACTCTACCCACAATGAAAAGCATGGTCCCTAAAAAATAATCCAGCTCTGCCTGCACATCCACTAATTTCATGGTCACAGTGTGACTGATGCCTAGAATAACCAGAAGATCAAACAATGTGGGTGAACCGCCAGCATCTCTATGGCTCAAGGTGACGCAATTCACAATAAGTTCCAACCCCAAAAATATTAAGGGCCATTCAGACCCAGGAGATATGTTGTCTTTTTGCTTTGAAGCCACTTCCTATTGTACCTTAGGAATCACCATTGAGCCAGCATTGAACAAGTCTGGAGTAACAGCAGCTGTTATGGCATTCCAGAAGAATTTGGTAGTTGCCAAGGCAGCTAACCAGTATTGCATGTCTGCTGAAGCATATGAAGCTAATCTCACCAGTAGATCTTGAATCCTCTATTTTGAATTCATATTTAGCCAAAAAGAGACAGCCTCAGGCAAGTAAGAATACCTCTTGGCTCTGCATGAAATATCCTGGAGATATTGTGACTCTGCCCACACCAAATTCTGCCCTGCAGTTAGGTACACAAAAGCCAGTTGATCACCGCTCCAGATTTTCTGCTGATGGGTTGAAAGATCAATGAAGTACCTTTCACAGCCTTTTAGTCACTGAATTGACATGGTTCTAAGTATAGAATCAGTAAGACAGAACCTGTGTGGTTATCACACACATATCACATGAGATGGAGACAAGATGTCAGATACATAAATAGTCAAAATTCTACCATGCATATCCACAATAGTTGGTCTTGAAATTCTTCCCAAGTCAGCCTTGGAGAAAATTTTCTTCAGTCTCTCTGGTTTGCCAGTAGGCAGTCCTTTGTGGTTGGGCTGGGGCAGCTTCACAGATGCCCCATACCATTCTGCATCCCAAGGCACACAGACTTGACCCAGTTTGCATTCAGTTGTGTGCCCTTTGTTTCCAACCATGTAAACACTCACTTGGGTTCACAGAACAGTCTCCAGTTTGGCTTTCTGATGCCAAACAAGCTGACAATTCAGTCGGGATCCTCAACCTTTATACATGATTCATTGAATCTGTATAAAAGTTGCTGATGATTTTATGTCAGACATATCTAGCTTTGTGAAGGAGCTCAGGTTCTACTAGCCCCTCTTTCAGGACCTTCACAGCAGAACAACCCCTCAGTATTTCCACAACCTTGGTAGTAAGTGTGATCCTCAGGTGGTCAGTCTCTTTCTTCACTTACTACATGAATGAAAGAAGAAGGAAAATGAATTACTTGGCTGTCTGCTGCATCTTGAACCTATTTATTAAGGTCAAACTTCAGTTTTGGTGCTGTATAGTTTGGTAATATCATCATTGAGTCATTGTGGCTGTCATTTTATGTAAGTGCAGCTAGCCTTTAAGGCTGTAAGAAAAATTAGTGCTAGCAACAAGGTCTCAGAGTGCAACCTTCACAGAATACTTGCTCAAACTTTAATGGCTAAATGGCAAACATTGTCTGCCACACTTAATGGCATTTCTGATGAATGCAAAAATAAAATAAAACAACAAGTGACATTCATGAGGATGTAATTGCTTATTATGACATCTATTACATCAAGGGGTTTTGCCCAATGCAGTTAATGTGTGGAGGACCTATGGCAGTTTCAAGAGCACAATGCAAGATCTGATACTTGTGCAATTTTGATTTGTCCATTGTTCTTCTCTGTGGCAAAAAAAACCTCACACAATGGCCATGGCAACATCAAAGGTAGGTCTTCAACTTATACAGTGCAGATTATTGTCCTCATCCCTCCCTCTGCAGATGTGAACATCAGCACCTTTTGTCACTTTTGCAGTGACCATATGACTTCTCCTCACAAACATGAATGTATTAATTATGGGGCTGTTATTTGTGAACAATTTCTCCCACACAGCAGTGGCTTCATCTACCTCAACACTTTGGAGGTTGCAAAGAAGGATTTCCTGTGCCCCATGTGCTCAAGGAAAGGAGATGGGAGGGATAAGCCATTGCAGTACATGTTCATTGGGTTTGGTAGGCGCAAGAAGGTCAAGATGGCCTAGCCAATGGCCATAATCAATCTCAACCTCAAGTTGATGAAAGATGACTATCTCGTGAAATCAGTGATACTGGAGGCAGAGAATCACTTCTGATCATATCAAAACAATGCAAGTACAACTTCAAACATCCAATTTTAAATTAACAACAAGGGATCAACAGTTATTCACATCCATCTTGCAGATGTTTGGTGGTGCATACAAGTCAGAGGCAAAGAAGTTGGCTCCTGGTGTGGAATTCATCAATCGCAATATCAAAGCTGGGTTCCCACCCAACACCTTCCTAGTCATCAACACACATTTGGACAAATACACCGGCATGCTGCAGCACACTGGTGGACACACTGGCAGGGCCAATACCACCATCACTGAAATATTGCTCGCATATCTAGGAGAAGACTTTGTGAAGATGATGAAAAGGTCCTCCAATGCTGCAAGGAGCAACAGGACTGTGAAGAAAACATTGAATGGGAGCACACCTTAGTGTGACCTTACACCTAGTGCTAGAGGAGGATGTAGGGGTTTGTTCATGGTGAGCTGTGGCCCTGCTATCAGGGTTAGCCACTACTTCAACATGGTGAAGGGTTTGGTACAGAAGTGTGTATTTTGCTATCTACATGTTAAGCTCTCACTAACTGCGTTTATTTTGTATTCTTATTTTTATAGTGATATTGTTGATTTCATTCTGGCATTCAGTGAGTCAGGGACATTGCTGTCCATGGTGTTGAGCACAGTCTGCTCCCTGATTGTAGATACAGGCATTTTCAGGCACACCAACATTTGGTCATCACTTTGTGAGATGATAGCATCGTCCAACAACTTTCTTCACTACACTACTGTGGTGGTCATATATGCAAGTACAGTTGACAATCAGTACATCATTGAGTGCCACCAGATTGGGAGGGACATTCCTGGAACATGTGCCTTTGGTTACAAGTTCAAGTCCTGTCCTACCCCTGGTTATTGTCCTGCACCAGCTGACATGTGTGTGCACAATCAGAACTTCAAAGTTCACCTTCATTGTTTGAAATGCAAGTGGAGGTCTGCATGTGCCAGGACTAATGAGAACAACAAACATTTCAAACAGTTGAAGAAACTAGCAGTGCCTCAACTATTCTGGCATCATTTTCCCCCCTCCACTGACCTTCAAAACTACTTCATGGAGCTCACAAAAGCTGAAAAGCTCAACCTGGACCATCTCAGCAGGGCAAGGGAAAGAAGGGGAAGAAGAGCAAAAGCAGAGCAGAAGTCAATATTGACATCCAGTCCAATTTAGTGTTGTTAGCAGGTGACTCTGATTAATGAATCATGAGTACACCATGTAGAATATCTTACTTACTCTCTGCAAAACAGTTGCATACATAGGTTACATTTGGTCTTGTTTGCTAAGGGCCTTGAGAATGTCTTTTGAATTACAGACTGCCAGCAGTCGAATCTCATTCACAGACATTGTATGTGATCATCTTTGGTCTTCAAAGTCCATTTGAGAATATATCAGTTACATCAAAGAGGCCTGGTACCTGTGTTTTGATTGCACATCCTTTATGACCTTGGCTGATCAGCCAAGAAAGTTTGATAATATGCACCTGGTATGATATATGCTTCTAGGGACTCCTTCATTGGTTAATGGAATATTGGAACATCCCAGATCAGGGACTTGCTTTGGTTGTGTGATATAATCAAACTGCTTGACATTCACTCCACTAAGGTCTAAGAATTAATTCTACATTAGATGTATATTACATCAGTTTGCAAAAAAGCTTGACAGTACATGTCATTTGAATGAATCAGGAAATTAAGAAGTAAAAGTATGCCTCCTGTGTTTTGAGCCCTCCACTGTAAGCATGCACATTCAGAGCTGAACACATAGTATCTAGTATTCAATCATTATCATCCTCTACTATGGATGTGCAAAACTCAAATTGCTCATCCTGTCAACCATATTGCAAATAGCTTTAGGGAGCTCAGTGATGAGCTTTGTTTACTGAAGGTACAGTTGTGGCTCAGGACAAAGTGGCAACCAATGGAACAATAAATTGTGGTTGGTGGACAGTGGATGGTGGGCATGAATGACAATCATCTGAATAGAGAAGGTTGCCAAACATGGACACACCTTTTTCAGATGGTATATCCAACTGTTTTTGGGTCATCTCTCTTTTCTTATTTTTGTGACCTCATCCAACTCATCATTAAACATGGTGTCTGTCTACACTGCAGGTAACGTTCTGACCTTCCCCTCTTATTTTTGACAAAGCATTAAAAATATGATGAGACAAATCTAACAGAACTATAATACCCCTCATGACCCTGATTCCTTCTTTTTCAATCCCCACAGTGAAGGCAGAGTGTGTCATGGACAGAACTACAGAGACCATCACCTACAGCCCACCAGAAGAAGTTGATGTCATTGACAGCAGGACCAGACAGACAGTCTGGACCTGCCATGTGCCCATCAGGGAGAATTGGAAGTTGATAGGGTACATACTGCTGCCTAAGCAATACAGGGAGGCATGGCTAGAATTATCATACTATATAGTGATGTACACAAATGTCTGGAGACTCTGGGTAGTGGAGGAGGAGAATGTAAGGAGGAAGCTTCAAAAAGAGAAAGCTGCAATCTTGCATCAGAACACCAGCACACATGTAGTGCAACACATGCATTCTAGGTTGCTCACTGTCCTAGAACTGGTGTCCTGGTCACATGACACCACAATTTCTGGTACAGAACATGTCCAAACTCTCAACAAATGGAAAGTTCAATTAGCCTGCAACTGGTTCAGCCTCACTTATGAGGAGCTATCCACTGTAGATGCCAAATTCCTGCATCAAACCCCAGGTGCTCAATGCATTGAAGGCAAAGGACTGTTACTACCAGACTCAATTCGACAACAAGGCAAAGCTACCGGCATGATGGCATGAGAGACAACAACCAAGAACATATTTTTAGAGTGTCAAACTCTGGGATTCGGTGGCTAAAGGTGGGGTAGCTGACATTTTCTATGGTGAGTGTCTCTGATCAATTATTATTCTTTACATTTCAGGAAATGACCTCCAGGTCAAGCCCATCAAATTTCTGTTCTTTGTCCTCAACCAAGAACCTCATTACACTGAGATCCAACAATTCATGCAAGACCTGAATGCCCTCCTAAACATTGTTGTTCTGGATCCCAACTGGGTCAAGATACAAGATGTTGCAAACCAGCTTTAGTTGGGAGAGATGACCTGGAGAAGATTTGTGGATGAACTGATGACAAGCCACCTCTCTGGTAGAAATGCTGTGCCCACTACCTTGGAACAAAAAGATATGCAATAATTGCCTTTCCAGTAGTCCCTGGCATTCACCATCCTTCCTTTCCAGACCCTAAAAACATCTTTAATACCTTAGAGGCTCACTTAGTTCTGGAGGGCTATGTTCATCGACATGATCTGATCACACATACAGCCTGGGACTTGGAAGACAGGGTGCTTTGGACATCCTTAAGAAGAGTCACCAATGTGAAATATGGTGTGGGCTGGACATGGATTGTGTCAGAGGTTTTACTGGGAAGAAAGGTAGCAGAGGTGTTGAAAGCAGTGGGGCCCTGGTGGATCAATGCAACATCACCAGGTGAGTGGTTGTTTTTGTCTTTGGTATTTTTCTTAATTAATTTCAACCCATATTCATAGGGAATGCAAAGAAGAGGAAGTGTGCACTTGTGGACAATGGTGCAGATGATGATGGCTCTGGTGAGATTGCCTTTCACTTTTGGTGTTAAATCTGCTCTGACCTTGTGAATCCACAGCTGATGTAGACTTGCCAGAGGATGATGGTCCCTCCAATCATGAAACCGAAACCAACAATAGTCAGACTCAAGAGACACCAGAGTTCACTGCTAAAGTCAGACTTGTTGAACAGCAGATATTGGCCAGTAACCTGTTTAAAGACTTTTTGAATCACCAGTCTCTGGATAGGTGTGCAGCCGCCATCAAAGATAGCCTATCACTGGAGCATGCTATGCTCATCAATGAGTACATCCAAGACTTAGAGAGACTGGGTCCCTCAGCTGGGCATCATGACCTGCAAAATATATTTCACCTATTTTGTGCCAACATCCACACAATTGAGGCAAGAAAGAAGACTCACCAAATTAGAATGATCTTCTGTGATAAGCCTGCTTCTGTATATCGCATGGACTAAGCTCACTGAATCATCAAAATACCTATGTGAACATATACATACATACATACTATGCACATATGTGTCTGTCGTTATAGATCAGTTAATGACCTAATCTAACTATACCCTACTGCCAGTATGAGGCCATGGTATGTCATAACATTGCTTTCACAAGCATATATTCATGTCTATTGAGGAAGAATTCTGCACTGCATTCACTGTGGGCCTTTGACTCTATTAACTATATAACTCACACCAGAAATATGATGATAAGGCTACTAAACTGGTGCTTACTTAGTATTTCTGGTGCAGACATAATCATCTGCTTGCAACAGGACAGGTTTCTGACAATTCCTGGATAAGGGCAAGTCAGTCTACAATCACTAGCTCTACTGGAGCTCTTTTCACTCTGCTCATGCATGGGTTGATATTTTCTGGCCCATTTGTTTTTGCTTCTATACTATCACTGTCCCACTTTCAATCCACTTTCACAATACCACTGCAGAATACCTACAATGTGTTCTACCCAACTATTTTGCAACAATATAATAATTGACACAAATAGAGTATATTCTTAAAGGATGGGGTGTCTTGATGACAGGCAAGTGAACGAGGAGGAGGGAGGGAGCTAGAAGACAAAGGTTCAATCTCAGTTTCAAGTCAAACTCATATATATTAATGTGTATAGTATCTAGAAGACAAAGTTACAATACAGGTTTGATCAGCTAACACTGATATGCAGGATTTTAGGTACTCACTCACATCTCAGTTTCAAGTTGAACTGAGATGTATGCTGCAATTGAGCTCTTAGTTATATGACAAGTAGGCAAGGAACAAGAATGCAAAGTTTTCTGACATATATATTGCAGGGCACAGGCCAATGTCAGCAGGATGCAGCCCATTGGCTGGCTTCCATATGCTCAGACTTCCTTCTCCCACTGGTACCTATCTAGCCAGATACCTCATCTTCCTCTCCCTCTCTCTCATTAGATCGGTCATAATTCAACATGGGGAATATATCTATGCTGGTTTAGAATGATAAGCCCAAGCATACCAATGGTTCCACAAAAACATGTAATCAATGCAAGTCCTGTAAACAGTTGCACAGCACAAACCATGCGGTGCACAGCTCCCCATATTGGGAGATAATAAAAATTATATCTAGTCTGAATAGAGTTCATGCATGTGATTGACCTCAATCTGCCATCCTACACCTACTGAGGCACGGGGGAAGGCAGGAATGTCAAGCAGGCAATGTAAATGATGATTAAATATTAAATACTGACTCTGAGAAGAATTTGCTATATTGAAACTGATCAACTTTTGCCATTGGCTGGAAGGAATGGGTTGGAAGGACTTCAGATGTCAGAGTGGGCCAGTTGTAGAACGTTCAGCCAGAATAGTTGAGAACTGATCAGACTGCAACATTTGGTAGAGCTTCAGCCCTACACCCATGTTAGAACTCCACCCAACAACCCTGCCCCCCTCTATGACTCTGCCATTGATATGTCAACTGGAATATCAATGAGCAGGACCTTTCAAAAGTATTGCAGCAAAGTCATCTTTCAATGCCAACCCTCTGCTGCCCCTGGTCCTTCTTGTTATTTGTGGTGTGAAGGATACTGCAGTGAGCTCAACCTTCACCCAAGATTACTCTGTGACTCATTTACACCCTCTATGCCTGTGCTTCATTTATATCACTAGTCCAGTGCTCCTTGCCTCCTTGTGCTTTAGTGAGCCTCCCAAGAACTCACACATTATCTACCACAAAAACTAGAAAAGTTGTAGACCATGTTAATCAAGGACTGGCAAGAAGTCTTATCCAAGTGTAATTGTGGTGTCATTACATTTTTACACACTTTTATTTAAGACCCTCGATTATTAAGACAGCACTTAGGCAGTCCCTTCTTGGGCCTAGCTATACATATGTCAGCATGCACCAAAACATGGAAAATAGCAAAGCACTTACAGAAATTGCAAGTGCACTTTGACACGTTGCATGGAGGGCACTGCCTACCAGGCTTGCCTCTGCACACCAAGTTCCTAGTAGCACAGGGCATACAGCACAGAGGAGGCAGAGGGGGCATGGTGAAAGACATGCACTCAATAGTGCGCTAAACGCGCACCACCTCTCAATAAAAGCACTAGAAGAAAATAATGCAAATGCACCTTGACACTAGCATCAGTTCCAGAGGCATCAGTAGCCTTTGCCTTAGAAGCACACATCACACACTTCTTAGGCAGTGCCTCTAATACAACCTCAACCGCCTTCACTTTCCATCCCTTCACAATTGCCTCAAGTGCCTTATACTCCTTGTGCCCCCTCTTCACAAACTCCATGCACTCAGCACTCATATCCAACAACTCGATGCCTAATTCATTCGCATGCCTCTAGATTGGTCTGAAAATGATGCATAAGTACAAAAGCGCATGCCTGTGCATATGTGTGCAAATAGGATAAAGCGTGCTCACCTTCATGGAGACCCACTCATGCATCCATGCCTCCTGATCTTCCAACAGCTCAGGCTTGTGATCAGGTGCCGCCATCACACATGCCTCAAGTGACTGCAAAATCACAGCCCACCCCTTAAGCAAGTGCTTGGTGGGGGTCTCGGTTGGTGCCTCCATGGTAGATGCACCTTTGGCATGAGCAGGCACCCGAGCCTCAGGTTCAGGGGTAGGGGTAGACTCAAGCTGAGATAAGTTGAAGGGAGCCATGATAGATGATAAGAAGAGAAGATAAAAGATCGCAAGAATGCACCCACCTCCTTTTAACAACAATTTCTGCTTAGATCAGCGACTCTCGCACTTGCATGTGCGCTTCCTTCTCGCAGTCATACACATGTGCTTCTTCTCTCGCGACCACAGGAACACTTCTAATCATGCAGTCACCTGACCCCCCCTCTAATGCCATATTCACTATGTCTAGACTCTCGCACTATAAGGGACTGAGTGGGGACACTCAGAATTCAAGTCTCCGGGAGATGTAAGGAACATCACATCTACCCATTGATTTTGAGGTCCTACAGGCTCAAACTCCAATGCTTGTATCACCACACTCAGAGTGTGCGCCTCGCGCCTATCTCCACACGCCTGTCCATCCTTTGTCCTTGCTGATTTACTGGTGAGTCATCTCAATTACTACAAAAGTGTTTACTTTGGATCAGAGCGCGCACCTTACACATAGTTACATACATATTAATCGCTAAATATTCGGGAGCGCATGCTATTTGATTCAGTACTGCACACCTTCATGCTTATAGATACAGTATATAGAGATCTTACTGAACCTTGAATTGACATGCTTCGCACACTCCCCACTCCTTAGCTATAGTTTGATTCCAAGAGTACTGAATATACGACTGGATTTATCGCGTATCTGCACTCATGACGACCCGTGCACCTAAGCCATAACACGCACCGCACCTTTTGCATTCCCCGCACCTCCTATGTGTGCACCTTAGAGCACCCTTCCTCATTATAAAGAGAGTCCCTTGCCCATATTCTGAGGTTCTCCCTCTCAGTAGCTGTCCTACGGATCAAGTATATACCTCGCACCCAGGTCTTACTGCAGATTTTTCTCCCATACTCATTTCCACCTTTTCATCCCTGTAGCTAAGCCTCACCCTTCATCATGATTCATCAGAGTTGCCACCCTGAAGATGAGAAGATGTGGTCCATGTTACAATCCTTGGCATGTCCCATTAATCATGGTTCATCTACATAATTCTCATCTCAAAGGTCTACCAGCCCTCTGAGTTGTCACCATCGGAGAAAATTATTCAGCTTGGTTCTGGTGAGATTTCACACCATATTGCAATGAATTTACTGATTATTGATCATAAGCTGCTATTATTATCTTTGAAAATGCTTTCTATCTTTGGGATCAGCGACACTATTTTGAGCAGCCTGAGCACCCTGTTCACATTGCTCTGCAGCAATATATAGCATCTCCCAATGCAGCTGCTGTCAGGGAAGCTCTGAGCTCTGCCAGCTACATGTACAAAGCAAACATCTCTTGCTGGACAGCATGGTCAACCAAATGGTCTCAGAAGAAGGCAGAGTTAAAGACACAATTATTGAAGTTGTTTTACACCATCACCTGCATATGTGATATCTAGTGCAGGTATCGCTGTCCTGCTAACCTATTCATATTCAGCAACACCAGAAGTCTAAGCAATACAACAATATCTGGAAGATCAGGCTCAGTGAATTGCAGCCTCTACTGGTGGCATGTCTATGGAGGTAGTTAAGGAGGTATAATCAAGCAATTATGTCATGGTGGATGCGTGCATGATGAACAATGTCTTGCTTATTTTGTTTGATGTTATAAGTCTCTTCAAAAAAGAACTGTGGATTTCTATATGATTACTTTCAGGTTAACTGGATCTACCATGGTGTGGTGCATAGTGATGGGCTTTCACATTGAACATCCCTGGTATGACACCATGGTTGCATGGATTGATAGTGGCATTACTACAAAATGTCTCAAAAGATCAAGGCTCAGAGAGCACATCAGCATGGACAGTGTCAGGGTGAACTGGTGTGCTGTCAGTAATTCTCTGCTAACTCCGATACTGACAGAAAAGTCAGCACTTAAGTGGTGATCTAGTTTAAGACTGACACATACCTTCGAGAGTTAATGCCAGGTGTTTACAAAGGATGTGGTGGTTTAAACTTCAAATTGCTAAAGGCTAAGAAATTCTGATGGCAGGTAGTATCAGTGAACTTGAACCACTGAACATATTCAGTAATAAATAGTTGGCAACATTTGTATCGCTTCGATATAATCTGTAGCTATAGATAATCTTTCCAAAGTCAGGCCCATGTACAAGAACGATTAATTAAACAGCGTAGTGTGAACTACAAAAAGTCTGCATTCCTCATTATAATTAATTGGAGGAGCGAAATTTGAATGGTAAGTTCAAACTCCGCTACGTTGAATCGATTATGTAATTTTACCTCGAATTGATTGTGCCTTGTGTTTCGGGCTTTGACTACAGCTTTGGGGGTTGTTGCTTTGTAGATGCTCGCCGTAGACCCTGTTCGTTGACGATCACCGTAACTAGATCAAGCCAATTGCTTAATGTCCGGACTCAAAAACTCGCCCTTTGGCAAGCGACTACGCGCGACACATCAAGACAACGAAGAAGACGGTCCACGAAGAAACCGACAGCGGGTTAATCCAATTTTCTATACCGCCACATCGTCGACAACAAAGGACGCGACACCGGAGTCGCCTGTTACTATGCGCGACATGTACGGGGATAGATTTGTGCCTTCACGGGATGCTGGGGATATGCGAACGAGCTATCACTTGATGGATGAAAGCGGCCCTTCAACCCCTTCAAAATCTAGAATTATACCAACAGAATCAGATGCATTGAAGGGTAAGT